>Ga0118677_10014330_pt1 | contig 11220 bp, 13 predicted proteins | sample AliMusrvi5mmetaG_FD_86154 | JGI IMG/M metagenome (GOLD analysis project Ga0118677, IMG submission 86154)
CTAAAACAACTTTAGACTTAAACTCCTTACTAAACTTCCTTCGTGTTGTTGACATAAATTTTGATTTAAAGATGTAAATTTATATCTTAACTTCCTGTCCTATTTTTGGGGAGTATCATAAAATCATTGTTGTCATTTAGTCATAATTGTTTATGTAATTAAATATTAGTATTTTAGAATAAAAGTTCAATGAAAATAATTACTCTAAAGCATAAAAAATAAGCATAATGAAACCTAATCCGTTAAAGATTTTGGAAAGTATGGGACAGTCAATTTGGCTCGACTATATACGGCGCGATTTGATCACGAATGGAGAACTTCTGCACCTGATTGAAGATGATGGTCTCCGTGGGATAACTTCAAACCCAGCAATCTTTGAAAAAGCTATAGATGAAAGCAACATCTATGATCCCGACATTCGCAGGATGGCTTTGCAAAGGGACGATGTAAATGCAATATATGAGGCTATCAGCCAGGATGATGTAAAGAATGCCGCTGATATATTCAGACTTTTGTATGAAAAAACTGATTGTAAAGATGGATATGTCAGTCTGGAAGTTAATCCTCATCTGGCACATGATGCTCTTGGCACCATTGAGGAAGGGCGCAGGTTATGGTCATTGCTGAACCGGCCAAATGTTTTAATCAAAGTTCCTGCCACACTGGAAGGACTGATCGCTTTCAGACAACTCATAAGCGAAGGAATAAATATCAATGTGACTTTACTTTTTGGCTTGCCCCGTTACCGGGCTGTGGTAGAAGCATATATTGAAGGTCTTGAAGAACGTGTATCACAGGGAAAATCAATAAATCATATTGCATCGGTAGCGAGCTTCTTTTTGAGCCGAATTGACACTTTGGTCGATCCACTATTAGAGAAGATCGGCCAGTCTGAAAGTGTAAAGAAAGAAATCGCTAATGAGGCAATTGGTGAAGTTGCCATATCCAGTGCAAGGATGGCGTATCAGATCTATAAGGAGATTTTCGGCAGTTCAAGATTTAAAAAACTACAGGATAAAGGTGCCAGAGTGCAGCGTTTGCTATGGGCAAGTACAGGCAATAAGAATCCAAAATACAGCGATGTGAAATATATTGAAGCGCTGATCGGCGCAGAAACAGTAAACACTGTTCCGCCACAAACAATCGATGCTTATCGCGATCATGGTAATCCAAAATTACGTCTCGAACAAGATATCCAAAAGGCCAATAAAATAATGGAAAGTTTGTCCGGACTCGGTATCGATCTTGAACAATTAACTCAGCAACTTGAGGACGAGGGTGTCAGTAAATTCAACGAACCTTTTGACAAGCTAATGGCTGCCATTTTAAAAAAGACAACAACCTGATTATAAATAAATATAATACATTGAAAATGGGCTCTAAAATTCCAGTTACTACATTGTTTTTAGATATTGGAGGCGTAATGCTATCCAACGGATGGGGACATGAATCACGCCAATTGGCTGCTGAAACGTTTAATCTTAATCCAGTTGAAATGGAAGAACGACATCATCTTAATATGGCTACTCATGAAGAGGGAAAACTCACCCTAAGTGAATACCTTAATCGGGTAGTTTTCTACGAGAAACGTTCTTTTTCTCCTGATCAGTTTCGGGAATTCATGTTTACTCAAACTACTCCAAACATTGATATGATTGAGTTTATCAAACAATTGAAAGAACAATACAAGCTTAAAATAGCTGTTGTAAACAACGAAGGACGGGTGTTGAATGAATACCGGATAAAAAAGTTTCAATTGAATCAATTTGTTGATTTTTTTATATCCTCTTGTTTTGTCCATTATCGGAAACCTGATACTGATATTTTTCGTTTAGCACTTGATATTGCACAGGTACCCGCAGAGCAAGTTGTTTATATTGAGGATTTACAAATGTTTGTGGATGTTGCAAGAGGAATGGGCATTCGTAGTGTCAGACATAAGAATTATTTGGCAACTTCTGAAGTTTTGGCAACATTGGGTCTGAAAATTGCATAAAAGTATCTGAATAAGGAATCAACCGATATAAATAACAGACAATTGTATATTAAAAAAACATGATCATGAAAACAAAGAAGAAGGATATCACGAATAAACCTTTATCAAAAAAACTTCTTGACAGAATGAATGCCTATTGGAGAGCCGCCAACTATCTGTCGGTCGGGCAACTGTATCTTCGCGACAATCCTTTACTTCGTGAACCTCTGAAGTTGTCGCAGATAAAGTCGATGCTGCTTGGTCATTGGGGCACAACTCCCGGCCAGAACTTTATTTATGTGCATCTGAATCGGGTCATTAAAAAGTTTGACCTGGATATGATCTATATTTCCGGCCCTGGTCATGGTGGCCCGGCTCTGGTAGGTAACACCTACCTGGAAGGCACTTACAGCGAAGTATATCCCAAAATCACTCAGGACGAGGAAGGATTGAAAAAATTGTTTACCCAGTTTTCCTTCCCAGGAGGAATACCAAGCCACGTCTCACCTGAATGTCCCGGGTCGATACACGAAGGTGGTGAATTGGGATATTCACTCAGTCATGCATTTGGTGCAGCATTCGATAATCCTGATTTGATTGTTGCCTGTATTATTGGTGACGGGGAAGCTGAAACGGGTCCACTGGCAACAGCCTGGCATTCCAATAAATTTCTAAATCCAATTACGGATGGGGCAGTACTGCCAATTTTGCACCTAAATGGATACAAAATAGCTAATCCAACTATAATGGCCCGTATTACACCAAGGGAATTGAAGCAACTGTTCCATGGATATGGTTGGGAACCTTATTTTGTAGAAGGAGACAAACCGAAGAAAATGCATCAGCTCATGGCTGTAACAATGGAAAAGGTTATATCTGAAATACATAAAATACAAAGCCATGCCCGTGTCAGAAATGATACAACCCGGCCTCGTTGGCCGATGATTGTCCTCAATTCGCCTAAAGGCTGGACAGGACCAAATATAGTCGACGGACTTCAAATTGAAGGTACATTTCGGTCACATCAGATTCCGCTACAGGTTGATTCAGAACATCCTGAGCATCTTGAACTTCTCGAAAACTGGATGAAAAGTTATAAACCTGAAGAACTCTTTGATGAGAATGGTCGTCTAATAGCGGAACTGGCAGAGTTGGCTCCTGAAGGAAACCATCGGATGGGGGCAAACCCTCATGCTAATGGCGGGTTACTGCTTCAGGATCTGAACATGCCCGACTTTCGCAAATATGCGGTTAATGTACCATCACCCGGATTAGTTCAGGCTGCAGATGCACATGTACTTGGAGTGTTCCTGCGCGACGTTGTAAAGCTCAATAATGAGCAGCATAATTTTAGGATATTTGGTCCTGACGAGACGCTCTCTAACAGGTTGAACGCTGTTTTCGAAGTAACTAACCGGCAATGGCTGGCCAATACTGAAAAGAACGATGAGTTTCTTGCACCCGACGGCAGGGTAATGGAGATGCTAAGTGAGCACCAATGTGAAGGTTGGCTTGAGGGTTATCTTCTGACAGGAAGGCATGGACTGTTTAATTGCTATGAGGCGTTCATTCATATCATTGATTCGATGTTTAACCAACATGCCAAGTGGTTGAAAATTTGTGCTGATTTACCCTGGAGAAAGAATATTGCTTCACTGAATTATCTGCTTGCCTCTCATGTATGGCAGCAGGCACATAACGGATTTACCCATCAGGATCCTGGATTCATCGATCACGTGGTAAACAAAAAGGCCTCGATCGTAAGAGTTTATCTTCCACCTGATGCCAATTGTTTGTTATCAGTCTGGGATCATTGTCTAAGAAGCAGAAATTATGTCAATGTTGTAATTGCAGGCAAATACCAGGCACCGCAATGGTTAACTATGGATGAAGCAATAGATCATTGCACACAGGGAATTGGAATCTGGCAATGGGCAAGCAATGACGAGGGAGCCGAACCTGATGTGGTAATGGCCTGCTGTGGTGATGTGCCAACACTTGAAACACTGGCCGCAGTTTCAATTCTACGGCAACATCTTCCGGGATTAAAAATTCGGGTGATCAATGTGGTTGATCTAATGAAGCTGGAGCCGGAATCCGAACATCCTCACGGATTAAGTGATGCTGATTTTGATGCTTTGTTTACTAAAGATAAACCTATCGTCTTCGCTTATCATGGATATCCAAAATTGATCCATCAATTGACTTATCGCCGTACCAATCATGAAAATATGCATGTTCGTGGCTATAAGGAAGAAGGCACAATCACAACCTATTTTGATATGACTGTTTTAAACGATCTTGACAGGTTCCACCTGGTGCAGGATGCAATAAACCGGTTGCCTCAGTTAGGCGCTGATGGAGTTAAACTGATGCGTCTGATGAAAGATAAGCTTATCAAACACAAGAAGTATATTGACTTAAATGGAATGGACATGCCTGAAATACTAAACTGGAAATGGAATAACTCAAAATGAATCCCATGAATAATGCAAAAGACTTTCCTGTGGTTTGTGTTGGCGGTTCGGCTGGCGGTCTTGACGCATATACCCGGCTGCTAAAGCATCTGCCGCCTGATATGGGCGTTGCGATTGTTATCGTTAATCACCTGAGAACGGTAGCAACTATGTTGCATGAGATTCTCCCGCGCTATACGGAGATGCCGGTTGAATTAATAACGGAAAAATTAGACATTAAACCAAACTGTGTTTTTATTATTCCCGAAAAACGTGATTTGCATGTTCTTGATGGAGAATTTCGTCTAAAGCCAATATCGAAGCCTTGGGGATGGCCTGATGTAATTACAGTTTTCATGCATTCGCTGACTGAGAACTGGGATGGTAAACTAATCGCCGTTATTGTCTCTGGCTATGATGGTGATGGGGCTGCAGCATTAAGCGGCATAAAAGATGTGGGTGGCATTACCATAGCGCAAAAGCCCGAAACAGCCAAACAACCGGATATGCCTGAGAGCGCTATAGAAAGCGGATTTATCGATTTTATTCTTTCACCTGAAGATATCGCTAAAGAAATTGTAAAGATTGCTCTGGCGGAATCAAAGAATAAATAGACCGAAGACTGAAGACCGGAGACCGAAGATCACGACTGACTCCCGACTCCTGTATTCCGACTCTTGATCTACCAATTGTAACATTAATAATTAGAAAATTAGAATGGAATCAGCAAATAATAATGAAAATGATAGTGCAGATCATAGAAGAGAAGAAATGATTATTGGTATAGCTGCCGATCATGGTGGGTTTGAATTAAAAGTACAATTGATGGCAGCACTTACTTTTGCAGGTTACCTTGTAAAGGATTTCGGTGCACACGAGTTAATTGCTGACGATGACTACCCCGATTATGTGGTGCCATTGGCCAGATCAGTTTCAAGAGGTGAAATTACCCGTGGCCTTGCCATTTGCGGCAGTGGAGTAGGGGCATGCGTTACAGCCAATAAAGTGCCTGGAGTTCGGGCAGCATTAATTTCAGATACTTTCTCTGCTCATCAGGGAGTGGAGGATGATGACATGAATGTAATGTGTCTGGGAGGTCGGGTCACCGGCTCTGCCATAGCCTGGGAATTGGTTCAGGCATTCATGAATGCTGATTTCAAGGCTAACGAGCGGTTTACCCGACGCCTTGCCAAAGTTGCAGCACTGGAAATGGGATTAGAATAACCTCACATTATCGGAATTAATAAACTTAATAAAGGATAGAAACTATGAATGAAAATGAACACAATCATGACTCAGAGGAAGGGCAGAATTATATATTGACCCCTCGCGATCATAAGCCTTACTGGAAACGAATGCATCATACCTGGACTTTTTGGATTTTCCTTTTTTTGATGTTTGTGGCAATAATGTATTACATAGTGAGTGTTGACTTTGCTTTTGCACCACAACAACAAGTGAAACAGCCTACTGGAAATAGCAGATAAAAATGGGATTAGAATAACATCATCTCAATGAGATTAATGGTCATTCAATAGTCTTTATTAGTCATTGTTGTAAGTTGTTATCATTTAATAGCAATAGTCATTAAGTGGTACTGAAGCGATTGATGACAACAATGACAACTAAATGACAACAATGACAACCCTGACAACTTTTACTTTACATAGAGGTGCAAATAAATAAACACACTAATAATCATCTAAATATGAACATACAAGAGCTTATAAACACCGCAAATAAGCTGGTTGCCAATGACAAAGGCATACTGGCTATGGATGAAAGTTTTCCAACCTGCAACAAACGATTTGCCAAACTGGGAATCCCCCAGACTGAAGAAGCCCGGCGTTCTTATCGGGAAATGATTGTTACGACACCAGGCCTTGGTGAATCTATTAGTGGTGCGATCCTCTTTGACGAAACTATCCGGCAGAAAACAAATGATGGTATTCCAATGATCAAGGTTATCACCGATGCTGGAATAATCCCCGGTATCAAGGTGGACGCAGGTGCAAAGGACATGGCTGGACATCCCGGAGAAAAAATATCGGAAGGACTCGATGGATTGCGCGAGCGTCTCGGTGAATATTATCAATTGGGTGCCCGTTTTGCCAAGTGGCGTGCTGTGATAACGATTGGCGAGAACATTCCCTCGTGTGCATGTATCGAAGCAAATGCACATGCGTTGGCCCGCTATGCTGTATTGTGCCAGGAAGCGGGACTTGTTCCCATTGTCGAGCCTGAAGTATTAATGGATGGTGACCATACCATCGGACGTTGTTTCGAGGTAACGGAAAAAGTTCTGCATACCGTTTTCAACCAACTATTCAAACAAGGCGTAATGTTGGAAGGTATGATTCTGAAACCCAATATGGTACTTCCCGGATTAACCTGTTCGATGCAAGAATCGGCTGAAGCTATTGCTGATGCCACAATGAAATGTTTTTTACGGACTGTTCCTGCTGCTGTACCCGGGATCACTTTTTTATCGGGTGGACAATCCGCAGAACTGGCTTCTGCACGGTTAAATGCAATGAATGTCAGATTCAAGTCGAAATTACCGTGGGAATTGTCATTTTCTTTTGGACGAGCTCTCCAGCAACCGGCCATGGAAATATGGCATGGCAGGGAAACCAATGTACAGGAGGCACAGAAAGCCTTGTATTACAGGGCAAATTGCAACTTTGCTGCCCGTCGGGGTGAATATATTATGGAATCTGAAAAAGAATATAACAGTTACTGATCAGTTCCTGTTTGAAAGATATTTAAGGCCCTATAACGTTTTGGGTGGGTAGAAGTAATAAACATAGAAATAAAAAGTCGGTTGTCAGAAGTCAAAAGTTTTAAAGCTTCGGTCTTCCATCTTCGGTCTTCCATCAATAATTTAAAACCAATGAAAGATAACACAGAAAATAAAATCTATCAGATAGTTCTCCTGCGTCATGGCGAAAGCCTGTGGAATAAAGAGAACCTGTTCAGCGGCTGGACTGACGTTGATTTGTCCGATCAGGGCATAGAAGAAGTTCATCTTGCAGGGTGTTTACTTAAGGAACAAGGGTTTACGTTCGATGTAGCCTTTACCTCAGTATTGAAGCGTGCAATCCGCTCTTTATGGATAGTGCTTGATGAAATGGACCTGATGTGGATTCCTGTCACTAAAGACTGGCGATTAAACGAACGGCACTATGGTGCCTTACAAGGTCTGAACAAATCCGAGACGTCACTGAAATACGGCGAGGAACAGGTTAAGTTATGGAGGCGGAGTTATGATGTCCCCCCTCCGGCCCTGGAATTGGAAGATGCGCGCCATCCCGGCCACGATCCCCGTTACAGGCAACTCACTCCTGCACAGCTTCCTGCAACGGAATGCCTAAAAGATACCGTAGCACGATTTCTTCCCTGCTGGCACGATGATATTGCACCAGCCCTTCAATCGGGGCAGAAGGTCCTTATTGCAGCTCATGGGAATACACTACGCGCTTTGGTCATGTATCTCGATGGTATTTCTGAAGCCGACATTCCAGGTCTTGACATCCCCACCGGTATCCCTCTGGTCTATGAACTGGACGAAGATCTTCATCCCATTCGCCATTATTACCTTGGCGATGCCGCACAAATTGAGCAGGCTGTGAAGGCGGTAGCAAAGCAGGCCTCGGTTAAAAAATAACACAAACTCAATGCCCTATGGAGCAGGAGAAACATTATACCATTCGTAGCGGATGGCTTAGAGCAGCTGTATTAGGAGCAAACGATGGCATTCTCTCGACTGCAAGCCTGGTTATCGGAGTGGCTGCTGCAAGTAATACAAGAAGTCCGATCATCCTTGCGGCTTTGGCGGGATTAGTTGCAGGCGCATTATCGATGTCAGCAGGCGAATATGTTTCAGTAAGTTCACAGTCTGATCTCGAAACTGCCGACTTAAAAAGAGAGCAAACAGAGCTTGATACTAAACCAAAGGCCGAATTAGCAGAACTGGCTGGCCTTTATAAAGATAGAGGTCTGGACAGTCATCTGGCGATGCAGGTAGCTATTCAACTTACAGAACACAACGTTTTAGAAGCTCATGCCAGGGAAGAATTGGGAATTAATGAAATTTCGCAACCTAAGCCGTTGCAAGCTGCATTAGCTTCAGGAGGATCTTTTATATCAGGTGGCATACTTCCGCTTTTAGTCTCCTTATTTGCACCAATTAATCACATGATAATCTGGCAATATTCATTTTCGATGGTATTCCTGGCATTGTCAGGAGTAATTGCTGCAAAGGCAGGCGGATCAAATATTACAAAAAGTATACTGAGGATATGCTTTTGGGGCACTATTGCAATGAGTATTACGGCGATTGTAGGCTATCTGTTCGGTGTAAAGACCGCATAACAGGATAGGGAACTCATTTCCATTTAGCTTTCTTTTTCCTTTTCTAAATCTGCCACCAAGACTCCAAAGCACCAAGTATCTCCAATTCGTCCCAATTCGTGTAATTCGCCTTAATTAGTGTAATTCATAATTTCAAAGAACGTTTGTTAATCCTGAAAAACCGCCCCCATTAAGAGAGCGGTTTTAAACCAAATAAGCTATTCAAATCCCTACGATACTATAATCCCGCCTACAAACTCACTGTTCGACAGAACAGCCTGGGTTTCGTTGGAAAAGGAGATAAAGCACTGAACTTCGTCGCCTGAGAATCTGGAAGGAAGAGTGATCGTCTGGCTGCCCCCGATGCGGGTATTGCCACCAACTAAGGTCACTGCACGATTCTTTGCAGGATTATACACCACCAGCAAAGTCTTGTCGGTTTTATCAGCATTGGCATCGTCAGAATTATCTTCCCAGGTGTACGTGATTTCACCTGCTGTGGTTGAAGTGACTTCGGGGTTTAAGGCACCTATTAATATACCCTGGCTGACCAAAGCCTTTGAATAGTCGATCTCGTAAGCCGGATAAGTTCCCGAAATCGCATTTTCCAGATTATACCTCATGGCTGCATTGAAACCCGACATTTTTACTGCCTGGCTTTTGAACCCTATCCGCAGAAAGGGAATAAGAGGACGTAAGAACTTGCCCGCTACAGAGAACTTAGCCCTTTGTGCGAGCTGAGCCGGTGTATTGGGAATTGCAATGCTGGGGGCTATTCCTCGCATAACACCGATGCCTTTCCAGCTGCTTCCGATGACTGTTCCGGTTTTACCGGAGAAGGCACCCATGATGCCTTGTTTAATTGTTCCCATTATACTGAAATTTTAATTGTTTGTGCTCCGACTCAGTTGGACTTTACGCGAGTTATTCCTTCTTCGTCTTTCGCTAAACAAAGATAATCAATATACAACTAAGTTATTGACTGTCTGTGTGTAATGCAGTTGTTTGCAGTTGTTTGCACAGACTATTTTTCAATGCTTTGGGGAGATATTGATTATCAGTAAATTATGCTTACTGAAATAATGAATTATTTTTAAGGAAGGATTTAAGACAATGGAAATTGGTGCTGCTAAATTTTTTATTTGTATTTATAAACTTTTCATTATAGAAATTATTTACATCCGAAAGCTTCTGATTGACAACTGCTGGGTCTGCAAACCAGGTAGGTGAGTTTTTATATTTATTTGACACATAATAAACAACTTTGGTCCTGAAGTTTAGCTCAATTCTATTAATATACTTTAGAAGTATATGCCTTAAATCTACGTCAAGATAATATAGCTTAATTACATCAGAGAATTTTGTTCCCTCTGTAAAGTTGTGATCAGTATCCTTTTCAAAAGGATTCCAATAAAAACCCAGGCGATAATAACCAATATCCAATAAGAACTCTTTTATCTTTTCCTCCTCAAAATCGAAGATCATCTCCCTGTCCTTAAGACATTGTATCTGAATAGATATATTAGTTGCTAAGCGACCCATCAATCTAATTTAGGTAACTATATATAAGTTTACACAAGACGGTCAAACATTCAGACTAATATATCAAATATATGACATTTGTCATGTATTTGAGGCTAAAGTAGTGGTACATTTGCAGAAATAAATTTATTCATTTAATTCTCTAAGGAATTAGATCATGCAGGCACAAAAAAAAATAGCATCAAATAGTACTTCAATTATAAGAAAAATTATTGAAGATAAAAAAGCTATAAGTGCATTTATCCGTGGAGAAAAGTCAATTAAGGATTTGCATGAACGAGGAATTAAATTTGCCAACCCCATATAAGGTTTTTAAAGTCTCTTGCGATTCAGAACCATTTTACCAATTTACCACCAAAAACGATACTGTTTATGATGTAGTTTTTATATCATGTGAAAACTATTTTCCAGATAATACGGTTTGTAAAGATAGGGTTTTCATGCTTAATTTTGATATAAGTAAGGAAGTTGTAGGAAAAAGAACTTATGATGCCAATATTGAAATTACAATCGCTGGAATAATAATTAGTTTTTTTGAAGGCGTAGAAAATGTAATGCTTTTTGTATGTGATAGTACTGATTCAAAACAAAGAAACAGGAAAATCACTTTTAATAAATGGTATAACAACCATAAAGAAAAATTGAAAATATTAAAGATTGATTTTTCGAAACCTTACTATATATCAATAATTTCCAGAGAAGATAATCAACTTCTTCCACAGCTACATGAGTTGTTAAAGGTTCAAATTGAGGAATTCTCTGAAATTACTAAATAACTAAACCGTGTTATTTAGGATTATAATTAAGTGATTTTGTAAATGATACTAACCACTTCGCTTCCTTCTTCTTTTAATCTGTTTATAAGCCATTTCCAGTAATTTCGTACCTTTTTGT
>Ga0118677_10008796_pt1 | contig 11219 bp, 14 predicted proteins | sample AliMusrvi5mmetaG_FD_86154 | JGI IMG/M metagenome (GOLD analysis project Ga0118677, IMG submission 86154)
AAGAACGATATTTAAGAGATAGTATTAGGCATATTAATTAACAAAAACTCATAACCGGACACCCCTCCGTTCAGTATCATTATTCGATTGGAAAAGACTTGGCCTATTTATTTTGTTTCCGGCTGAAAGCCGATTTTGTGCTCAGCTTCACTTTTCATCTGAGCCGTCAATTTGATTTCGCCAAACTTTTCCTCATATTGCTTGACTCCGTTTGATAAAATATCGGAAAAAATTTTGGCATGTTGTGGGCTCATCGCAATCCGAGAGAGAATCCGTGCCGTTTTCATCTGCGGAATCTGTTGAATAAAATCAAAGGTCATGCCAAAGGGACCGCTATTCATAAAAATCTGATCGCAAAACTTGGCATCGATTTTGTCCGGGTCAACATTTACATTCATCTGTTGCGTTGGTTGCATCTGCTGTTCATCCATTTTTCTCCTTCCTTATTGTTATTTTTTGCGGTTTAGGATAGTGACGCCAAACTGCAGATAGGTAGCAAAAGTAACCCAGGCCAAATATGGAATTTGGATCAAAGTAACCCAGTGGAAATGCGGCCAAGCCAAAAGCATAGTCAAAATGATTGTGACGAGTACCACCACAATGTCGACAGTGGCCAGAAAATTATTTTTTAATTTGAACTGAAAATAAGTAAAAATCCCGTTGGCGAAAAGATTGACTAAAAATGGAATTGCAATGCCAAATGAAATACTGCCGTGAAGCCATTGCCAGATGACAAAGCCATATGAGACAAAAATCAGAATATAGAGAATTGGCCAAACGACACCAAAAGCCCACTCCGGTGGCGACAAAAGCGGTCTTCTATAACTTTTGTATGTTTCCTGGTAGTTCATTTGCTCTCTCCTCGATGATTTTTATTATTCAATATTTTCGAATGCCTCACAAATAAATCTCTTCCCTTTTTGCATATCTTTTTGCTGGTCAATCCGATTTAGATTGCAGGGAATCTCTTCGTCCTCAACGCCATTCTTCTTGCAACTTTTGCAAAGCTCCGGTAGCTCAATCGAATCAGGATCGACCTGATTTCCACTGTCCGTGTAGTAACCGCCTTTCATAAAACCTCCGACTTAATTAATTTGTTCCCAACGTTTTGAATGTTCTTTTGGACTAGCAAAAACAACCTCCGACAGATCGAACTCTGCCGGGTCTATCTCATCGCCAGCCTCAATCCCCAAACATTCGCACATATCTTTGTGTTCTTTGTCCATAGGATTTTTTAATGTTTCTATCAGATTATCATAACCCCACAGTCCGCCACAATCTTCGACCGGACAGGCATTTTTGCCGGCGGCGCAGATTGGATATTTAGTATTAGCATCAATTGGCAGTTCTTTTTCAAATAAAACAGTATGGTCCCAGCTGTCGCCAAAATCGTAGGTATATTTACACTGTTTAATCTGAGCTGGAAAATAATCGGCAATTTTCTCTTTTCTCTCGTCTAACGATTCATGCCTAAACATTTCGAAATCATTTTCCGGATCTGGAATCATGATAACAATTGGCCTAGCCGTTCCCTTTTGAGCGATATAAAAACCATGCAAATGCGAATCGGACCAGCCCATCGCATCCTGAATCGCACAATGCAGATCAAAAAAAGAATAACCACTCGGCACGACAATTCGTCTCCAAATCTTTGGCGCCGAGCCATCAAGCGTGATTTTAAATCGTAATACTGTTTTTGCTTTACTCACTATGCGCCTCTCCTTCAAATTTATTTGCAATGATTTTTATTTTTAAATATTCTTCAGCCTGTTGTTCAGATTGTGTTGTCATTTATTAATTCATTCGTTAATATATGATTTTACAAAATCATAATCCATGTCAGTATTATCTTTTTCCTTATAATAAATTTCGAGAAAAATCACTTCTTTTTTCTGCGGACAAAACGCATAGACAATTCGAATACCACTCCGCGCGCCCTTACCCTTTAATGCTTTACAAGCAAATTTTTTTATTTTATAAATTTGAATACTCGGTCGGTCAAAATTCGGAACAAGCCAAATTGATCCGCTGTCAATCTTCGGCACATGATCGTGGAAAAGCTCGATAGTAAAAGTTTTGGCAACTTCCAAATCTTCCTCTATCGTCCGATATTTCCTCAGGAGCTTTTTAATTTGCTGTTCAAATCGCGGATGGCGACTATACTTTATCATCATACTTCCTTACGGACGTGTCATCTGTTCGATAAAACACCGCCTCATAAGGGATCTCTTTCCCCTCCGGTGTTGCAATCCACGGCACATCTTTGTGCGAAAAATCAGTCAATTCTTTTGCGGTTTTCCCGCCGAGACGTTCTATTTCTTTATCAATCAGCATCAATTCCTGACCGGTTAACATAGATAAGTCGGGCTCCCTGACTGGAATATATTTTGCTTGATCTTTATTAAAAAATTTCGTTTTGACTTCGATCAGTTGATTGTCATCAATCATTTCTTTGACAATTTTGGCAAATGCCACCGGTGTTGGTCCATAATGGTTGCGAATATACTTAGCGCCAATCAGTTGCTCTTCATATTTTTCGTAGTAATCAAAATCGCAAAAATACAAAATTTTATACAAAACGGTTTGCCCCACATTGGGAAGAGCGCCAATTTTCTGGGTTATATAAAGTAAAATATTCTTAAACTTCTCAACATTTTCAGCCGGAATGCTAATCCTTTCGCCGATCGGTTCTGCTTGTTTGATACATTTTTCAAGGACAATTTCGCTCGGCTTTTGTTCGCCAAGCACTTCATCGATACTGATTCCAAGTACTTCCGCTAATTTTCTGAGTTCGGAAATAGTCATCTCTTTCTCGCCACTTGCAATTTTGGCGGCCGTCGGGCGCGATATCCCAAAAATGTCCGCTAATTTTTCATGCGAAATGCCGTGCTCCGATAAGAGTTTTTTCAAATAATTATTCATAATTTTCCCTACTTTTATCTATTAAACTTACTTCGTAAGTATAGTAGACGTAAATATATTTGTCAATATTATTGTAAACAATGCTTACACAAACATCTGCTGCAGTAATGACTTTTTGAAAAGTTTGGCCTACTCCAACTCGTTATTCATTAAATCTATTTCACTGGCTCCTTGATAATTTTTATTTTATCGATTACCTTTTGCTCGATTGTGAGTTTTGCATAGCATTTCACAGTTTGCAATAGAAGTCGCACCGCCCTTACTCCAGGCCGCCACATGGTCGGCATCCATTTCATCCAACTCCCAAATTTTACTCTTATTGGGGCCTTGGCCAATGGCGCAAAGTGGGCAATTCGATTTACTTTTGGTTTTTGCGTACTCTGTCTGTGTCGTGTAAACCGATTTTTTAATTGCATCATCAAAAATTCTAACCTCAAGCAATTTCGTATCGACTGAACCACCAAGAATATATTCAAAAATACCTCGGCGGGTTTTGACATACGGATCAGCATAAAGCTTATGCACTTCTTGCGATACTTTTGCGGGGTCATATGGTTGTGTATGGTATTGTTCATATAATCGGCCCCACTCCAAACCCTTCATCTCGCTCTCAATATCTAAAAATACGCCCGAAACCCAGTCTACCACAGTGTTAAAATAAGTTTTTAGTTCGGTAATATTATTCCCATAGCGGTGACGGCTCATATAATCGCCAATCTCGCCCTTGCTCACCCAATCCAACGCACGTTCTAAAAATTCCTGCCGATTCGCACTTCCAGCCACATAAGCACCCCATTTCTGGATATTGGCGTTTTGGCTATTACTAAACTCTTCCTTTCCAAATGTTACAAAGGGCCCAGAATAAACTGCATTCAAAAGCTCTTGATTATTTAGCGGCACACCGGCAATATTTATGGTCTTAAACCACTCTTTTATCTGACTTTCTGTTCCCTCGCATTCATAAATAAGCAATTTTGTTTCCAAAATCTTCTCTTGTTTGTCTTTGGCCATACCGCCAAAATATTGCTCCAGCCCGTTTTCATCCTGGATAGCAAACTTATCGGTGATAAAGCGCCCAAGACTGGTAATGCGTTGTTGGCCGTCCAAAACCTCAAATTTATCAGCGCTGACTTTGTTAAAATAAATCAACCCGATGGGGTATTCTTTTAAAACTGATTCGATAACGGCAGCCTCGCGCTTTCCGCCATCGGAGGCATAAATATAATTTCGCTGATATTCCGGCTGAATGGTTAGCTTTCCCGATAATCCAAAAAGTCCCTTGCCCTCAAGCTCGTTATATTCAAACCCGTCGCAAATTTCTTTAACCGTGATGCCTGTTTTTAAAATTGTTTTCATAATATTATTTTCCCTTAATTTTTAACTTCGTCTCGACCTGTTTCAGACTTTCCAGATATGACTTCTCGACCTCGCTCAAGGTCCTGGCTTTGTATTTGCGATATTCCGCTTTTGCTTTCTTCTCGGCTTGTTCATGACTTATTTTGCCAGGACTTTCAAGCAATGCGCGACCAGCCGATTTCAAAATAGTATCCAACTCAGAGATATAATCCGTCATTTGCATTAGCTTGTGCTCAATAGCATTAATTTCAGCAATATCAAAATAGGCAGATACAAGATTGTTGAGCACTTTTAGCTCTTTAAGGTCTAAATAATTCTTGGCGATCATCGACTCTGCTTGCGTTGGTTGCTTACCATTAAAACTCGTAAGCCCGGCAAATGGTTTATTGCTGTCCACTCGCAGATATATCACCTCACTCGCAGTATGCCCGTGAGCGGCAAAGTGTACTTTGTTTTGCACAATCTTGAAAAATTTGAGTGAATCACTTGCATTCGGATCGTAATCAATCGAAGTAGCATACAAGTCCAGTACCTGTCGATATAAAACTTTTTCACTGCTACGAATGTCTCGAATCTCATTAAGCAATTCCTTCCAGTAATTGCCTCCGCCAAGATTCTTGAGCCTTTCGCTATCTATAGTAAATCCTTTGACGATGTACTCTTTAAGTCGCGCTGTTGCCCACTGTCGGAAACGGGTACCCCGCACGGATTTTACACGGTAACCAACCGATATTATCACATCCAAATTATAGTAATTGGTTGGTTTCGTAGAAAAATCGGAATTTCCGATTTTTCTCATAGAATCGGTTTCTTTTAGCTCATTTTCTTCATAAATATTGAGGATATGCTCGTTGATAGTGGACCTGCTTTTATTAAACAATCCCGCCATCTGGTCAATAGTCAGCCAGACAGTTTCATCTTTTATTTGCACCTGAATCCGTGGCTCGCCATCCGCGCCTTCGTAGATAATTATTTCACCGGAATTATTGTTTTTCATTTTCTTAGCCCGTCACAAATTTATTTGATTGTAATGTCGGTTTTTAAAATTGGTTTCATGTTATTTACCCGTATGCTTTATAATAACCCTTCTGTAAACAGGTTTTCCATTTAAATCAGGACCCCTGCCTCTCCAGTTGGGATATTGCAACCTATGGTCATCCATTCCTAAAATCTCAAATTGTTCAGGATTGTATTTATCCAAGAAACTAATTGGCACACCCATAGCACCTTCATAATCTTTTGGAATAGCATCCGTAAAAGGCACTTCTATTGCATCGTAATTGTCATATTTATCGTATGCTTTTTTGCCTTTGATCTCTTTGTGTCTGCTGTATTTTAGGTTGTCTTCTACGGTCATCAACGGCAATGGTCGGTGACGACGGCCATGGTCAAGATTTGTAAGCCAGAGACAACTATTAGTGGCAACAATTCTATTTCCATCCTTATCTATTCGAGCTTCTGTCCCGTATAATTCATATGATTCAGGCACAATAAATCCGGAAATCCATCTCCCCATCCCGTTACCAAGCCATATTTCATTAATTTTAATTTTTTGAAAAATTTCTTTATAAGTGATGCAATTGATATTACCAATGATCAAAAACTTTTTATTGTAATCAAAAAGTTGTTTCACATATTCACGAAATAGGCTAAACGGTGGATTTGTCACCACAATATCGGATTGTTTTAGTAGTTCTATGCACTCGGGGCTTCTGAAATCGCCATTTTCTTTTAACGGCGACCACTCGTTGTGTTTATTCGCCCTTAGTTGCTCGGCTATTATTCCCAAATTGAGTTCGCCGTCGATATCATGAACTTCATTGATAATAAATTTGTTAGCCGTAATTTTTGGCCGACCTTTGACCGATTCGATAGTCTTGTCGTCTCCAAATAATCCGAGCTGAGTATTGGCAATCGGCGACGGTTTGTAGCTGGTAGTGATAAGCTGTTTCAAGCCCAGCTTTTTGAAATTGAGGACAAAGTAGCGGAAAAAATTGCTTTCGAACGGATCGTCGCAATTGCAATAAACTACTTTGTCACGAAAAACATTGGCGTCAAATTCCAAATACGCTTCAATTTCTTTTTGAATATCAACGTACTGAGTATAAAACTCGTCGTTTTTTGCCCTTTTGGCGTTAGTTAGATTACTGTTTGCCATTTTTATTCCTCAATTGATTCTTGTCTTACACTACTTTTCCATATTCACGTTATTTGTGCTTTTTAGCGTGAATTTGTGTGACTTTTGAACAATATTCACGTCTCTTTGACTTTTTTCTGCTCTTTCTTCTGATCTTTTTGATCTTGTTCGGCGCGGGCGATTAATTCTTGCAGATCACTTGGAAGATTATTGTCTTTTTCCATTTTTATTCTTCTTCCCTTTTATTCCAGTATACCTCAGCCTCATCTTCCATTTTATCAAGACGGTCGTAATAGTCAGGAAATTCGTTGAGGTGAGCCAGGGCAATTTTGCCGGTCATAAGGTGGTCATCGTTCGTCACATTGGTCAGCTGATTGATTAAGCCGTGTTCTAGCTCGACATTCATGCCACGACGAAATTGACCAACATCAAATTTGCTCCAATCGATACCCAGCTGACCGCCTATCCGCTTGGCTTCTTCCTTAGTAAATTTCTCGTTTTTCATTTTTTAGTCCGCTTAAATAATTAAATCATTGATTAATGATTCAACTATATCACTTTGCATATTGGAATTGAATAGAAATAAATCATCTGTATTACAAAACAAGAGCCGGCCGGAATGGCTGGCTCTTGTTTGATTGACACTGAGAATCTAGGCCTTTTTGCCCAAGTACATAAAGGCAACCACTATTGCGGAAAGGCCGACCAGGTCATAGACCAGTCTCGATAGAGCGGTCATGTCACCAAAAATAGCTTTGACCAGATCAAAGCTAAAGAAACCGACCAGCCCCCAGTTTAGGCCACCGATAATCACCAGCACCAGCGCGATTACTCCGATCGTCTTTATTTCCCTCCTCCATTAATTATTAATTATATTATAGCATTTAGGTTTTTTGTAAGCAAATCAAAATGAGATTTTTTCATGACGGATGTAGATACTCTCAAGCAATCCGACTGAAAAAAATGAAACCAAAAGCGAAGTACCGCCATAACTGACGAAAGGTATCGGAATACCGGCGACCGGGAAAACACCGAGATTCATACCGATATTAATCACAATTTGAGCCACAAACATCATGGTAACACCAATAACAATCAGATAGCCAAAATTATCGCGGGCGGTGCGGGCGATTTCCAAGAGGCGAAAAATAAATACGGCAAAAAGGGCCAGGATGGCCAAACCTCCGGCGAAACCAAATGATTCGACGATCCCGGCGAAGATAAAATCGGAGTATGGCTCCGGTAGAAATTGAAGCTGGCTTTGGCTCCCCCGTCCGAGCCCTTTACCAAAATATCCACCTGAACCGACGGTAATCTGGGCCTGTTTGACATTGTAACCACGGCCGTATGGATCAAGACTCGGATTCAGAAAAACGGCAATCCGCTGACGCTGGTAATCATGAATCAAATGGCCAAATGGCTTGACGTTATCATATGCCAAGACGGCCGAGGTCAATATTACAGCTAGCACGACGATGATGAGGGCATACTGACTTCTGGTCGGTTTGGTCGCAATCAGAAGAGCAATATATATAGCGATAATTACCAAACCGGTGCCCAAATCCGGCTCTGACAAAACCAGACCGAGCGGAATAACCAAAAATAAAACTGACCAAATAATATCTTTCCAGCGCAACCGGCCGATCCGCGATCCCAGAAAGGCCGCCATTGTGATAATCAGAAATATTTTGGCCAATTCGGAGGGCTGTAGCTGAAAATATTTGAAATCAAGCCAGTTCCCCGCCCCATTGACGACCTTACCGCCCAGGCCGACCAGCAAAAGCAAAATCACCGACACCAGATAAAAAATCCAGGCCGTACCTTTGAAAATGCGGTAATCTACAAAAGTGATGGCGCCAGCCAAAACGAGTCCGGAGAGCCCGATAATACCCTGCTTTAGTGCTAAATTGTCACCACCATTGGCGACGACCAAACTGTAGATGACAGCCAAACCGACAGCTAGCAAAATTAGCGGGATGAGAATCAGTGATATGTCAAAAGTTTTTATGCGAGTCGGCATCGGCTTAGATTTTGATCAGTTTGATTTTGATCGTCTCGTTGTCAATATGGTATTCGGTCGAGCCGTCAGCTTCCTCGATTTCCGATTCAAATGATTCGGCCAAAACCTCTTTAGCAATCAGATCGCGAAATTTTTCCATTGTTTCAGCCAAAAGAGACGAAGCGGTTGAGTATGACAAAGTAATACGATCCTCAACATTGAAGCCGGATTTTTTGCGTAGTTCCTGAATGTTGCGAATAATCTCGCGAGCCAAGCCTTCGATTTTTAACTCCGGCGAGATTTCGGTGTCCAAACTGACAGCGGTATTTAATAAGGAATTATTGGCCACTACCTTTACATTTACCTCATCGGCAATTATTTTTTCCAGCTGGTCCGACAATTTATCGCCATTGTAGGAAATTTCGCCTAAAGGCTGGCGAACCTTTATGCCGCTCTCCGCCCGTAATTTCAAACCGGCTTCGACAATCAGTCGCGCCTGAGCCATTTCTCTTATTACATTTTCATCTATCTCCGTAGCTTTTGAAAATTGACAAAGATGAACCGATTCCGGCTCGGTCGAAAAGCGTAGCTGTTGATAGATCGTTTCAGCAAACATCGGCGTGAATGGTGCTAATATTTTGATGAGATTGAACAATGTATAGTAAAGTGTTTCATAAGCGGCGTTTTTATCGGTGTCGTTTTCGCTTTTCCAGAAGCGGCGGCGGGAACGACGAACATACCAAGTGGAGAGCTCATTGACAAACTCGGTGATTTCATTGGCCGGCTTGTAGGGGTCAAACTGATTTAGATTTTTCTCAACTGATTTGACCAATTGATTAAACTTGGCCAAAATCCAGATATCCAAAATATTGTCGCTTTTGGTATTGCCAGTAGGCTCGAATTTATCAATTGAGGCGTAGGTCATAAAGAAGGAGAAAACGTTCCAGAGTGTTAGAAATAAATTGCGCGAAAGAGAGACAATCTCTTTTTCGACAAATAATTTCGGCTCGCCCGGCTGATTGACGGAATAAAAATAATAACGGATGATATCGGCGCCATACTTTTCAAACATCTCATCCGGCAAAACGATATTACCTTTTGACTTGGACATCTTTTTTCCTTTGTCATCTAAAACATGGCCAAGAGAAATAACATTTTTGTATGACGAAGTATGAGAAATTATTGTCGAGATCGCCAGCATGGTATAAAACCAGCCACGGGTCTGATCGACCGCCTCAGAGATAAAGTCAGCCGGAAATTGCTCCTCGAATTTATTTTTATTTTCAAAGGGATAATGATATTGCGAATACGGCATCGTGCCGGAATCGAGCCAGACATCCATTACCTCCGCTGTCCGCTTCATCGTCCCACCGCAAGCACATGTAAATGTCACCTCATCGACAAACGGTTTATGCGGATCAACATTATTCACTTCATTTAGAGAAGCAATCACTTTGTACTCTTTGCATTTGTCGCACTCCCAGACCGGCAAAGGCGTGCCCCAATAGCGGTCGCGCGAGATGGCCCAATCATTGACATTGGCCAGCCACTCGCCGAAACGGCCCTCTTTCAGATATGATGGGTTCCAGTTTATCTTGGCGTTATTTGCCAAGAGTTCGTCACGCAGTTTGCTCATGGCGATATACCAAGAATCACGGGCCATATAGAGAAGGGGCGAATCACAGCGCCAGCAGAAAGGATAATCGTGCTCAAACATTTCTTTTCTGAAGAGCAATCCCCTGCTTTCCAAATCGGCTTTGATATCAGCATCGGCCGATTTAACAAACTTACCCTTGCCAGCGCCTGCCAGTGCCTCGCCCTTGTCGGAAACCGTTTTCAGAACCTTGATATTTTTCTGTTTGTGACCGTGTTCAAAGTCGTCTTCACCAAAAGCCGGTGCCATGTGGACGATGCCGGTACCGTCGATATCAGAGACATAATCAGCTGTAATCAATTTATAAATTTCAGTACCGGCCTCGGAGAAGTTTTCGCCCTCCGAGTAAAGCGGCTCATAATCGACGCCAGAGGTAGAAAATTGCTCGACAATATTTTGACCGGAATATTCCCCAATCACCTTAAATTCCTTAAATAGTTTCTCCGCCCGATTCTTGGCCAGGATATATTTTTCACCCTCGGATTCAACTAAAACATATTTGAGCTTCGGCCCAAAGGCCAAAGCGGCATTGCCTGAAAGTGTCCATGGCGTCGTAGTCCAAACCAGAAAACTGATAGTCGGGTCCTTTTTGGAACGGAACTTGATGTAGATCGCTTCCTCTTTGATTTTTTGGTAGCCCTGCGCCACTTCGTGCGACGAAAGAGCGGTGCCACAACGGGGACAATACGGTACGATTTTGTGACCCTTGTAAAGCAATCCTTTTTTATTTATCTCCGAAATTATCGACCAGACCGATTCGATATATTTCGGGTCGTAGGTAATATAAGGGTCATCCATATCAACCCAGTAAGCCATCCGCTCGGTCAGTTTTTCCCACTCGTCCTTGTAACGCCAGACCGATTTCTTGCACAATTCATTAAATTTCTCGATCGAGGCCTTTTTGTCACCCTCGACGATATTTTCAATCTGATTTTTACCCGATATTCCAAGCTCTTTCTCAACCTGAAGCTCGACCGGCAAACCGTGAGTGTCCCAGCCGGCTTTGCGTTCGACATGAAAACCCCGCATCGTTTTGTAGCGGTTAAATAAATCCTTAAATGAACGGGCTTCGACATGGTGAATGCCGGGCGTGCCATTGGCGGTCGGCGGACCCTCGTAGAAAACAAAGTTACCGGCCGGGGATTCCTTTT
>Ga0118677_10014333_pt1 | contig 11217 bp, 7 predicted proteins | sample AliMusrvi5mmetaG_FD_86154 | JGI IMG/M metagenome (GOLD analysis project Ga0118677, IMG submission 86154)
CGTCCGCATTCTGCGTGGCGTCCACGAGATTCTCCGCGCGGGCAAAACCAATCCCGGCAAGCTCACGCAGCGTATCGGTCACCCGGAAGATGAACTGGCGCGGCGCCGCCAGCCCGGTGCCGATGGCGGTGCCCCCAAGATTGACGACCCGCAGACGCTCCTCGCATTTGTAGATGCGCCAGCGGTCACGGTTCATCGCCTCGGCATACGCCCCCATCTCGCGTCCCAGGGTCGTCAGCACGGCGTCCTGCAATTGGGTCCGGCCGACCTTGACGACATGCGCGAAGCGTTTCTCAGCGGCCTGAAAGGCTTCCTGCAACGCCACCACGCGCCGCTCCAACTCGCGCAAGGCAACGATTGCGGCCAGCCGCAAAGCCGTCGGGTAGGTGTCGTTGGTGGACTGATGCAGGTTGATATCCTCCAGCGGAGATACGCGGCCATAAGTGCCCGGCGGTTCGCCGAGCAGCTCCAGCGCACGATTGGCCAGCACCTCGTTAACGTTCATGTTCGTGCTGGTCCCTGCCCCGCCCTGCAACCGGTCCACCACGATGTGCCGGTCCAGCAAACCTTCGCCCAGCTCGCGGCAGGCGCGCTCGATCGCGTCTGCCTTGGGAGCATCATCCGCCCAGGCCCCAAGCGCGCGGTTGGTCATGGCGCAGGCCAGCTTCACCGTCCCGTACGCCCGGACCAGGCCCGGGGCCACCGGCTGCAACGCCAGCGGAAAGTTGTCCAGCGCGCGGGCCGTATGAATGCCGTGCAGGGCGGCCGCCGGGATCGGCAACTCGCCCAACAGATCGGATTCAGTGCGAAAAGCGCTCATGGGTCCCTAAACACAGCCTTTATACATAAACATCCCGTTTGTCCTCCTGCACCTCCGTCACCAGGCGCCGGCCAATCTCCTGCACCGAGGGCTCCATCGTCTCCAGCTCACGCGCGACCAGGCTTTCGCCCACCTTGCGCGTCTCCGGCTTCGCGTAGTCCAGCAGGTATTCCATGCAGCTCGACAGCGCATTGGGCGCGCAGTGATGTTTGATCAGGCCGGGTTTGGCCAGGTCCATGAAATCGGCCCCAGTGCGCCCCAGCCGATAGCACGCCGTGCAAAACGAAGGCGTATAGCCGAGCGCCGCCACGTCGCGCACCACCTCGTCCAGCGAGCGGTGATCGCCCAACTGAAACTGCTCCGATTTGCGGCCGTCCGCCGCCGCGGCATAACCGCCCGGATCGCAACGGCTGCCGGCCGAGATTTGGGAAACGCCCAGCTCGAAGGTCGCCCGGCGCGTGTCAGCGTTCTCGCGCGTGGACATAATGATGCCGGTATAAGGCACTGCCAGGCGCAGGAGCGCGACGATCTTCTTGAAGTCGCTGTCCGAGACCGGGTGGGTCGGCGCGTAGGCCAACGTCGAACCGACCGCCGGCTCCATCCTCGGCACGCTGATCGTATGCGGCCCTACGCCGAACGCGTCTTCCAGGTGCTCAATCTCCTGCTTCATCGCGAGCACTTCGTACTTCCAGTCGTAAAGCCCAAACAGCACCCCGATCCCCACGTCATCAATGCCCGCCTGCATCGCACGGTCAAAGCAGGTCACCCGCCAGTCGAAGTCCCGCTTCGTCCCGGCGACATGCACGGCGGCGTAAGTCCCACGGTGATAGGTCTCCTGGAAGCACTGGTATGTCCCGATCTTCGCCGCCTTGAGCCGCTTATAGTCCTCGACGCTCAGCGGCGCCACGTTCGCGTTGATGCGGCGGATTTCCCCGCGCCCGCTGCGGGTACTGTAAACCGTCTCGATCGCCTTGAGGACATAATCAAAGCCTTCCTCCGGATAGCTTTCACCCGAGACCAGCAGCACGCGCTTATGCCCCTGCTCGATGAGAATGCGCGTCTCATTCGCGATCTCCTCCGGGGTTAGCGTGCGCCTGACCAGCTCCTTATTGCGCGCGCGGAACGCACAGTAAAGGCACTCGTTGTGACACAGGTTCGAGATATAGAGCGGGGCGAACAGCACCAGGCGGTTGCCATAAATCTCGTCCTTCACATGCCGGGCCGCGGCATACATCTCCTCCAACAACCCGGGGTCGTTGTTCTCCATCAGCGTCGCCATGTCGGAGGCGGCCAGGCCCTTCATTTCGCGCGCCTTGGCCAGGATCTCACGGACCTGGCTGGCATCGCAGGCCCGCGCGGAGGCGAGCGTCGCGGCGATCTTGGCTTCGTCAATGAAGGTGGCCTGTTGGTTGGAACGTGTCGTTTTCATAAAAGGATGTCTCTCCGTGGCGCGCTCACTCGGGCGCGAGTTTGGCCTTCAGGCGCTCGCGCATTGCGGCGCACGCCTTCTGGCCAGTGCAGTGCTGGATTTGCTGGCCGTCCACGCGGACGGTCGGGCCCTGGTCGCATTTCTCGAAACAGAACGAAGCGCTCACTTCGACCTGGTCTTGCAGTTCCTGGGCTTCGACGCATTGGAGCACGTCGCGGATTACCTCCTGCGAGCCTTTCAGGAAGCAGTTGGTGCCCGCGCACACGCTGACCTTGAGCTTCTCCCCTTCGGGCCCGTCGCCGAACACCAGCCGCTCATCTGCGATGCGCCGCCGGTTCTGATAGTGGGTGTGCAGGAGGTGATGGGCCTTGCGCCCGCCGATTTCGCCCAGATAGGTCTGGTACATCTCTGTCACGTGATGGTTTTCCTGGGACTTATGCAGGTCCAGATGCTTGTCGGCTTCATACAGGCCCCGGGTGCGCAAGCGCTTGATATCGCGTTCGCGCGACACCGGCTGGCCGGCGCCGCCAATGCAACCGCCCGGGCAAGCCATTACCTCGATGAGGTCCAGCTCGCATTCGCCCCGGCGCACTTTCTCCGCCAGCGTGCGGGCATTCTTCAATCCATGCACCACGGCCAGCTTGAGCTGCACCCCGTCCAGGGCGACCGTGGCCAGGCGGATCCCGTCCTCGCCGCGCACCGCGTGGAAATCCGGGTTCTCCAGCTTCCGCTTGGTGACCGATTCGGCGGCATATCGAAGAACCGCTTCGCTCACGCCTCCCGAGTTGCCGAAGATGACCCCGGCGCCGGTCTTGAAGCCGAGCGGCATATCGAAGGACTCCGGATCGAGTTCCTTGAAGCGGAACCCGGCTTCCTCGATCATCCGGGCCAGTTCCTGCGTTGTCAGGACATGATCCACTTCCGGCACCCCGTCCTCGGCGAATTCGGGCCGCTTGGCCTCGAACTTCTTGGCGGTGCAGGGCATGATGGAAACCATGACGAGGTTCTCCCTCGGAATGCCCATCTCGCCCGGCAGGGTGGCCTTGCACAGCGCCCCGAGCATCTGCTGCGGCGACTTGCACGTGGACAGGTTCGGCAGCAGCTCGGGGAAATACTGCTCGGCGAATTTGACCCAGCCCGGGCAGCAACTGGTGAACTGCGGCAGCTTCTCGCCCTTGGCCTTCCGCTTCAGGAACTCGTTGGCCTCTTCAACCACCGTCAGGTCGGCGCTGAAGGCGGTGTCGTAAACCTTGTCAAACCCGAGGCGCTTCAGCGCCGCCACGATTTGGCCGCTGGCCGACATGCCGGGGGCCAGCCCGAAAGGATATCGATGCCATAATTGAATCTCAACCACGCTCCAAGGGTGATCCGAACTACGTTTCCGAGCAGGACGAAAGCCAGGGTGCCAGGGAGGCAGATTAGAAAGCAAAGAAAAGACCGGCGTCGCCAAAACAGGTAGAACAGACAGGCTGCCGCTGTAAGCAGGACAGAGTTAATTCCACTGCAGGCTTCTTCCACCAATAGCTTTTGGTGAGGCAACTCAATCACATTGCCACTCAGAGCATGGATGACACCAAGCAAATCAAGCACCCGACTGCTCCAGGTAACCGCGACTTCACGCAAATAAGTTGTCAACCGGCTGTCGATACCCAATGGCGGGGGGATCGTTGTCGCGGCCAGGACAATGGAGGGCAGCATCGCCCGAAGAACTTTCCAACCGCCAATCCACCACGCCACGCCCGCACACCCAATCAGGGCAGAAACCCCGCCAAGCCAGGGAGACCAAAGCAAAACCGCCACGCCAAGGACACCAATACACAAAAACATCAGGAACGCAGTCGCCACGGGGCGACCCGAGGTGAACGGCCGGGAGATCTCTTTTTGCCGGGACCAGCCCAAGAACAAAGCTCCAGCCAATGCAAGGGGGAAGAATTGATACTGTGGCCGACTCCATAAATTGACCATGAATGCCAGCAGCAAAGGGGCAAACCCTGCACCAATCAAAACAACGCTCCACTTCGTCAAACCAGCTTCCATGCCTGCCGATCCGGCGGGCATGGTGCCGCCGGATTGCGAAGTCGTCGGACTTTGCGGGGCTGGAATGCCCGCCGAGCTGTCCGACACGGAAGAAGTATAAAAAGGATCAGTCAAGCTCTTCGGATATTAAAAAACGCCCGGTTCTAGCGCCCATTGGGCGCTCGTTCCCAAACTCCATTTGGGAACGCCATTGTCTTGGCAACTCTATTGCCCGAACCGCGTCCGGCACGCTACACCCATCCCCCACCCCCCGCAATGGAGTTGCGCCCACAATTGCGTTCCCAAATGGAGTTTGGGAACGAGGGCGCAGAGATGCGCCAAACACATACATTCCGCTTGGGAACCAGGCGTGAATTTCGTTGGCGTTCAATCACGCAACCTGATTTCGCATTGACCGCTGGCGAATCGCGATGCCGCCACACCCGAGCAGCACCACCAATGATGCCGCCACCTGACCGGGTTCCGGAACAGAATCCAGAAGTGCGCCGTAAACGTTCACCTGAGTGTTGTAATCAGCGACGTATTGCCCGGCGTACGGGCCACTCAAGGGATGATCGATCGTAAGCCCGCTGATCGTCAGGGTAACCTTGGAAATCGAGTAACCTAAAAAATCCGGCTGGCCGGGAGATTGGTTGCCATACGTAGTTTTTACAATCTGGGAAGATTCGATGGAATCCTGGAAAAGCCCCCCAACTCCGGTGCCGCCGTTCTTGAAAGTTTCGATATAACGGATCGCTCCATCGTACCCATCAGTAAGGTTTCCGGAAAAAAGATCGAACGCAGCACCGCTGTTTACTGTTAACGTAACGCCTGTTGTTCCCGGCGGGTAAAATGCCGAATGATTAAAAAGGGAAGCGCCATCGTCACTCACACTAAACTGCACGCTATCCCAAGTCTCGTTGAAACCCGCCGGATGATTGAAGGTCGCAGTGCCCAACAGAATGTCCGCCTTAAGGTTCCCAGCGCTCCCAACCATACCCACCGCCAAAATTCCAACCGTAAGAAAAAACAACATCGACTGCCAACGATGTTGAAAAAGATTTTTGTATTTCATAGGTGCGATTTTGGGCAATTTTGATTTACAAAAGCGAAACTATTGAAATCCCTGTTTTCCGTCAAGGTAAACTACCGGAATTTCGCCAGGTTTCCCCAACTCACTATCGGGGTGCGGGTGTCCCAATACCACCCCCGGGCAACTCCAAATGCGGATTCCCAGTTTGCTGAACAGGGGTCGTTCCAGACCCGGATGCAACGGGTACCGATGGATGAAGGATCTTCTCTGCCTCGGCAATATCCTGTGGGCTCATAAACCGATACCGAAGCGGATCGTTCCAACCAAGCCCGACAATGATCGCGACCAAGGCGAAATATCCTAAAACAGAAATAAAACCTCTCATGCTGGTAATAGCTATTTGGTGCTGCGGCTAATGATTCACCGGGGTGAAGGAGGGATAAATGTGGTCCTTATCCCAGGGTGTGTTATTCCGATGCTCGCCATAAGCACCGCCATCCAACGAGGTTCGACGGGTACGATCCTGGAACCATGGCGTTGGCGTGGGAGCCGGGGCGGGCCCAACAGGATGCTCAATCGCCGCTATGTCATCAGGACTCATAAACCGGTAACGCAATGGCTCGTCCCAGCCAACCCGAATTATCAGACCGACCAGAGCCACATACGCTAAAATGGCAGTTAGAGTTCTAATGATGCCCTGCTGTTTTATAAGGTTTGTCCATGCCGGTGGGCTGGTACATCCAATCCGAGGAATGACTCACCGGAGTGGCCGCTGGAACCGGCGTCTTTGCCGCCAGAAGGACTTGAGGCGGCGGGGTAGGCTCAGTTCTTACGACTGGGACAGGAGTCGGAGTTGGTGTCGACTCCACAACCGCAGGGGAGTCCTGAGCGTGTCCCGTCAAACGCATATAGTGCTCCTTGAAAGACTGGTTCCATCCAGCAACCAGCAAAAACACCACCAGAAGAAATGCAAGCAGTTGTCCCATAACGGGGTCAATGTTCTCCAAAGGACGGGACAAATGTCAACCAAAACGGAGCAGATTTTTCAGTACTCAGTACAATCCCCGTATCCCATCGGCAGTCTCCCGAATCCTCCCGGCCAGGATCTTTGGCTCCAGCACGCGGGCGTGGCTGCCCCAACTGAGAATCCAACGTTCCACTTCCTCAAGGCTCCCCAAGTCCATTGTCATCTCGATCTCGCCTGCATCCTTGCCACCCACCGGCTTTATCTTCTGGGATGCGTGCCATTGCCGCTCGCTCACCATGCGCGACGCAAATGCGTCGAACCAAATCCGGACGCGAAACTGCCCATCGCCCGTAAATACTCCGAAGCTGCCGCCCAGATGTTTTGTGATGCTAAAATCTGCGGCGCGCTTAAAACGGATCTTGGTGTCCTTCGCCTTCCTTACCCGGGGCAGGGCGAACGTCCGCAATTGATCACGCCCCAAGTCGTGGCCAAAGAGATACCACTGGTTTTCCACACAGGCGAGATGGTATGGCTGCACCCTTCGCCATTCGTATTGAGCACTCCGCAGTTTCTTGTACTCGAAGGTCAATTCGCACGACCGCAACACTGCCTTGCTCAGGGTTTCAAAAAGATCCAGATCCGCCACGGTCGTCCCGAGCCCCCGGAATGAGAAAGCGGAATCGACATCGCCCCACTGGAACAGGACGCTATCCCGCAACCCGTCGCTTATTTTCCGAAAAGCCATATGCAGCGGCTTTTCAAACGAGGTTCCCTTGTACTGCTCCAGCGCTTTCTGCGCGACAAACAATGCGACGATTTCCCCTTCCGTAACCTCGATGCTCGGAAAGTTTGTCACCGGTTCGCTATACGTAAAGCCAAAGTGGAGTTGGTCGTACTCGATCGGCAGGTTCAGCCGGTCCCGCATGAACTCGATGTCCCGCTGGATCGTTTTGGACGATACTTCCAGACTCTCCGCCAGTTTCCGGCAATTTGGAAACTTGCCGGCTTGAATCTGCTGGTGAAGCTGCAACATCCGTTCCAGCGGCGGGCGAGAGAATCCCCGGCCGGCTCCAGTCACCAACGTCTGTTTTGACTTGGGGCGCGTGCCCTGCTCCTTCCTGGATCCAATTCTCTTTCCAGCGACAGATGTTTTGATGGCCATGACTCTTCCATACGCCCGCTCAAAGTGGCGAGGCAAGCAGAAATATTCAAGGTAGGACAGTCTTTGTCCGATACCGCGTGTTCCAATGATCGCGTTATCCAGAATCGTTGAATCGACCGGCCCCGCGAACGCGGGCGCAAACAGAGGGGAAACTAGGGATCCAGGGAGCGGCCACGGATGGCCTGCCACAGGGGCGCAAAGGTGCGGGGGCGGTCGATTCAACGATTCCAGGAAACCCCGCCTCACAACAAACGGTCAAAATCCGAATACCAACCAAAAAATGAACCGCCTCCTGAACATCATTGCTCAGTTTCTTCCCTCCCACCTCCGTTCCAATTCCGAATCTCCGGTATGGATTCAGGAAGAGTTTCGATTCCCGTCGGGCATCAAGCGCTTTGGCGCAAGCCCAAGAGCCCATCTGCGGATTATTCCGTGAGGCACGTAACCGGACGACCGTGCGTTGCGAAACTCTGCGCTTCACAGAAGCGCAGCTACAACAGAAGCGCAGCTACAACATACGTGTGCCCTCGCGGGTGCTATCGAGGGGGATTGCATACACCTACCCCAGCGTCTTGGATACCTGCGGGTAATTCTTCTCCGACGGCTCGGGCACGTGCTTGAGCAGGCGATCGATCAAATGCACGGAGGTGAGGCCTTCGGAATCGGCGGCGAAGTTGGTCAGAATCCGGTGGCGCAGCACTGGCAGCGCGGCTTTGCGGATGTCGTTGCAACTCACGTGGATGCGGCCTTCCATGACGGCGCGCGCCTTGGCTGCCATGATCATCACCTGGCTTGCGCGGGGACCCGCGCCGGTGGAGACGTATTCCTTGACGAAGTCCGGCGCTTCAGGCCCTCCGGGGCGGGTGGACCGCACAAGTTGAGTGGCGTACTTGATGACGTGCTTCGATACGGGAATCTTGCGAACGACATCCTGCAACTGCAGGACCTCTTCCTTGGTCAAGACCGGCAGGGCTTTGGCCTTCGTGGCCTTGGTTGTGGCTTCTACAATGATCTCCTCCTCTTCCGCGTTCGGATAATCGACCCAAATGTTGAACATGAAGCGGTCGAGCTGCGCTTCCGGCAGCGGATAGGTGCCTTCCTGTTCGATTGGGTTTTGCGTCGCAAGAACAAAGAACGGTTCGCCAAGGGGATAGGTCTGGTTGCCCACGGTGACGCGGTGTTCCTGCATCGCCTCCAGCAAGGCAGCCTGTGTCTTTGGCGGAGTACGGTTGATTTCGTCCGCCAGGAGAAGATTGCAGAAGAGCGGTCCCCGGATGAAGCGGAATTCGCGCTCTCCAGTCTCGCGGTTGGTTTCCAGGATTTCAGTGCCGGTGATGTCCGAGGGCATGAGGTCCGGCGTAAACTGCACGCGGCGGAAGTCGAGGTTAAACACCTTGGCGATGGTGCTGACCATAAGCGTCTTCGCCATGCCGGGCATCCCGATCAGCAGCGCGTGACCTCCGCCGATCATCGCCATGAGAATCTCTTCGACTACGTTGAACTGGCCAACGATGACCTTGCTGATTTCCTGCCGGATCAGCCCGGCCCGCTGTCCCATGGCCTGAACCAGGGCCAGATCATCCTGCGTCGCATCGATTGAGTTCGCTGCGTACTGCGCAGCGGCGTTTTGCAGGCTGAGGGCCGGTGCTTCAGGGGTTGCGGCGGTGCTGTTGGCGAGGAATTGCAGTTCGGTGGCGCCGATTCTGATCGTGTCGCCATCGTGCAGGAGCGTGATATCGATTCGCTCGTTATTCAGTAGAGTTCCGCTGGAGCCTTCCAGATCGGCAATCACCCACCGGGATTCGTCGTTCCGGATTTGCGCATGATAATCCGCTGCGCCTTCGTCTTCGATGATAGCCGCGCACTCGGGACTGCGTCCGAGGTAGATTCCCTCGATTGAAACCTCCACGCGCTGCCCCTGTGCGGGGCCGTTCAGGAAAATGATCTCTGCCATGGTGTATAATTCGTTATAGGGGTGAGTTACGGTTGATTGCGGGAAAGTGTGTCCAACGATGAGCGTTCAAGCGAGAGCGTTCCGAGATCCTTTACCGAATCCGTGACGCGGATGCCGCCAAGACTCTCAAGGTAATCGATGCCTAAAAGATCCTTGGGTTCTCCGGGGAAAACATCCGTGCGGATCAACTCGCGAGTCGTTGCAAGTTGCCAGCCAACCTTACCGACGTCTTCAATGAACGCCAGTTTGATGCTGCGAATCTGGTGATCCTTCATGATGTCGCCGTTTTGGTTCAGGATCCAGCCAGTCTTCCCGGTCCGGACTTCCTGCAACACACACGCCGCCTTACCTGCCGTTCCAGTCGTGCCTTTGATACGGTGAATCTTCTTCAAGTCAAAAAACGGAATCGACCGCATGATGATGCCACTGATGAACTGCAGATCCTGATCAGTAAGGTTGTTTTCATCACGGTTGAGGACCACGCCTTCAAAAATATGGCTCTTGAATAAAAGAACCAAGTCATACTTCGCAATCGGCAATTGCGTAAAGGAGACGTCCGTTCCGTCTTTGTTGAGAACGCCCTTATAAACAAGGGTCTGCTCCTTTTCCGGGATGGCATACGCTCCCAGCACCGGTTCCTTCACCAGAAAGTGGATGCCGCCCTGGGCGTTTGGGTCAGGGTTGGTGTAAAGGAATGTTCCCTTGTATTCACCGCCATACTTCGGCGGAGTCGGCGCAGGCGTAGGCGCCGCGTGTGCAGCGGAACAGAGAACGATTGCGCAAAGCAACTGAATTGGTCTGGTTATTTTCATGGGAAACAAGTTATTCAGGGCGTTTTCTGACAACCGGCGCTTTCCTCTCCGGCTTGGGCGGAAGGTTGCCAGCCAGGACATCGTCGGCGCTCTTCGCCAGCGGCAGATCCGGGAATCGCTTCTTAATATCCGTGGCCAGCTCTTTTAACTCATCGAGACTCTGCATTTGGGCAAGGCAATCCCATTCAAGCTGCATTGACTCCGGCAGATCCTTGGAAATCTCAATGGACTTGCGGTAACCCTTAAGGATGCGAACCGCTCGCGGGTAATTCTGGAGCCCCGCATAATAACCGGCTTCGGCAATGGCGTAATCTCCCGCAAGCTTGTCCAATGGAAACTCAAGCTGCCACGTATTCAAGGTCTGTTTGGCCTCCGCCAGGTAGCCTTGGTCGAGAAGGTTCTTCACTTCGGCGAAGTGAGCGTTCTGGCGTATGGTGCGTTTGCGCCAATCCGCCTCTGAACCGCCAGCGGCCGCAATGACAAATCCCTCCTTCCCCTTTTCGTTCTCCTTGGGATCTTTTGGCTTTGATGGCTCCGGAGTCGGTCTGCTCATCGAGCTTCCCATCGGAGTCTCGGCGTGCGTCGCCCTGCGATAATCTGCTTGGGCCTGAATATAGAGCTGGCGGGCCTGATCGAGATTGCCGTCCATCCGCTCGATATCGCCAAGTTGAATTACTCGGAAAGCCGCTTCTTCCGGCGAGGCGTGCAGCGCATTGAGTTGCAACTGCTCCGCTAGTTTTCGGGCCGATTTCACATCACCGATTTCGTTAAGGTAAAAATCAACCTGCCTGAATTGCCAGCGGAAGCGATTACCCGGATCTTTCTCATCGGAAATGACCCGACTAAAGAATTCGGTTGCCGTCTTCGGGTCCGTTCCAAGCTCGTCACAGTAAATGTCTTGAAGCTTCGCCATGTCGCCGGGCTGAAGGTCACGACGGTTGACCGGCACACCTACTTCGAATTGTTCGTCGGCCATCCGGGGTAACTCAATGCCAAAATGTATGAAAACGTAGTAAACGAATCC
>Ga0118677_10014334_pt1 | contig 11217 bp, 12 predicted proteins | sample AliMusrvi5mmetaG_FD_86154 | JGI IMG/M metagenome (GOLD analysis project Ga0118677, IMG submission 86154)
GTTATTAGGAATTAATTATGGGTTGTTATGTCGATGTGGTTGCAAAAGAAGGCTGTGCAGAGCAAGTTAATAAGTTGTGGGCAAAGGAATTCAAGGGGCATCTAGTCTACACGCCAGAGATTATCTTGGGCGAAATTGAATTCATGAAAAACGATCCACAACAAGCTTATGCTGCATCGATTATCCATACGGTTGATGATCGGAATAGCAATTTCACCATTGCAGCGACAAACAAAGGTCAAGTTTTTATTGGTTCGACCAATGAGCGTTTAGAGCAAGAGACAGTAAACTTATTAGCCAAACAAGTTAAATGGATATTAGCCCATCGATTGTTATTTGATTCGATAACCGGATTAGATGAGGCGAGAGAGGAGATAGGAATGAACATTAATGTGGATGCCATTATTAGTGGCAAGAATATTAAGTATCAACCAATGTCTTTTGATGAGCTACCAAAAGAGCCTAATTCAGAAATCTACAATCACCTTGTTCATCATGATAGGCCAGACTTGTGGAAGAGCTATCTCGATTATTCAGAGAATACCGATTTGGAACACTGGGAAGTCTTGCGTAGCAACGTGATACCTAATCACGATTACTTGGCTCAGAAAACTGTTTGGCAGAAGTGTGAATTATCAGCGGAAGAAAATGGTAAAAGTTATTGGCAAACTCAGTATGGCTTAACATTCCCAAGTGTTGAGATCGTTACGCAGATTTTAACTGAAGCCGCTAGAGCTGATTACGCAGATGACGATAGCGATAGGCCGTCGATGTAGTTGAGCCATTCATTAATTTTAACTGACAAAGAGATTTTTAAAATGACAGAAGAACAACAACAAGCTATTCAATGCGCTCATGACGATTTAGTTGGTGCTTACCAATACGCCATACGGGACGGTAACGGTGGGGCAGATAATGGACATGACTGGAAATCACATCGACAATCCATTGAACTAATGTCCGCACATTCCCCTTCTTAGGGGATCTCCTTAGCTGTACTGCCCCAAGAGGGGGTTACGCGGAGAAGCGCTCATGGACGAACGCGACCCCCTAGTGAAATGCGTACTGTTATCTTAGCGTTGAGCGCGAGGGCCGGTTTAATCAGTATTCGCTTTCTGAGTTTGATGTTCTTCCAAAAGTTTATCAATTAATTGGGTTAATGGGATATCAAAATCTAGCGCGAGTTGCTTTAGTTGTTTGTAGGTTTCAGCTTTAACCCTGAGCATTTTATAATCTTGCATAGTAAATATATTTACAATAATAGTTGGTCGTGTATAATAGTTTACATGAAAATAACAAAAGCCTACAAATTTCGTTTATACCCAACTCCAGAGCAAGTAGAGCAGCTCTCAAAGGAGTTCGGCTGTGCGAGATTTGTTTGGAATCAAGGTTTAATTAGGCGGGAATATGCTTACCAGCAATGGAATGTAAACCTATCAAGCAAGCACGATATATCAAGTCAAATAACAGCACTAAAAAAACTTGAAAGTCACCAGTGGCTAAAAGACGCTACCGTAGGCGTGTTAACACAAAAACTGATTGATCAAGACAAAGCCTTTACTAATTTTTTTAAAGGTCGTGCAAAATTTCCAAAGTTTAAGAAGAAAACACACGCCCAAAGCATTCGCTATCAAATGGATCAGCGGATCGTACTGAATAACTATCGTGCAGGTGAATTGTTGAAGCTGCCAAAGTTGGGCGAACTAAAGATCAAGTGGTCACAAGTGCCAGGTGGCATACCCAAGATGGTGACAGTGAGTAAATCAGCCAGTGGTAAGTATTTTGTCGGGTTTATGTGCGAAGTTGAGCAAGTATTAAAGCCAGTAACAGGTATGGTTATTGGTATTGATGTCGGCATAAAGGATGTAATCGTTAGTAGTGATGGTTTTCACTCAGGAGCGCCTAAGTTTACCTACAAATATCAGCGCCAACTCAAAAAAGCAGGGCGTAAGCTAAGTAAGAAAAAGAAAGGTAGTAACGGATGGCATAAACAACGGATTGTAATCGCAAAAATTCACGAGAAGATAGCCAATTCTCGCAAGGATTTCTTGCACAAACTCACAACTAATCTTGTGAGTGAAAATGATGTAATCTGTGTTGAGGATTTAAATGTCGCTGGCATGTTAAAGAACCGCAAGTTATCTAAGGCGGTTGCTGATGTAGGGATATTCGAGTTAAACCGGCAGATTGAATACAAGGCAGCATGGTATGGAAAAACAGTGATTAAGATAAGTCGCTGGTATCCAAGCACTAAGACATGCAGCTCATGCGGAAATATCCGTATTATGAAATTATCGCAACGTGTATATGAGTGCGAATGTGGTTTAATTATTGACCGCGACCTAAACGCCGCGATCAATATTAAAAGGGCTGGGCAAGCCCTGAGTGGAGCTATATATCAACCTGAAAAGGTAGCGGCGTAAGCTGTTGCTTGTTTCGGGATAGCTGTGAAACTCGTACCAATTTTAATTGTTAGCTTTCGCTTGGAGCGAGGCGGTCAATTTGAAAGCGGATTCCAATGCGGGTGCATTGAATATCGATTGAATTCTCTTGCTTGAGATGTCGCTTAGTTCAGCCTCAACAGCGGTAAGAAAGCTCAATTTATTACTAACAACACTAGCCGATAATTCGCCGTCACCATATAGGTTTTCAGGTGAAAGATCGGCAGCAATAATTTCTCGTAAGTCTTTAATATTGTTATCCGATAAGTTTCGAATATTGAATAATTCGTCTGGATTGGAAACAAATAAATTTTGTGTATCAATGTAACGTTCTAAAGCGCGCATATTATGTAACTCCTTATCCAATAAAAACAAAAGTACCCAATTTAATATTCTTTGAAAGTTCGTCTATTTGTTGATTTGTTAGTGCAATGCAACCAAAAGTCCAATTGAGAGCTTGGTGAACAGAAAGTGGTTTGCTTCCTAATCCGTGAATACCAACCTGACCACCTAGTGCAGTATCTTGTGGAGGAACCTTTCCATTTTGATGGGCTTCAATAATCGCTTGATATTCTTTCATGCTGATCTTTTTTTGAACGATTGCTAGATTGGCATCATTAATAGACGGGTAGGAGAGGCCATAAAAACGTCTATATTTGCTATGATCATTTGCCCAGCCTATTCTGTAAAATCCTCTAGGAGTCACTTTGTCGCCGCGTCCATGTTTACGACCAATGCCACCAAGCCCAAAAGCCGCGCCTTCAAAAATCTTAAAAGGCTTGTTTTGATGCATCAGTAGTACCCTATGATTAAGAGTGTCTATCCAAAGCCATTCTATTTTTTCTTCGTCGGTCATGGGTGATGTCGAGGCAGATACACCAGATGCCATTGCTGACGACTGACCAAGAAACATTAATAGAACGACAAGCAATAAGCTGTATTTGGTAGCCATAAAATATTATGCTAATGTGGTATCAATAAATTATTATAAAGTAATTTCCTCTTAAGTGATATAATTATTTTAAATACTAATGAGCACTCAACCAACGGGGAGACGGCTATGCCTATACTTACTAATAAAAACACCGAGCAAGCCGTAAGGGCCGCAATTGCAGCAATCAAGGTACGCAAGTCACTGGCGGGTCGCTACTCGTCCATGAGTAACTTCAAGGAATGGCATGGCTGAGGAACAAAAAACACTTACTACTGAGTCGTTCAATCAGAATTACGCAGTATTAAAGCAAAACGCTGAAAAGCTCCGTATACAAACAGAGCCTGATATAGATAACTTGATTCCGTTGGTTGAGAGTTCTATTAAGTCGTATGAAATATGCAAGAAGCGTATAGACGCGGTAAAAGTAGCTTTTGATAAACTACTGCCAGCTGAAGATTAGCTTTGTTAGATTGTGATTCTAAATTTTGGGGATTTAGAAGCATCTATTCCAAAGTTGCGTGAAATGTTAGGTGCTCAGCAACTCAATTTAACTAATGTAACTATTTACCAAGGGCTTGTTAAATATCTATGCTTAGTGCCACATACTAAATTTGACACCTGACAGTCACACTCCCATCCTTAAACTCAACCGTCAAAGCATCCATTTTTTTAGCCTCACTCACAGTAGATACGGGCTTGCCATTAGCATTTCTGACAACAGCAAATCCACGCTTTAAAACTGACTGAGGGCCTAGTCCTAATATTTCACGGCTAAGCTGAGTAACGTCTTTCATCGCAACATCTAACTGATTCATAGCCGAGTGGCGCACATTCATTAGAAGCTGATCTAAGCTGTTTGATAGTGTTTTGACATGATGAAGGCTGCTTTCAGCTAAGCGCTCGTAAAACAAATCAATATTTCTATCGGCTAATTTAATAGCTTCATCAGCATGAGACATAAACTCATTAAGCTTGGAATCTAGCTGAGAGTCCATTTTAGTTAAATGGATCGTTGATAATTTCTGAACCTCATTAAAAAGTGAGCCTGCTTGTTGGTCTGCATAATGTAGTTGCCGATCAGCAGCATGAGTAAGTAGCAGCCACTCCTTATTTACAGCTTGCTCAGCCTGCATATAGGTTGTCAGAGCTGAATTTTTAATCGCGTTCAGTTCAGTGTTAATTCTTAGTTCTGCTAAGGACGTTAATCGCTCTGTTGCTGAGCAAGTTTCTTTAAAATTTGCTTCGGCGTTAATTGCATTTTGGACGATAGTTGTTCGAATATGTCCTATAACTTTTGATGGCGTATCGAATCTAGTATGGGCTATCTCATCAGCAATGGTATTGTCTTTCTCATGACCAATGCCTGTGAAGACCGGTATAGATAGTGAACAAATGCTTCTCGCTAACTCAATATGGTTTAGCCAGTAAAGATCACTCGTAGAGCCGCCGCCACGAATTAAGCAAACTGCATCATATAGATCATTTCCATCGGCGACCTTAAAGGCTGAGACCAAACTAGAAATAGCTTGGTGGCCTTGAAAGGTCGCTGTAATGTATTTAAATGAACATAAGTCATGCTTTTCCAGTATGTCGGCATCGCGTTTAAAGTCACCGAGTCCAGCAGCTCCATCAGGACTAATGACGATGACTCGACAAAAATCATCAGGTGCACGTAAGGTTTTATTTTTTAGAATGACGCCTTCTTTGGTGAGCGTTTCCCTTATTCGCTTTAAGTTAGCCTCGATATCACCCAGTGTGTAACTGGGATCGATATCGCAGATAACTACGCTAAGTCCACCAGTCGAGTGGATATCAACATGTACTTTTACGAGTATCTTAATGCCAGGTGAGGGCAGGGTATCGGTAACAGTAGAGAATTTCTTTAGCAGCCTATCGGCATCGTTCGCCCAAATAAAAGCTCTTGTTTTAGCCAGCAGTACGCCAGCCTCAGAATATTCGACCAGCTCAAAAGCAACAAAGCCCTTGCCATTCCTTTGGAAATTACTGACCTCGGCTCTAATCCATGCACTATCAGGAATGTGCTTCTTCAGGATTGACGATGCTGTTTTTAAGAAAGATGAGAGAGAAACAGAGCCATCTTCAGTTTCGATAACAGTATCAATGACAGCTGTGCTTTCTGGAATGTAGTCAGGTAGCCATTTTGAAAAAGGATCAAGCGAAACTCCATCTGGAACATACCATTTGCTTTTATTGGAATCCCACCGAGCACCCAATGATTTGGCAAGGTCTTTATCGGAAAAAGGGCAGTCTAGGTGAGTCATACGAGAGTTTTTCTCAAATGGTATTTGTGCATTCATTATAGCTTAAATTTGAAAATCTAAGTTGATGTAGGTTGTATTATTGGGATTAAAGGCAAGCCAGAATGGGGGCTTAAAATGGGGTTTAAAGCACCATTTTAATAGTAGTTTTAATGGGGGTTTTAATGGGGGTTTAAAGTACCCTTATTAATAATCAAATTAGTCTAGTAAATTTCAAGATCTAGTCGCTAAGTTATCCAACCAATTCAATTGAAAATTTAATCGTTACTGGTACTCAAAAAAAAGTAACAGTAACGTAGGGAGTCAAAAAAATATGCCCGTTACTACAGATATCGCTTTAATCACATTTGTTTGGGTAATAATCAGGAAAAAAAGACACCAAAAAATAAACAATATAGAAAGATAAAGCTTAGAATAATGTTGGCTGAAATAGTGCAAAAAATTAATGACAAATCTTCACTCTTTTTTTAACTAAAAAACCTTCTGAAATCGATACCCAAATCTGAAGATAGTTTCAATACTAAATCCGTTTTCGATTAGCATTAGTTTTTTTCTTATCTTTGTAGTGCAAGCATCAACTATGCGAGTCTCCTTGTCCCTGAACTTTATGAACACTGTATCAATTACGGTCTGCCTACTAATCGTTTCATTGAGATGAGAAAAGTAAAACCAAGCTAGTCCAAATTCTTGTTCGGTTAATTTAATCTCTGAGCCGTTCAGCCTAACCTTTTTCAGCTGAAGGTTGAGTTCATAGTTTCCCAAATTAATGATTACGTTTTTGCTGATCTGGCTGGGCCGCTCAAATTGATTAGCGCGTCTTAATATTGCGCCAACGCGCGCTTGCAATATGGTTGGACTAAATGGCTTGGCTATAAAATCATCAGCGCCAAAACTAAGAGCCTTAACAATTAAATCTTCGCTTTGCTCTTCTGACAAAAAAACAATGGGTGACTTAATATTGAGTTTGTCGCGGATAAACCTAATAACCTCTATACCAACATCGGGTGAATCTTGACTGAGTAGAAAGACATCGAATGCATGGATAGCACTTTCATTAATGAGTTCATGGCTATTCGAATAGCACGAAACATCGTAACCGCCCATACTAAAGATATTCTTTATAAGCGCTTGCGCTTCTAAGTCATCTTCAAGAATAGCGATTTTTTTTAGCAATGAATGGCCTTTTGCGTGATGTAAGTAATTTTACTTAGGTAGTAGTCTATAGGTAGCTTAACTTAATATCAAATAGTTTGTGATTTTCTTTTAAAAACATTCAATTAAAAGCGCACATGACATTTTAATTTATTGATTTATTATGATTAAGGGCGTAGCCTATCGGTAACCCGTAAAAGATAGAGAGATAGGCTTATGCAAGTCATTCAAAGAGAGATTCAGAAATCGTTACCTGTCATTTCAGATAATGCAGTGCTAGATAGAATATATAAATCGAGAGGCATCAAGTCTGCCGAGGATCTAAATTATTCATTATCAAGATTGCCATCACCATTTCTATTGTCTGGCATGAAAGATATGGTCGATTATCTTGAGGACGCATTGGCCACTCAAAAGAAGATTGTTATAGTGGGCGACTTTGATGCGGATGGTGCAACCAGTAGTGCGGTAGGTTTGTTAGGCCTAAAGATACTTGGATTTACCAACGTAGACTTTCTTGTGCCAGATAGGTTTAAACATGGTTATGGATTAACGCCAAGTATAGTAAGAGAGTCGCTACAAAAATCACCAGACATTCTTTTAACCGTAGACAACGGTATCTCAAGTTTTGAGGGTGTGGCGCTCGCAAAAGCACTTAATTTAACCGTTCTAATAACAGACCATCATTTACCATCTGACGAGATTCCTGATGCACACGCTATTGTTAATCCAAATCTAAAGGGTGATCTATTCCCCAGTAGAGCCATGGCTGGCGTCGGTGTCATGTTTTACGTGCTTGGCGCACTAATGATTCGCCTAAAGAAGAACAACAAATTAGATCCAAAGGTGGGTCTAGGCTCACTATTGGATTTAGTTGCGCTAGGTACAGTAGCGGATCTTGTGCCACTTGATAACGTTAATCGTATCTTCGTATATAACGGACTGAAAAGAATAAAAGACCTAAAGGGTAGGCCAGGAATAAATGCCTTGTTGACCGTAGCAGGCAAAGACATCAGAAAGACCACTGAATCTGATTTTGGTTTTGCTGTGGGTCCTCGACTAAATGCAGCGGGAAGAATGGATGATATGTCCATCGGTATAGATTGTCTTATTGCAACAACTGATCATGAAGCTATGCAGTTAGCTACTCAATTGAATGACTTCAATATTGCTCGTAGAGCTGTTGAAGAGGACATGAAGACTGACGCATTAAAGTATTTAAACGAAGACGAGATTAATTATAGGGGTGACGGTCTTTGCTTATTTGATGAGAATTGGCATCAAGGCGTAATCGGTATTCTAGCCTCAAGAATAAAAGACATGACCTATAAGCCAGTTATTGCATTTGCCCCAGGCGACGAAGGCTATGTTAAGGGTTCAGCCAGATCAATACCTGGAATACATATTCGTGATGCTTTAAGTAATATTGCAAAAGATCACCCAGAAATATTATCAAAGTTTGGCGGACACGCTATGGCAGCAGGCCTTAGTATTAAAAAATCTGACCTACCATTATTTACAGCTTTGTTTGACGCAGAAATTAAGAGCTTATCTGCTGGAATTGATTTAACGCAAACCCTTTATACGGATGGTAAGTTAAAGTCAGATGACTTAACGCTGACGCTTGCCAATACATTGATCTCATCAGGGCCTTTTGGACAAGGATTTCCAGAGCCAAGCTTTGAGGGTGATTTTAAGGTATCCAGTGTTAAAGTTCTTAAGGACAAGCATTTAAAATTCATGTTGAGGACAGGCAAAGGTAAGACCATTTCCGCCATAAAATTTAATGTAGAAGATGCGTATAAGTGGGAGTCTGTTGCTCAATTAAGTGTTGTTTATAAGCTGTCTGTGAATGAGTTTAGGGGGGATTGTACATTGCAACTCATGCTTGATCATATTGAAGATACTAAAGCCATTAACTCTCTTAAGCACGAGTTTCTATTGATGGCTAGTTGATTTCATTGCAAAGAACTGCAATTCATGATAGCATCTGCTGTTACTAATTTATTTATTAACAGTAACTTACAGCCGTATATATCATTAATTAACTGCTAGCTAGCGCTGCACTTAATATTTTAGCAGGACATGATAAGAAAAATTTCTTCGATTACCGAATTAGATTGCACATTAAAGCTATTATCATTTGATGAGTGGTTATATATTCCTGAGCCTAATTTCTTTAGTGGCGCTATTGAGAGTCGGTCGGTCTTTTATCCAGTCTTAAGTAAAGTTGATGCGCTAAAAAAATGGACATCTATTGTTTCATTAATTAATGTTAATGGCATGCTTTATAAGTTAGATTCGGCTGATCGTAAGGATGCTTGGCTGGTGGGCGCAGCTGAAAAGCCAAGCAGTATTCATGCGCTTATATTTGACATGAGTAAAGATGAATTTGATTCGCTGGTTAATAATGCCAACGATATAATCTTCAATGCGCTTCCTTCATGGGAGCAGGTAAAAATAATTTACGCTGACCTAGGTCTTAATATGTCATCAGACAGACTAAGAAGCGGGCTTATTTATGAGGCCTTAAGCCTAGCACTAAGAGGCAAGCAGAGAAACTTACAAGATAAGCGCTCAGCAAGAGAAAAAGAAGATATCAATTTAAGAAAGGCTGTTGAATTTTTTAAAGAGGAGCTTTTGTTTTTAGATCAGGTCACGCCAAAGATAGATGTGTTTTTGACGGGCGTTTTAGCTGCCGCATTAATTATGTTGGCGCTAGATAAGGCAGGCGTAAAAGACTTTCTGATAAAGCTTAATGATGGCCAAGGCGAAACAAAGAATGGCAAGCAAGATCCTATTCATAATTTGTTGAATATCATTAGCAAGCATCGCCTTAATAAGCGTAATAATGACCCTAAGCTTGCCATTGATCTATGTCAGAAATCAGTACAGGCTATGATGCTATGGTGTGACGGAAGTGATTCAAGCGTTTTTTGGAGGGAGAGAGACATAAAAGGCTGTGATTTATGGCCTATTATATTTGAAATGAAATCAAACAGAAAAGCTAGTGATATCAAATACTTGTAGAGTTGTCACTCTTTTATTTCTAACATCATTTAGCATAACATCTCTCTCAAAAGAGCCGGATGCCTTAGTCATTTACTCAAAATATTCTTTCGATAAGCACCCTATTTACGCAAAAGTTTTAGGAGGTATTGAGAGGAAATTAAGTATTACTAAAGTCGAAGTAACCGATGAAAGTAACATTCGATCAATTCTTGATGCTAGAAATCCACGTAGGATTATCGTTCTTGGAAAATCAATTGCTGATGAAGTAGCAAAGACTAATCACAAAGATAAAATGATTGTAGGTTTAACCTATTTTCAAAACTCCAATTATTACGGCGTAAACATGGCTCTTGACGCTCAAGTCGTTGCTAAAAAATTATCCGAATTACTGCCCAGCATTAAACGTATTGAGGTTATACAGCAAGATGGATTTAAGACCATTAATAATGATGACAGTAAAAAGATAGGTCAACTTGAATTTAATAGTGTCACTGACCCATTGGACGTCATACGGATGACCTCAAAGATTATAGATGAGGCAGATCAGTCGACCGCTGTTATTGTCCCACCTAATATTTTAGCTAATCTTATTTTCGAGATGAGTAAAGTAGCTTGGGAAAGAAAGGTTGTTCTAATATCAACCAACCTTAATCACTTAGATAGTGGCATTCTGATGGTTATATTTCCAGACGAAGAAAAAATGGGAGAGTCTATAGGTGCTTTATTTACAAATCCATCTCTAAGCGCTGAAGATACGATTCACGTAAAAGTAGGCGTTAATAAAAGGACGGCACAGCATTTATCTCAAGATTTCAGTAAAAAGCAATTAGGCGAGATGTCGGTCATTATTAATGACAATTAGTCGATCATTAAACATTGAGCAGAAATTCAAGATAAGTATATTAATTGTTATTTTATCGATTTCAGCTTTATCAGTCACCTTCATCTATCAATTTGTTGCAAAGCATTTCACTGAGTACACCAATGAATTCTGGCAAGATCATACTAATATATTTGCAAATTCTGCTGTCTATAGTGTAATTATGCGGCAAGACACTCAGTCAGAAATGATTGCAAAGAGCTTCTCTGGCGATAAGAGCATTATTTCAGCCAATATCTTTTTAGATTCACAAAGCATAATCAGTTCATCACCAGAACATATTACCTGTCAATCCTTTCCATTATCGACCATGGCAATCGAAACGATGTTGGAGACGGAAGATCACTGGTGTTTCTACGCAGCGCTTACTCATGAATCTATTAAAATTGGAGTTGTTGAGCTTGTAGTGTCAAAGTATGAATATAAATCAAGAATGACTAGGCTATTAGTTGCGTCTATTGGTATTGTCTTGCTCGTTTCCTTAGTGATTTTGTTTTTTGTAGCGCAACTCTCTAGGAC
>Ga0118677_10005965_pt1 | contig 11216 bp, 9 predicted proteins | sample AliMusrvi5mmetaG_FD_86154 | JGI IMG/M metagenome (GOLD analysis project Ga0118677, IMG submission 86154)
TTCTCATTCTTATATGTAAATGCTGCTGACTTGCGGTTGGTGCTTTTTCTTGCGCCTGTCTGTGTCTCCATTGGGTTTTGCTGCGGCTTCTTCTTGTCTGGTGGCCTTTACGAGCTACATCCTTGTGTCCAGCTGGTTTTAGTCTGGCTCATATGCTCTTCACTCATATTCATGGAATTAAATCTTCCAGTACTATCAAGAGCTATAAAATCAATAATTTCTGAGTCCTTTAACGAATGACAAAAGAGAAACCAGTCAACGTCAACGTCAATTCTACATTTTGAATAAATTCTTAACAACTTTTCAACACCCTTTCTCGTTAGTATGTAGCCATCTCCTCCAGGACCTGAAATCGGATTTGTGATTTTTAATAACTCACTTATTGCGGTAATCAAAGGGACTTTAATATATGAATGATTTTGAAATTGTTTTGTGTATTTATCATTCAAAAGACCTTCGCCCATGCGTTGATTTACAAAAATCAGATCGGCGTCTTCAGGAATTTCAAAGTCTTTCTGTGAAGCCGGTAATGGTCCAAGTATCCTAGCGTCGTCCTCGCAAATTAACGCAACATCAGATTTTTTGTCAGCATCAAAGATTTTCCATGCCTCCGCATGGCCGAGAAAGCAACCGATTCCACCCTTAAGAATCTGGTTTTGGTTATGATAGGTTTCTGCTATCTTATCTTTATAAGGTGTGAAATTAAATCCTGGACTAGTGCAATCAATCCCTTTGCATATGATATAATTAATATTAAATTGTTTTGCTTTTTTGTCAAATGCCTTGAGACGTATCTTATCACACTCCCTATTGATCAATATCAAAGAATAATCCGTTATATAATTCGAGAGTTTCCGTTTAAGCTCACCCTTTTTGTTATATTTAAAAAGTCTTCCTGATGTTCTTATAAAATACAACACTCTTTTTCGTACTGTATTATCAGAATTAAACAATAGAACTTGCTGAATCACTTCTGCAATCCTTGGATAGCCTTGATATAGTATTTCAAGCGGCAATTTTCCAAGACGATTTCTTAATTGTTTGATCATGTCATAATACAGATATCCCGAGACTTAATTAAGTTGTCTATTAAGAAAGGTACCTGAATATTAGTGTTTGGTGTGTTGTGCATCGACCAGCTGCTTTAGGAATCATTGCATCTTTAGATTCCAAGCTCGGATGTTATTTCCGCGAGGCATTGATTCAGTCGTACGATAGAGTGCTCTGCCGTTAGTGATTTGTAATCAGCTTCGTACGTTTTATTTTTAATGGCAACCTCATCTAAACCGTTTAGAAGTTTTAATAATGTATCCGGTTTATGGTCGTCTAGACACCATCCCAAGCGGTGTTTTCTTGTTCTTTCCGAGATTAAATGACGCGGTCCAGCAATGATAGGATTCTTAAATAAACTGGCCTTTATCTGAATGTTACTGCTATGGAAAAAATCCTCATATGCCAGATATATTATGTCACTTTGCCTGATAATCGAGTTGACCTGAGAATCCTCAAGTGAAGATAGATATCCCACACAATTCTCTGGCAAATTTTGTAGCCACTCATTTACTTCCTGAAGCTCAGTTACATTTAGGCTTTCAAGATCAAGCGGTCCAGCAAAGAGAAACGCCCATTTATTCGGCTTTTTGTAAGCTGTGCGAATGAGGTTCAATATGCCCTTTCGTTTATGCAGAAACCCCACAACGGTAAGCACTCTACATCCTTGTTTCTTTAGATATCTAAGGCGGGGAATGTCAACTTCATTGATGGTTGAATCAACCGGTTCGGGAAAAACCCTCACCTTGATATTTGGCTTCAGATCTCTGACCACGCTTGGAACAACCATCTCGTCAAGTAAGTAAAGTGAACACAATTTTGATATGTTCAGGGATCTTATTCTACTCTCTTTAAATTGACCATAAGTCCAGAGATTGCCAATGCCCTCATAGAGCCGTCGTTTCCATGACTTGAAAATTCGATACTCTACAGGATGAATACAAAGTCCAACACATGGTCCTGGTATTGCATCTGATATCACTTCGCTTTTTAGAAATGGATGTGACTTCAGATCAATCCATGTATGAAAGATCCCCGGCATTCGTCCGAGACGCTGCTCAAGGTTTCGCAAAGTAATGCCAAGGCCTAGCCAGTATGACTCGATTTCAGCCAGATTGCATCTATTGTTTGATTTTTGAGGTGATATGACAGATTCCAGCCTTATATTATCAATATTACTTGAATACTGCGGTAGTTCACTCTCAAAATACCGTCGTGCCTCTTCTGGCCGATTTGTTATATGATAGATTTTAATGCCGTTATTTAAAAAGTATGGCCAGATCAGTTTTGCATAAGGGATTGTATGGCCATACCACTCGGTTATAATGATTATTTCCCTCATAAATGTTTATTTATTTAACTTAATCAAGCCGGCTTTGAATGCCGATGTTTAGCCTAATTCGGATTCAAATGACCGACAATCTATCAGTGAGAAACTTCTTTGCAGACTAACAGCAATGCCTTAGCGGGATTTCGGATTTCAGATTCAGTAATCCCCTTTTTGGCACAAGCCCCCATATCCGCCCATCTGAAACGCTCACTCCATGCCCTTTCCAATGCTTCTGAAAACGATGAAACCGTTGCTGCTCTAGCAATGAATCCAGTATTGCCATCCTGAATAATTTCCGAAATCCCTCCTACGTCCGTTGCCAAGACAGGCCGTCCGTATGACATAGCCTCTAGTGCAGCTAAAGGTGTTCCCTCACCGCGCGAGGGTAATACCAAAAGATGGTTCCTTACCCATATGTCTGATAGATTATTAATAAACCCATGAAAGGTAACCCGTTCGGAGATATTAAAAAAATTAGCGAGCTGTCTAATATGATCATGATCTGGTCCCCTGCCATAAATATTCAGACTCCATTCGCGTTCTCTCCATCTTGGCTGACTCAATACCTCTAGAAGTAAGTCCTGTCCTTTCCATGCAACTTCAAGGCGAGCAACGCTTGCGAATGCAATTGGAATTGATTTATCGGGCCATGAGATCTCGTTTACAGGTGTTACACTGACAGTATTAAGAATGACTTTTGAAGAAGGTGGTTCAATCGCAAACTGTCTGCGGGCCTCCTGTAAGTTTCTCTCACAAACGAAGGTAACAGAATGGCTATTCTTAATGACTTCGGCTACTGATTCTCGCTCTCTGGATGACATGATCAGGTGATCGGAATTGAACTGACAAAATAATACAAATGGCGTTGTGGTTTGTGACAAGTATGTAGCCAGCCCTGGAACATAATTGATTGCCGGTAAGGATCCCAGTGAAACTAATATACAGTCGTATCTCCGCATTGTTCTTGATGGGAAATTAGGCATTATAGTCTCCTGAATTTTTTCAAATCTAGCAATCGGCCAAGCGTGCCAAGTGCGTAACTTACCCCCCGCCTCAAGAAATTTCTGAATCTGGGGTGCTGAGATGAGATCAGGGTGTAAAAAAGCTGTAACAGTGTGACCTTCATTTAAGGCCTCCATTGCAACCAAGTGCCATACGGTCTCGCTACCTGCCCATGGGCAGCCTCTCATGTTTGAAACGATGGCAAGATTCATTTATCTATTTTCCCGGTCTATTTCGTATGAATCGTGCTGGAGATCCACCCCATATCTGGTATGCTGGAATGTCGCATGTTACTACCGATCCCGCGCCCACAATGGCACCTTCAGCAATTGTCACGCCTGGTAAGATTACTACATGAGTTCCGATCCATACACAGGATTTTATGCTAACCGGTGCATAACTGTAACCTTGTACACCTATTGGTAGCGACCTGCTCTCATATGCATGATTGCAGGATGTAATATAACAATATGCTCCGATAAGGGCATTATCTCCGATTGTAATCTCGGAATAAATTGAAAGTACTGTGTTTCTGCCGATGAAGACATTGTCTCCAACAACCAACTGTTGTCGGTCGCATTTTGCATTGGAAACGAAGGCAATGGAGACATCTTTTTCCAGAACGACACCCGAACCAAGATTAATACGTTGATCTAGGAATTCAGCGCGAATATCTATTTCCTCTATAGTCGAACCACGCCTCTGCTGTACCCTTATCCACCTCCGGATCTTTATTTTCTTATGGGTCTTAAAATAATGGGATTTCAAGTCACGAATCCCTGGCAGAAAAAGCATTTTTCCCAAAAGCTCCGATATAAATGATTTCGAATTGTCACAACTTAAAAAAAGGAAGATAAGTTTTGATATTACATCTTTTTTTGCGGTTAAACAACGCGCGCTAAATAAATATTCGCGAGACTTTAATACTTGCAAGGTTGTAGATCCTGATAGCGCAGCAATGCGTCGAGCAGCACCCAACAAAGGAATAATGGAAACAGGGTGTGACTTATTAATCAACTTGAAATAGGTCGAGTCAGGAATACGAAATAAATCCGGTACATTTCTTAACAAACATTTCGTTATTTTTTTGTTAAGCTCGCCATGTTTTTTGCTTGTGTTCGTAATAGATTCCGGGTGCTGACGATATTTTAAAAATATATTTTTTAGGTTAATTATTTTCCCGAAGAGTACCAGCCGCATCCATAAATCGAGATCTTCTACCGGTTGTCGCTCTCTATAGTTGCCTGCCTCGAGAACAGCTTCACGCCTGAACATGATCGCCCCATGCGGCAATGGGTTTCGATAGAGCATTGATGAAAGTATGTCGGTAAATGTATCTGGCAACCGCTCAATCTCGCAAATGTTTGCCCCATTTTGGTCTATTAACTCCATTTGACATCCAACCGCGACTGTATCGGGATTGTTGTTTAAATGGGCAGCTTGAACCTCGAACCTTTCAGGCAAACAAACATCATCAGCATCCATGCGAGCACAAAGCTCAGTTTTGGCTTCTTCGACCATCCGAGCTAGGCATAGGTGAAGTGGTAAAGGGTCACCATCGACAATTCGTCCTGGTAGACGCGAAGGTATCCACCGCCTGGCCTCAGCCAGGCTATCATCAGTCGATCCATTGTCCCAAAGAAGAATCTCAAAATCCTTGCGTGTCTGTGCTTCTAGAGATGCCAAGGCTTCGCGCAGATACGGCATTGCATTGAAGACAGGAATTAAAACGGTAATTTTATACAATTGTAGTTATGAATTGAAGCTATGACTAATGGTCGTGTCGAACAGCATTTTACTTTTTAGCAATTTCTATCATCATTAGATCCTTATCAGGAAGATTCAGAACAGTTGAAATAATAACGTCTCTCGGGAACATCGCCCTTATAAGTGAAGCGGTACTAATCTTAGTGATGACGAAGAAAGGTTCAGCTGTATTGGGAATAAGAACATTCATTTTTGCCAAAAGATGAGGTTCTGATAATATAGTAATATGCGGACAAAAACCCTGAATCGGACCCATCGTCGGAAATCCAGTTGCTTGATCAACTAGAAGTGTGTGTGCGCCCCCTCTTTTATAGAAGAAGTCCGCGACAATCGGTATTTCAGCTGATCTTCTAGGATATTTGAAGCAACCAATTTGAGCGCAGGGATAAAAGTCACCTGTTTTCATCTGGTAAACTGATAAAGATTCCGCCAGCGAACCTACTAGAACGATGCAAAAAAATGGTGTAAGTGATTTTCTGGTAACCTGATCTCTTGGTATCAATGCAATGACAGGACCTAACATCATCGCAGTTGTAGGCCCAACAAAATAATTCATAGAATCCTTGATGAGATCCCACTGGTTTGAAGCATCCAAAACGGATTGCCTCATGTGGCAACTTAGTAAAACTAAGGCTATCGTTAACTGGAGATAAAAAAAAGGAATCCAGCCTTCAGGTTTTTTTCGTCTCAAGAGAAATAATGCGAAGAATGGGGCAATTAGATATACTCCAGTGGCAAAACCGGAACAACTGTTGAAGGAATAAAGGAGTCCTAAAAATCCTGTCTTTCCGTCAAAAGGTTGAACAATACCGTGATCACCCCCATAAAATTCAGGAAGAACTTTAAATACAGGAAGTAGCCGAAACGCTGCAAGGGTTGATAACAATACAACACTGACCGGCACCCAGAAAGAAAGCTTAGGGATATTAATAGCATCTAACTTATCCGAACGTCCTAAAAGAATCAGAATTACTCCCAGGACAAATGATGATATCAGCATTGGAATACACGAACCGTGTAACAATACGGAAAGAGGGAATGCCAAGAGTGGAACTGATAAAAGAAAGAACATTGCCAGAGAATTGACCTTCCTTCTCATTCCAGACACTGATATTAGCGCAAGAGTTGCGATTATACACGTAAATGGAATCGTGATCACACCACAGATGGCAGCCACTCCAGATAGTAATGCCACATTTTCAAACTGTCCTCTGATTTTCGAGTCTGCAAGAAGTAGTATGCAAGCAAGCTCTAAAACAACCCCTAAAATGGAATCTTTCCCATAGGAAAATGCGAGGAAACCAAATGGGCTGCCCAAGATACAGAATGCAACAATAACAATGCCAAGCCTGAATTGCTGACCATAAAAGACTCTGGAAACCGAAAAGATGACAGCCGCAACAAGAAAAAATATCACAACTTTCACAGCCGCAGCAGAAATCAGGAGTGGTAGGTTGGGAGCCAATAACCCCGTGAAGAAAATCAACGCTGAATAGCCAACCGCTCCAGTCTGTTTTCCATATGCAATACTAAGAGGATCTGTGAATTGATTTGTCCAACCTAGTTGAACAGCATCAAAAACATGAGGAAAATAATGCACTGAAAAGCACTCCATCAATATTGCAAAGATAGAAAATCCTACAATATGTGAGATGAGATTTGTCGCGTTTTTCTCCCTGAAATTAATCTTTTCAGACCAAACAGCTGCACTGATAATTACTAAAGTTGAGCAAAGAAACAGTATGCTCCAATTCATGTTTGGAAACATTTTTTTGGAAATATTCAGTAGGGCAATCCCAAAACACAAAGTGGTCCAAAGAATACCAAATACAGCGATTCGTAGACATCGAATATCTGATAATGAATGCGAGTTAAAAATCCTGCTTATGATTATTTCGATGCCAAGGCCCGACAATAGAATTGTCAGCAATGGGAAAATACTTAATATAACGAGTTGGATAGTAAGCATGATCTAATTAACTTTTACGGACGGAACTGCCTTTCATACCAAGAAGCGATTTCACGCGCCTCTTGGTGTCCACTGCAATTATTGGCCACCGCCGGGAAACAAATTCGTCCACGTGCGTCACTATCCCGATCGGTAACTGGCCGGGAACGCCGCACTCCCGGAGAGCGCGTTCCCTAAAATAGTCCATCGGAGCCCTGAATATCTCTTTGTTTTCTCTCCAAGGTTTTTCACCAGCCCAGTGAATGATAGCGGGCATCCCATCTACTATTGGCGTTCCATTGACGATCCGGAATCGCTTTTCAAGATCATCTTTTGGAATCATCGGAATCAAGGCCTGCAAGCAGGCCCTTTTTGCAATAATGCTTCCCTCTTGAACCGCCCGAAATACCAGAATTCCGAGATGACCTTGCTCGCCAGATGAAATTACTCCGGGGTGATTTCGTTGAATCTCAAGAAGGCGCATGTATTCATCCAAATCTAAAATACCCTTACGGACACAGAAAGCGCCTCCATTGAAATACTGATTATTTTTCCATTGGAATGGCTCAATATATTTGAAGATCAAATCTGGATCAAAATATTGTGCTAATTGAACCTGTTCCGTGATTACCTCATGAGGTTCATTGTAAACGATATCCCAGCTTCCAGAAGGGAGGTTTTCGCGTATATCACCCCAAAGTATAGCATCCGCGTCCACATGAAATATTATATCAAAAGGGGCTTCCCATAATGCTATCATTTTCGTAAGTCCATATCCGAAACTCCATTTCCTTAAATCCCGGTTTTTTACATCACCTTTCCGGATAACGGTTACCCCATATGTTTTTTCCAGTGCTCTAGTGGGGCAACAATCACCGTCAACAATCAGGGAAATCGGAGCATCAGAAGCAAAAGCCCGGATACTTGAGAGCGTTGCTCTGGCAAGCGGAAGGTCTCCTCGAAAGCAACTGACACTGAATCCGATAGTCTGGCTAGTCATGATCAAATTAGCATTCCATTATTTGAGTTAAAACATTCTCTGCATGCACTTGAATCTCAGCGTGATTTCTAGATTGGAAATACGCCATAATTGAGTTTTCCTGTAACTTCTTGAACAGATTTTCATCGTTTTGAATCATATCTATAGAGTGAATGAACTCTTCTTCTGACTCACAAAATAAAGCACTTTCGCCATGAACGAGAAACTCTTGTAACTGGCCCACTCTAGAACTTATCAGAACAGCCCCACTGCTGATTGCATCCATTGCTGGAAGAGGTCCTCCCTCCTGCCATGATGTGCAAAGATAAACGGGATGACTTTCTAAAAGACTAATATAATCATGTACAGGTAATTTTGTCGTTTGTAGCCTCACCTTCCACAAGTCGTTTTGGTCACCATATTTTGCTAACTTTCTCAAGAGTTTTGCATTTTTGCGCTTTGTGTTCTTGAAGACCGAAACGATCTTTAATGGGAATTCTGGGCTTTTATTACTTGGGGAGATATTCAACCTGCTCATTGTCGGAATTCGAAAACACCGAACCCCATATCCGCACAATATTTTTTCCATCTCTTTAGAGATCACTATAACCGCTTTAAACTCCTTTAATTTTTCTATGCGTCCCTCTAAGGGCGAACGAAACTTCCAATCAGGCACTTCCGGAAAAAGTTCGCATGGGTCGTGGATAACAACGGCAGATTTTTTGGGATCGTGTCCAAATCGCAGATAAATGTCATAGTATCCGAAGAGAATAAGGTCAAAACAGGCAAATGACCTTGTAGTTGCTAATCGGTCCCAATTTGCACGTGTTATTCGTATCCTGTTGGTGGACGCAAACCATTGGGAAAAAACGTGATCGATTGCCCAGTCATCGACGTCATGAATGACAAGAACAGACCTAACGTTATTCCGATGCTTTAAATAATGAAATGATTTACTCAACAACTCGCGTCCAATCATTATTCCGTCCAGTGCCCCTGTTTTCAATCGCGAAGGCATATTGATATCAATGACGTCTTGATTGAGACTTGGGAAAGCAGGATGCCTTCGACTTATAATAAAGCTGATCTCTGCAATTGAGAACTATCTTTGTAAGCTATTTTGCTTACACTTACTTCTTCTGCGTTTACGAGTATTGATTCTTTACTATTTTTAAAATCCTTCGGAAGCCAGCATCCAGGCTTCAGATGATCGTTGTAATAGCGGATAACATTAGTTCTCATCATCTTTACTTTCTCCGGTGGCATAGCAAGAACAGCTTCGAGAGCTGATTTAAGCTCTTCCTTTGTGCTGAAAGACAGGCAATTTAGTCCGTTCTGTAGTTTCGGAAAAAGATAATCACTACTGTTGATGACGGGAATAGAACCACAAGCCATCCCTTCTATAAGGTTGTGAGATATGGGCATTACGCATCCTGGCGGGCTGAGAAAAAAATCACAGGCCTCAAGTGCCTTGAGGTACTCACTGAGAGGCATGAAAGCCTTTGTTGAATGATCTCCTCCTTTACAATCCAATGACACGGCAATTCTGTGTTTACTCCACCTTGAAACAGGTGATTTAACGATGTCGATCTCACTCTCATAATTATCAAATAAGACCTCAAGAATCTCTTCCCTGTTAAGTATAGGGAAATGAAAGTTCATTGTGTAAAACGCAGCATCCCTTGTCCCAAAAAAGCCTAATTTAACGAGTCTCTCAGTTTTAGGATCTAGTAACGGTCTTATATGATGTCCTCCGTGGTAAACCGATGGATGCATAAAATACGGCATTCTATTTCCATCTTTGGTGCAGTTAAAGAAGTCATACTCCATGAGCAGTAGAGGTAATCGCTCCGGACAAGCTCTATTTATCAATTCAATAATATCACTAATGACAAATCCGCATATGACTTTCTTTCCGCCGAAGATGAACGGTATAGGTGATGATTTTCTGAGGCATAACAGCTCCCGAAATAGCATCTGGCTACCCACAATATGAACCCCGTAACCCATCGAATGCAGCGATACAAGAATGTAAGTCAGATGGCGTCCATCGGTCTTGATCTCTAATCTTATCCTTTTGTTTTTGGGTAATGATAGTAAGCGGAGCTTATTTCTCAAAATCCAGATTTTTTTATCGATATAACTCATTGATAGCACAAAAATCCGAGGAAACTTTACCTTCAGGTCTATATTATGATTTAATATTTTTTTTAGTGGTTGCCAGCCTCTGATCGCGTCGTGTTAGCGCTATCTTGTATGCATGCAATATCTGTCGCGTGACTTTGTCCCTGTTAAAATGATTTCTAACATGATCTGCCGCTTTTTTTCCCAACTCGCTTCTTTTCACCGAATCCGCCATTATTTTTCTAAGAGCACGTGCGAGGCATCTCACATTGCCAGGCGGGACAATCTCTCCAACCCTGCCACTATCAAGAATCAAAGGAATAGCACCCGTGTCCGTGGCTACAATCGCCCTACCGCAATAAGCGGCTTCAAGCGCGACATATGAAAAGGTCTCCCAAAGGCTTGGAAATACACACAATTCCATTTTAGAAAGCCAAGCGGGAACCAGATCAGGAGCTATTGGCCCAATAAATTTTACCCTTTCACCCAATGGTTTTAGCATTTTCCTAGCAACTTCGCCGGCGTTTGCTCCTGAAATGCATGAAGGAGAACCTTCGCCGGCAATCTCAACCCGCCATTCAGGAAAATCAGGCAAGACTTTTAAAAGAGCTTTTGCAAGGACAACGATTCCTTTACGAGGCTCAAGTCGTCCAAGAAATCCCAAAGTTGGCGTATCGTTTGGATTAATGCCACTAGGTTCTTGAAAATCCATCACAATAGGATTTGGAACTTCCGCTATTGCCTCGAGTTTGATCCACCAGTGATGAATTGCGAACTTCCTCATCTCCGAATTCATAACGAGAAGTAGATCAGCATCGGCCGCCGCATTACGCTCTTCCACATCACGTGAAGGATTCCAGGCGAAGGAAAAAGGTTCCAACCTAAGCGGCTGCAGTGGAAGCCCCCGTCTCCAAGCTCCGATCAGACCGGTTATCTGCCAAAAAACACTCTCAAGACGTTGGTATAGATTGGGGGACAAATCAAGATAGCGATCAAGTATCACGGAGGGGGAATGT
>Ga0118677_10007759_pt1 | contig 11216 bp, 8 predicted proteins | sample AliMusrvi5mmetaG_FD_86154 | JGI IMG/M metagenome (GOLD analysis project Ga0118677, IMG submission 86154)
TTAATCTGGCCATATTTCTTCCCGTACAACGCATTCGTAACCTGCCCCACCCCGTTTGTCTGCGTACGGATGCGGAAATAGTACAGATAGTGCCTGTCGTCATTGCTCTCCGCCTTCGTCCCGCGGACCTTGCGGTAAAATGAAATTGTGTTGGTGTATCCGCTAACCGGGGCATTGTAATCCGAAATGCAAGCACTACCAAGTCGTCCATTCTCGGCACCATCTGGATTTCCCCTGCAAATCCCATCTACAAGATTGGTCATGCACGCCTCAAAAACAGTGTCGCAATCAACGGGCAAAGCATCATCATCCTTGGATATGATTTTCATAAGATATTTGATTTCACAATCAGCAATCCGCCCACGGCCATACGGAGCAACAATATCCCCTCGAACAAGATCATACCCCGCCACACTATTGGTTACAACGCGTCCAATTTTATCCCCAGTTCGTTTTCTGATATTAATGTTCTCCACGTTCTGTATATACATAGGAATCGGACTCCTGATTCGCTTCAACAATACAGGAATCATCACATCCCAAGTAATCGGCAATACCAAATCAGCATGACCATTGGTTTGTGTACATGGGCTATCAATGGCTTGATATATTTCGGTTCGATAATACCCATCGGATCTAAATCCTGCACAAACGCCAATAACTGCTTTTCCTTTGGCGACATAAACCCCATTCGTGTCTGTCATCCCTTTGAAACGATCTCGGGCACCTGACTGACTCAAATCAAGAAACCCACCTTCAACTGATGCATTCGCAACCGGTTGTCCAAAATCATTCCTTACAGTGAAGATCACTTCGGAAGGAACGCTTTTCTCCGCGAATGCACATGGAGTAATGAAAACCATGAAGATTAATATCCCGAAAATCATTTAAGACCTCCACTGTCAGTAATATTGTCGAACAGTTTATAGCTATAGAAATAGGCAACATCCTTCACATCATTGTGGAGCCAGTTCTGCAAATCAGGACGGGGTCTTATCGGCCAACCATTGGGCTTATAACCCAATATATTTTCAGGATCAGTGTTCAAATTAAACTGTGGCGTACTATTCTGAGTGAAACTGTCTATGGAGATTCTTCCAGCCGATGGCGCGAGTGCCGGGATGCTCATGCCAAGCAGGAAATCAACTTGGGCAGAAGACAAGGCATTCGACCCAACCAGCCAGTCAGGCGTGTGTTTGAACACCGGATTAAGGCGTAAATCGGCGTCTGAGGCTGCATTCGCACTGATGGCATTTGCGTAGAGTGGACTCATTGTGAATTGATCCTCGTCCCCAACAGTCTGGGATTGACCTGTTGTCTCCTCAAATCCCCATCCCGCCTCTGCGGTACCGCCGAAACTGCTCCAGCCGTCCGAATACCGGATACCTTTGAACATCTCCTGTTTCTGCCAGGAAAACCGCCCGAAATTGACATTGATGGAAATAGGAATGATGCCCCAGTACCCGATTTCGACCGCGCCGGAAAGTAGACCGGGATTCGTCGTCAGATCAAACACCTCATCGCCGCTGGAATAGAAATTCCAGACCTCTGTTTTGGCCACAAGTCTCTTGAAGCGATTGCGCCACGTCAAATTCGTGCGCGAATCTCCGGTGCCATCGAAAAGTTGATACCAGTTGGCGGCCCAGGTCCGGTTGCTGTAGTCGGCCCACCAGACGTTCACAAGATTCGCATCTTGCGCCATGGTTGCGTCGTAGGCCTCCGAGGCAACGGCGGCATCGCACATCATGTATTTGGACACACTCATATTGTGGTCGGCAATAGCGCTCGACACCACCATATTGCCCAGACTGTGCGCCGCGACAATCACCTCGCCACTCAAGCCGGTCACGTAGTCCTTTAATACCGGGGCGGTGCGGAATGCGTTGGTCACAGCCGGTTGGTAGGCGGTTGCGCAAGGCCCCCGACTAGACCAACTTACTCCGTGGAACCTGGCCTGAGAGCCGCTCCAATAGAACTTCTTGAACATCTCCGCCAACCATGCCGTCGCCCAGGTGTCCGCCGTGCCTGGCTGATAACCATGCAGAAATACAAGATTCTTGCCGTTGCCCAGGGAATCGGGATTGTTCGGAGGTTGAGCGACTGTCCCGGGATTCTGCATATTTCGCAGGTTCACAGTACGATACATATCCGTCACGCTGGACAGGCTCAGCGGCATTTCCGCTTTAGCGACCATCTGATCGCCAGCCCTACGCCTGACCTCCAACACCAACGGGTTGGTCGTCGTGCAACGGCCCTCGAACAGCATCACGAACCCTTCTCCCGTCGTTCCCGCAGTTGCGAGGCCTTCCCCGGTTATCTCCGCACCCGCCGCCGTTATCGGTTTCAATTGCGCCACCGTCATCGCCTGCGCCACTCCCGGTCGTGTCTGGTAGGCTTCAGGTAAATAAGAGTCATTTCCATTGGATGGATTGACTGTGATAGAGGCAGTCACCGCTATTCGCCTGTTTGAGCAGGTACCGGAAGTTATTGGTTGGACATAATTTCACCGTCGGACCAATGTCGAGATAAACGGGGAAAAAGTCAACCAGATCGCGCAGGCCATTCGCATGATCATCGGCATAATCGGGCGTGGCACTTCCCGGCCAATCCTCGCCATCGGCCTCGGAGAGTTCATGGTCATCGTTTATCCAGAACCGGAACGGCCCGTTGGCCGCAAGGAGCGCTTTGTCGGTATCGTCAATCACACGGTCATGGTTGAAGTCGGGAACTAAGTTCACCTTGAGAATATCCACATACGCAATTACGAAGGGGTCACTGTCCACGAATTCCCCGTCCTGATTACAGTCGAACCACACCCGCACCATGAATCGGCGCGCCGCGGTCCCGCCCTGATTGGTCCAGGTCACTTGACAATTCCCGGCGTCGTACACATCCGTCTGGCGCGACCAGTTTTGGGCTGGCGCGCCGCCGGGGTCGAGGATTTCCCACCGGAATCTCCGCGAGGGAACTCCGTCAGGCACCCACCCGGGAATGATGGTCATCGAGGCGGTCCCGTTCGTCCCCTCCACCATCGTGAGTGTGTTCGACGCAGTTGCCGACCCCGCCTTGCTTGAACTTGTCACCGTCGCGCCGGTCATGACGTTGGAGAGGGTCAAGTCAACCATGTCCACCAGTTTGATGTCGATGAATCGGTGCGGTTCCGAGTTGGTGTACCGGCCATTCCCATCGCAATCAAACCAGGCTTTCAACACAAAATCGTGATGGGTTATTTTATTCCAGACAAGGATCGACAGGTCGCCCCAATAAGGATCGTGGACTGTGTCATTCCACTCTTCGGCATCGACCGCTCCATCGGTCGTCACAATATTCCACAAAACTCCCTCCGTCCAACACGGTCTATTCAATGGATAGATGTCGAGTTCCGTTCCGGATCCGTATCCATCATCGTAATGGCAAATGCATAAGACATTGGTGGATTGATCGGATGCCGTCGCATACACCATCCCGGCACCGGGATTCCAGTGCGGCCAGTTCTCCATCGCGGAAAGCGCGGCCATGTCGAAAATCGTGAAACTCCGAGAGGAACATACCCGGCCGTCCACAGACGCCGCCAGAATCATGTTGCTCACAACATCACTCGGCTCCACGCCCTTCACGGTGAAGACGGCATTCCCTCCCGACACCGTGATTGTGCTGGAATTATTGTTCGTGAACACCGCCGCGCCAGAACTTCCCTGACCCCCCACCCTGCCCAGGGAATATGTGACCGGCTTGCCCGCCAGAATGCCATTTGGCGTGACCGTCGCGGTGACAACATGGCTGGAATGGATCGAGTTGGTGCAGACGTGGTCAATGGAATAGTCAATCTGGGCGACGGTTACCGCGACCTGATCCGACCAAGGCAGGGCTTTGCACCCCATGGGCCCCATGGAAACGGAAATACCCGAACTGCCGCCATTGATCCCTTCGATATAGAGCACCGCCCTGTTGTTGGCATCCCATACAAACGCCGAGGCGGCATAACAGCCATTGGTAACGAGGTCAACGAGCCCGGTGCGCTCGCCTGCCGCTTTCTTCCAAAGACGGATATGACCCGGCGGAATAGTCCAGTTTCCGTTTGTCCATGACAGTTCGCGGGGATCGCAAATATCATACGAGAAACAGAGACGCGCATCCGCCGGGGCGGCATCCTTGGGCAATTTCAGCGACAGAGGGACAAACGGGATTTCCCCGCGACAGGAGACAAAGTCCCCACCGGATTCCCGCCAGTTGAACCCGTCGGCAAAGTCCGGTATGCCATCATGATCGGCATCCCCCTGGTTGGCCATGACGATTTTCCCTGGGTACACGGTTTCATTCGCACCCGAAGGATCCATGGGATCCGGCACGTCATACCCATGGATATTGGCTGAATCAACATCCACATCCACATAGGAGTTTAACGTCACGTTGCTTTCACACCGCGCCACATCAATCGACCACGGATCCTGCGGATGCGTGGCCGTGAATTTAACCGGTCCGACCGGAACCGTTGTGGGAGTGCCGTTTTTCAGGAAGAGTGAAAACGGCATGCTAACCAAGCTGGCAGCCGGAAAGTAACGGTCATAAAAAAACGCGTCGGACTGCATCACCACCCATTCTTCAGGAGGACACTCCCCTCTGACCAAAACCCACTTGTCATGGTTATCGGCAGCGTACAGGGGATCACCCACATACACCGCATTGGCATTGACTGTGGTCCCCGGAAATTCATTCGTATCACGCCCGTCATCGCACTCGGAAGCGAGAATGACCATGTGGCTGCCTGATGGATGATAGGTAATGGGGTCCATGCCGGTCTCGTTAAACACCGTTGATGCCACAGAAACGCTGTTCGAGTACCCTTGGGGTATCCAATCCACCCCGACACGAACCGTATTGGTTGCCGGTATCTCGAATGTGTAATGCCCGGCCGCCGGGATGCCATTGGTCAGCGTAATATCATTGGCCCTGACATTAAGGGATCCCCGCAAAACACACTCCTGTGAGATCGTGACATGAATCGCATAATAGAAATCATGCCACGCATGATCAACCGGGGCATTGTTGACGAGGTATGGACAGACATTGGACTTAAAGTCGTCCCAGACAACGGCCGAGTCGGCGGACACGGACACCCCGATGTCCACCACTTCCATCGGAATGGTAACCGGGGCATCCCCGGAGGAAGTGACCGCATCCTTGTTAACCGTCATGGTTCTTTCGTCCGCGCCGGACATCCTGGCTGAATCCATTTTACTGACGATGAGACTCACCGGGCCGGGCTGTATCCCTGTTATGACGATATTCGCGGTGGCTTGAGTGTCCCATCCTTCGTTCAAAGTAAAACTCCCAGGCGTGATCTGAAGCGCGCCACCCGCGCTTTGCTGGGACACCGAGTAACTCATCGGAACCGCCGCTTTGGATGGCGGCACTGTGACGGACCCGCAAACAAACTTTACCGGAATGTTGAGAGGCAATTGGACAACCCCATTCAGGGATGACCCTCCGCCTGAGAGTTTCGGAATCGTCGGAGTCCATTGGAGCAACCATACCGGCATTGACGACACCACGGCGGTTGGCGGCTCCGAAACCAATTCCACAATAAGCGGGCTGGCGGAGGAATGTTGCGACAGGGCACGCACTGAATCCGTTATGTCGAGAGAATCGGTGACGGGGAGAATGGTATCGCTAAAAACCACACCATCGTCCGACATGATTCTGACGGCAAGCGCACACCCCGATCCCCATCCGCCAGGACCGCCCGCCCTGCCGCTCAGGAATAAACGGTCCCCCTCGCGATTTACCGGATCGAGCGGAAGAATCGCAAAGCCAACAAGCCCCGCCGTCCCTGACGCACCCCAGGAAAACAGAAGCCGCGCGGACCACGTCGCATTGGCTGGAATGACATCTTCCGGCAACAGCCCTTTCAAAATCCAGTCCTGCTCCGGATCGAAGCTAAACAGGTATTTCATTTGACCGACGGTGGCACACGAATAGTCCTGATTATCCATGGAATCCACCGTCCACGGATAATAAAGGCGGTGCGTTGCCGCTTCTGAATTGATGCGGTCATAGAACAGCGAAACGGCGTTCTTGAGCTGGCCACGCGTGGCGAGAGCCAGATTGTTGGTGATGGAAAACCCCGCGACCAACGCCTCGATGGCCTGGCCGGCGTGGTTGGTCAACTGATCATTGAGTTCATCCCGCGCATTGGCCGCAAACCACTTGAGTTGCCCCATTCGCAATACCGCCTGATCTGTCCCATGAGTGGCCTGACCATCCACCATGCCGCGCCGGATCCACCATGCGGGGTAGTTGGTTTGACCCGCGCGGACTGACGCTAGGCATAGGAATACCCCCATCGCAACACATCCCGTCAAAATCTTCCGCCAGCCATTTCGCGCCGAGAGTGATGTAACGCCAACCGCTTTTGTTCTCATGCCGTATTCCACAGGGATGCCCTCACCGATTTGTGTAAATCCCCATGGGAATATCGGAAACCGGATACGGCAATACGAGGGACACGGACACATAACGCTGATCCGCCTCCTGCCGCGTCAACGCCCCCACCTGCGCCGCCGTCATGTTGGTCAAACCTGCGCCATTACCGGTGATCGGGCCGCCCAGCAACCGGATGCCATTCGCGGCATAGACCGTATATTGCCTGTCCATGGTGCTGCCAATCTGCGTCCCATCGGACCAGACATAGGAGTAATCGTTTGCGGCACGGGCCTTCTCCCCGCCGGAAAAGGACGACTGGCCACTTGCCGTTGTGCAACGCCCCTCCGCATGGGCCGAGTTTCCAAAGGCGGTCGTGTCCTGCCCCTCGGCATGGGAACATTGTCCTGTTGCCATGCTGCCCGATCCTTCCGCATGCGATGCGGCCCCCCCTGCTTTCGTGCCGGACCCTTCCGCATGCGACATGGACCCCGCGGCCGTTGTACTTGAGCCTTCCGCATGGGATATGGTTCCCCCGGCAATCGAATGGGATCCTTCGGCGTGGGATGGGATTCCCAGAGCCATCGTCCCGGATCCTTCCATGACATTGCCCCTGATTTCCGCCCTCCCGCCGATCACAACATTTCCCGCGCGGCTGATCTGGACCGCAGTCCCCCCAATGGCGACTGAATTGCTGACGACCAAGTCATCCGTGACGAACTGACTGGCCAACGCCACGCTGGCACCCGACAACACTGCGATCACCCACATCCCTATCCTGCCCATATCACGCCTCCCGCACTACAATGACTAAGACTCCTATATGCCCGGAGAAGCGCTATCTATTATTAGATATCGTATAGTTAGTAAATACTAATATATTATTTTTTTTAAATAGACGATACCGGCAGGACGCCGGTTGATACAAGTGATTCCAAGGGCAAACCGCTCAGGGCGGAAGCATTTCGTTGGTCTTGCGGAGGCGCTGGGCCATCTCCTCAAGCAAGGAGAGTACCACGGCGGGATTCTGGCGGAGCACGGCGTCCATATTGGCCGCCGATATCGTCACAAGTTGTGTTTCCGGCTCAGCCACGATGGCCGTGGCCGAACGGTTCATTTTCAGCAGCATCGCCATTTCGCCAAAATATTCCCCGCCCTTCATTACCCGAAGTTGCTGCCCACCCCGCTGAAGGCTGATGGATCCGGAAATGATATAGAACATGGAGTCCCCGGGATCACCCTCGTTGAACACCACATAGCCCGCCTCATACCCCTGTTTAAGTCGGCTCAACCGTTCGGCATATTTGTGCCGTTTGTCGGGCGACGAAAACAGTTCACGCACCAGGATGGCCTCCCGCCAGTGGATGCTGGCGCTGACCTCGATCCCGAGGAGGATGGACACAAAGGAATAGTAGATCCAGATCAGCAACAGAAAAACCGCCTTCAAGGATCCAAACGCATACCCGTATTGGGGATTGAATTTCATAATGGCGGTGAACACCGGTCCCATCAGTCCCAGCAGGACAGCGGTCACCACCCCTCCCGCCAGCACCGCCGGCAACCGAAGCCGTACCGGGGCGAACACATAATGGATAAGCGAGAGAAAGATCACGGTCACCAACAAGGGCGCCACAATATCGGTCACCCGCAACACCAGCGGCATTTTGCCGGCAAGGAACGAACCCACCACGGCGAAGGCGATTTCTCCCGCCACAAGCAACAGCAGCATCACCAGCATCAGGAAGACCGCCATGCCATCCAGCATTTTCTCCTTGAGAAACGGCAGGGCCCGGTCGCGCTTGTAGATCTGGTCGAAGGCGCCCCGGATCGCCCCCGCGAGGGGCGTGACGCCCCAGAGCAACAGCAGGATGCTGACCCACCCCCACGTCCGCTGCGCCGACACCCCCTCCACCTCACGGATGAATACATGGCTGAACATGGGCACCATCTGCTCCACGACATGCTCCACCCCCTTCATCGCGGCGCGCGATGAGATCATATAGCGCCCGGCGACAAACAGCAGGAGCAACAGCAGGGGGAACAGGGCGAAAAAGCTGTTATAGGCGAGCACGGCCGCCTTCTCCAGTCCCCTGTTCTTGCGGAACGAGATGAACGATTGCCGTATCATAAACCCGGCGAACTCGGCTGACTTGCGTTTTTTCATGGCACTCGCGCAGGATGATACCGATTCGGACCGGGGGCGAAAGAAAAATCGCCCAAGGTTTAGCTGGACTCCCCCTCAGGGGATGGGTACCATGCGCCGCCAGCAAAAATACTGGAGAAAGCGATTGGATTTGAACGCCCGCTTTCAGCACAAAAGAATGGAACGATCATGAAGAAGTATAATGTTTGCGTTGTCGGAATCGGAGCCGTCGGCACTGAAATGATCCGACTGCTCAAGAAACGGAATTTTCCTCTGCAATCGCTCACCATCCTGGCGCGCAGCGAACGTACCGAGGTGATAGACGGCGTGGGCTATCCGGTCAAGGTCGCCGCCCCCGAAGCGTTCGCAGGCATGGATTTCGCCTTTTTCGCCGGAACCGAGGGCGCCAAGGGCGCATCGCAGACCCTGGGCTGGGAAGCCGTAAAACGGGGCTGCATCGTCGTGGACAACGGAGACGATTTCCGCATGGATCCCCGGGTTCCGCTGGTGATCCCGGAAATCAATCCGGAGGCCATGAAGGATCATCAGGGGTTTATTGCCAATCCGAATTGCAGCACCATCATCGCCCTTATGCCCCTGGTGGCGATCCACAAGGCGGCGACAATCAAGCGTTTGATCGCGAGCACCTACCAGGCCGTGTCCGGTACGGGTGGCGCCGCAGTGAAGGAATTGGAAGCCCAGACCAAGGCGTGGGCCGCCGGGCTACCCCTGCCGCGCGAGGTGTACCCTCACCAGATTCTTTTCAACGTCATCCCCTGTGTGGGGTCGTTCAAGGATGAGTCCGGCGAAACCACGGAAGAGATCAAGATGCGGAACGAAACACACAAGATTCTCGACCCGGCCATCCGGGTCGCGACCACCTGTGTCCGCGTGCCTGTTTTCAACGGACACAGTATCGCGCTCCATGTGGAGTTGGAGAAGCCGATGTCTCCCGCCCAGGCCCGCGAGGTTCTGGCGACGACTCCCGGCGTGCGCCTGGCCGATGAGCCGAAGAAGGCGGTCTATCCGATGCCTCTCCAGGCGTCCGGCCAGTACGATGTGCTGGTCGGCCGTATCCGCAAGGATATGAGCGTGGAGAACGGATTGGTCCTGTGGTGCGCCGGCGACAACATCTGGAAGGGCGCCGCGCAAAACGCCATCCAGATCGCGGAAGTCATGATCGAGCGGGGATACATGAAGAAGTAGTATTCAGAATTCAGGATTCAGTATTCAGAATAAAAGAAAACTTTGCTCGTGAAAAGGACTGATTCTGAATACTGACTTCTGAATACTAGAGTGCGGTCTGGTATCACCGGTCTGAACCGGAGAATCCGGGGATACTGGGTGCGCCTTCCCACGATTGGGGCGTATTCCATGGCATATCGGATTCGTTTTCTGTCGCGCATCCTGACGCGAAGAAGAGACTGCTTAACAGCAGGAGAAGGGCTGACAGGCGGATCACAGGCACCCCCTTCTCAATACAGGACATTATCTCCACTGTGCGGAGTCAGTTGCTGGTAATCCATCAAGATTTCGCCCAAGGCCACACGCTGGTCGCGGCGTACCTCTGAGATCCGGACTTTCCCGACAAGCTTGTCCTCGCGCTGGATCGTGAGATCTGTCATCGGGATCATCGCGGAATCAGGCAGGATGTCCATGACAACGAAGTTCCAATTCGTATTGACGACCGTAATCTGCCCCTGCAACCCCTTCGGGAGAGAATTGGTGTCATACTGACCTTGACACACTTTCAGTTCTTTTTCCAATTTCTGGATATAGCGCTTACCCGCCTCAATCTTGGATTCGCCGTCGCTGACTTTCTCGGTAAGTTTGGCGATATCGCCGGTTTTCTTCTCGATATCGGCCTTGTCCGTTTCAATCTTGCCGTTAAGGTCGGTAATCTCGGTTGCCTTCTTTTCGACCTCCTGCTTTGTGGTGGCAAGATCCTGCGTGGTCTTGTCAAGGGAAGTCTTGGTTTCAGCCAGGGTTCCTTCGGTCTTGACCAGGGTGTTGCTGGTCTGGCCGAGCGTGGTGCGGGTCAATTCCAATCCTGTCCGGGTGTCATTCAGGCGGTCCAACTGGGCGCCCGCCTTGACCACCACATCCAACAGCACGGCGTCCATGGTTCCGGATCCGGTCGTCACTTTGGACGGTTTCCCGTCATCACCGATTTTATAATACTGCTTGAGCGCCTCGGACTTGATCTTGACGTGTTCGGCATCCTTGGCCACAAGATCGGCATTGGTCTGGGGAACTTCGATCGTCGTGGCGATTTTCGCGACGTAATCGGAGAGTTTGACGGTCCGGCCTTTCAATTCGTCACGTTGTCCATAAAGTTTCAACTCCATGACAACCGCGACGATACTCAATACCAGAACCAGAACGACCAAGACTTTCAAGGCTTTGTCCATGTTTTCCCCTGGCAAAAAACTAGTTGTTACACGGGTCAACTATGCACCGCCGGGCGGAGTGCTGTCAAATAAAAATGAGGACGGACGGGAAGGTTGGGAATCGGATCCCCACGCGCCGGGAAAACGTGGAGGATCCGGGCCTCCAACGTCCTGTGAATCAGGTCAGCATGACATCGCTGGATGGACAGAAATTCACTCCACAGCGGCCTTGAAACGGACACGCTCTGCAGAAATTCAAATGA
>Ga0118677_10014336_pt1 | contig 11216 bp, 9 predicted proteins | sample AliMusrvi5mmetaG_FD_86154 | JGI IMG/M metagenome (GOLD analysis project Ga0118677, IMG submission 86154)
CATCTCATTGATATTATATGTAAAATAGAAACAAAAAAGGTACGTCAGGAATTGAATTATACCAAACGTACCTAAAATAATCTAAATTAGGTAATCCTTTGGAGAGAAAGAATTAACCCAACAGATTTTTAACTGTTTCAGAGATCAGTTTACCATCTACTTTGCCGGCAAGTTCTTTGGTTGCAATTCCCATTACTTTTCCCATCTCTTTCATGGAAGTAGCTCCACAAGAGGCAATAATGGCCTGGATAGCAGTTGTCAGCTCTGCGGCTCCCATCTGCTTGGGCAGATAACCGTCATAGATCCTAACCTGTGCCATCTCAAATTCAGCTAAATCGGGCCTCTTTTGCTGGGCGTAGATGTCAGCAGAGTCGCGGCCTTGCTTGGCAAGTTTTGAAATTACCCTGATGGCATCTTCATCGGGCAGTTCCTCCGCCCCATTCTTTGCCGTTTTTGCCTCAAGCAGCACTTTTTTAATGTTCCTGACAGCCTCCAGCCGCTCCTTGTCGCGTGCCAGCATGGCAGCACGGATGTCATCGTTGATTTGATCGAATATTGTCATGGCGTTGTTAATTAGAAATATGAGTTATGAGATATGAGTTATGAGATATGAGATATGAGATATGAGATGATTCGTGATTAATGTGATATGTGTCAGCTTATTAGCATATTGGCAAATCAGCACATTAGCCTATTAATCAATCGGGTTTATCGTGAATAAAAGAGTTGTTCTTTCTGATCTTGAAACCTTCATCCGGATTGTTGGAGATTGAGAAACGTGACAAGGATTTGCCGCTGTCCGTATTTCCCCCGGGTTTCTGCTGTTTCATCCGTCGGCGCTCATAAGCTGGGATCTTTGTCAGTTCGTTGATGTAATCTTCCGACTGGTTGTAAAAATCGACATGCATGACTTTCTTGACAACTTCCGGGGTACCGGAGAAAGGATCTATCATCCGTTTAGGGTAGAGCCGACTGATAACCTCCTCGGATGGATCCTCTATCCACTCGTGTATGGCAGAGGGATCTCCCGCAAAGAAATTCCCTGATTTAGAAGAAAAATGGTTGCTATCCTGAGCATCGTCACCAATGGAGACTCTAACCTTTTCATCAGAGATGCCAGTTCTAAATTCCGGGATGGAGCTGCTTTTGAAACCGGTGGCGACTACCGTCACCGTGAGTGACTCTCCCAAAGAGGGGTCGACTGCAATTCCATGAATAAGATCGGCATTGTTACCAGCCATCTCCTGAACATATTCATTGACGAGGTTGACCTCATCCATGGTGACCTCTTTGGTTTCGCCGGAGGTGATATTGACGAGTATATTTTTTGCCCCCCGAATGTCATTGTTGTTAAGCAATGGAGAGTTGATGGCACCTTCTGCTGCTTTTCTGGCTCGGTCTTCCCCGCTGAAGGTGGCCGAACCCATGATGGCAACCCCCGAATTCTGCATAACGGTTCGCACATCTTCAAAATCCACATTGATAAAGCCGGTGCTGGTAATGATGTCTGCAATGCCCCTTGCCGCTGTTGCCAGCACATCATCGGCCTTTGCGAAGGCTTTGGAGATGGGAAAATCACCGTAGATCTCACGGATTCTTTCGTTGTTGATAATGAGCAAGGAATCGACATGCCCCTCCATTTGGCGGATTCCCTCTATGGCTTGTTGGATTCTCAGTTTCCCTTCGTTCCGGAATGGCAATGTAACGATGCCGATTGTCAGGATCTTGTTGGTCCGGGCCACCTCGGCGATGACCGGAGCTGCTCCGGTACCGGTACCGCCACCCATTCCAGCTGTGATAAAGACCATCTTGGTATTTCCGGTAAAGATTGCTTCGATCTCTTCAATGTTTTCGTTGGCCGACTCCCGTCCAACCATCGGCTTATTCCCGGCCCCCCTGCCCTCTGTCAAAGCTGAGCCCAATTGCACTTTGACCGGTACGGGACTCTTGAGCAAGTGCTGCAAATCAGTATTGCAGATGGCAAAATCAACATCCTTGATGCCCTGCCGGTACATATGGTTGACGGCATTACTGCCACCGCCCCCAACACCAATAACCTTGATAATATTTTCGGAGACCGTTGGCAGATCGAAGTCGATTAGTTCTTTCATATCTATGTATCTTATTTTGTTCGATTAATCATTAAGTGCCTAAAATGTCTAAAGTGCGCTAAATTGCCTAAAGTAATTGTGCTTCAATGTTAATATGTCTGGAGTCCCAACTTTAGACACTTTAGACACTTTAGCTCACTTTAGGCACTTCCTTCTATTTTACCTCTTCATCTTCATCTGAAAAGAGTCCTCCAAACTGATGGTTAAACCATTTGGAGATGGACTCCCGCTCTTGTTTTTGCCCGGAAGGTCTGCTCTCTCTTACAGGCACCTCTATGCTTTTCTTTTCTGCAATTGGTTCTTCTTCGGCCAATGAGAATTCTTCGGCGACAGAAAAACCCATTTGATCAGCTTCGTCCGGTTGGGAAGCAGTTTCCTGCACAACCAATGGCTCCTCAATTACCGGAAGTATTTCCTTTTCCACAACTGACTTCCCAAAAGCCGAGGCTGTCGATCTGATCGGACTGGGATCCTGGGCGAAACCCGTGGCAATAATGGTCACGCTGATCTTATTCCCAAGTGAGGGATCGGTGCCATTGCCCCAAATGATATTGGCATTATCTCCGGCTACTTGTTGAAGGTAATCGATGATCTGTCCGATCTCGCCCATCCGAACCTCCTCGTCACCGGAGATGATGTTCAGCAGGATATTCCCTGTTCCGTAAATATTGTTACTGTCGAGCAGTGGCGATTGCAGTGCATCCTCAACGGCGAGATAGGCACGGTCGGCACCTTCGGCAAAACCGGTTCCCATGATGAAGACGCCACTGTCGCGCATGACCGTGTTTACATCCGCAAAATCAATGTTGATGTTGCCATGCAGAGTGATGATCTCCGCACATCCCTTCACTGCGGTACAAACAATGTCGTCGGCTTTGGAAAAAGCCTCCCTTGCAGGTAGTTCTCCATACACTTTATGCAGGTTTTCGTTACTGATCACCAACATACAGTCGACATACCTGTCGAGTTTAATGATCCCGTCAATGGCCTGATCGTATCTTAGCTTTCCCTCTTTTTTGGAAGGCATGGTCACCACGGCGATGGTCAGAATGTCCATGTCACGGGCCAATTGTGCAATAATGGGGGCCGCCCCGGTACCTGTTCCCCCGCCCATACCTGCTGTGATGAAAACCATCTTGGTTCCCGACTCCAGGATCTGCCTGACCTCGCCAAGGTTTTCGATGGCAGCCTGTTCTCCCTTTTTCGGTGCGTTTCCAGCTCCCCGTCCTTCTGTAAGGGTAACTCCCAACTGAATCTTCACCGGCACCGGACTGTTGGCAAGTGCCTGCGCATCGGTATTGCAGACTACAAAATCAACACCGGCTATTCCGTTGTGGTACATGTGGTTGACAGCATTGCTTCCACCTCCGCCGACTCCAATCACCTTGATGATGGAGTGGTAATGCTGCTGAAACCCAAATGACAACAGATCATCAACTGTATTTTCCATATTTACCATCTTATGTCAGTTATTTTCGTTCTGGGTCTTCAAAGAGACCATCGAAGCCATCTTTGACTTTTCCGACCAGGTCGTAAATCCCTCTTGATTTCTTTTTGACAGGTGCAGCCACCGGAACCTCCTCTGCAACGATAGTATCTACCATCCCGGCAGGATATTTTAAGTTTCGTGAAGTGATCAGTCCGTGCAGGAGAATACCTAACAGGTTGGCCGAGCCTGGATTGGAAAGCTGTTCGTTGAAAAGTTGTTCCTTCATATGCACAATGGGGCGTCCGTACCTCACATCCAGACCAGTCATTAAGCTCACCAGTTTATCGACCCCATTCAGGTTGGCACCATTTCCAGTCAATACGATACCGGCACCCAATTTTTCCATATAACCCGTTGATTCGAGCTGAAAGTTAACCCATTCCATGATCTCCTCCACCCTGGCCTGGATGATCCCTGCCAGACTCCTGAATGAGATCTCTTTCCCCGGCCACCCTTCCACTTCCGGAATCTGGGCAACTTTGTTCTCCGGAGCCAAATCGGACATGGCGAATCCGCAATTGACCTTGACCTTCTCCGCATGACGCGGAATGATGTTGCAACCTTCCCTTATATCGTTGGAGATCACGTTTCCGCCAAAGGGAAGTTCCAGGGCAAGCCTCAGTTTATTCTCATAATACAGAGATATTCCGGTTGTTCCCGCACCCAGGTCAAGCAATACGACGCCTGCCTCTTTCTCATCCTGTGAAAGGCACGCGGTTCCCTGAACAAACGGATTGATGAAAACAGCAGCCAGTTCGAATCCGGCTTTGGCAACAGCACGACTCAAGTTCTTCTCGTAATTTTCGGAAGCCAGCACAATATTGAAAGTGGCGTCAATACGGCGGCCTGCAATGCCGACCGGTTTGTTGAACTCGCGCTCTCCATCGACGATGTACTCAATTGGTACGAGGTGGTAGACCTTCTCGCCAGGTTGAAGGGAATGACGCCTGGCTTCATCCGATAATCCTTTTACAATCGCTTGCGTCACCTCGTTTCCTTCCGTCATCCGGTAACAGGAATAGGGGCGGTTTCCAATCTTCTGACCGGAGATGCCTGCATACAGTTTCTTGACTTTCAAGTTGGTTGCCTGTTCAAGAATGGCTACCGCATTTCGGATCGACTCTGCCGCTTCATCAATATTGACGACCACTCCATTGCGGACACCCTGCGATGGGACATCCCCAAAAGCCAATACATCAAGCTTATTGTCCGATGTAAAACGCCCCATAATAGCCCTGGTACGGTAGGTACCAATGTCGATTGCGGCTGCTAATTCTCTTGTCTGGCTCATCTTATTTATTTTTTTATACAGATTACCTGGTTCTTATACGTGAGGTTGATGGATTTGTACAAGGTCCATCCCCCATTCCTGAAACCCTCCTTGTAGAGTGCCTTCAAATTTCTTAATTTTATTTGATAATCTTCGGGCGAACCGAAGTAGATCAATTGATCACCTACCCTTGGTACCATGGTCAAATTTCCGTTTCCCCCAACATGAATCTGATCGATCTGTGCATTGAGAAACGGATCATCCTTGATGCATGCGATCAGGGGAATAAGCCTTTTCCGGGCATATTCATAGGCAATCACACCTGATACCATCATTACACGCGGGGTGTAATTGGGTGTCCAATCAATGCTTTTGCCAAAACGGTCCATGTAATAGTCACGTCCGGGTAGTTCGACCCTGAACTCGGGAGAACGCTGTGTGATCCTGACAACTACCGAACCCTCTCCTGGTTTTCCTCTTCCAACAATGGAGGTAAAAACTGTCACATCCTCGACTGCCTTAATTTTTCGCAATCCATCTTCGATCATTCTGAGATCAATGCTTTCAAGGTTTTGATGAAGCAAACCCGGATGATGGCTCAGTACCCAATCGCGTATTTCACGACTTCGCAGGAATTGATTGTCGATGGAATCCATAATCTCGACCCTGACATCTGTGCATACGATCTTCTTGCGTTCGTAAACAGTAAACCCAAGCGAAAGGGATACTGCCGCAACCGCAAGGCACCAAACAATCAGATAACCAATTTTTCTAAGCATCCTTCTTCTTTAAATAATCGACCAACGGGTTGACCAGCCTGTCTATGTCGCCGGCCCCAACAGTCAACAATATGTCCAGTTGATAATCATCGAGGATGGCCGGGAAATCGGCTGCCGAACATCTTCTCTTTGATTTCAGTTTCATTTTATCCAGTATCATACCGGCATCGACCCCAGGTATAGGCTCCTCCCTGGCAGGATAGATCTCCATCACCAGTGCATCATCCAGCAAATCGAGACTTTCGGCAAAACCTTCCACAAAATCACGGGTTCTCGTAAACAGATGTGGCTGGAAGATGCCGGTAATCTTCCGGCCTTTGTACAAGTGGCGGATAGACCTTATGGTGGCTTCCAGTTCCCTGGGATGATGGGCATAATCGTCAATATAAACCACCTTTCTACCTTTATAACGGATATCAAACCTTCGTTCCACCCCCTTGTAATTGGGCACGGAGGCCAGAATTTCCGATTCGGTCACTCCGTTCAGCAGTGCTAAGGCCAGCGCCGCCGTCATGTTTTCCACATTCATCAATCCGGGATAATGAAGGGTGATCCCTTTGATGATACCGAAAGGTGATTTCAGATCGAACTGGAAGGCCCCTTCAACTACTGAAATATTTTCAGCATGGAAGTCGGCTTCCGCGGAAGCGGAATAGGTAAAATAGCTGATTCCCTTGTTCCAGTTGTGGTCGATCGCTACACCCTTCCGGTAGAGCAGCACTCCTCCCTGCCTGATCTGTCCGGTAAAAGTTGCAAAAGCCTCCACGAGGCTATCAGCCGTTCCATAAATATCCAGATGATCGGGGTCCATCCAGGTGATAACAGCCATTTCGGGGAAAAGCCGAAGGAAGGAGCGGTCAAACTCATCGGCCTCGGCAACCATGAGGCGACTCCCGTTGGCCGGAAGCAGCAGGTTGGTGCCATAATTACGCGACAGTCCGCCCATAAAGGCAAAACAGTCGACATGCGATTCTTTCAGCAGGAAGGCAGTCATCGTTGTGACCGATGTCTTGCCATGGGTTCCTGCAATGGCCAGACATTTTTTGTTAAGACTCAGGGCACCCAGAACTTCAGATCGCTTCGTTAGGGCAAAACCGTTGTTCCTCAGCCAGACTACCTCTCCAAAATGTTCAGGTACAGCTGGTGTGTAGATCACAAGTGTTGAAGAGCGATCGTTCAAGGCGGGCAACAGCTTTAAATCTTCACAAAAATGCACGGGAATACCCTCTGCAATCAGTTCATCTGTTAATGGGGAAGGAGTTTTGTCGTACCCCGAAACGCCCTTGCCGGCAAATCTGAAATATCGGGCCAGTGCACTCATGCCTATTCCACCTATTCCCAGCAGGTAAACCTGTTTTATATTTTCAGTATCAACCATGGGGCTAAAGTTGAAAGTTAAAAGTTGAAAGTTGAAAGCTGTCAATCATCACTTACTTATTAATGAAACGATTACATCCACAATATCACTTGTAGCATGGGGAGTCCCCATTTTTTTTATCTGAACTGACAAATCTTCAAGGCGTTGCTGATCTCCAACCAGGGCCAGTGCCTCGGCGACCAATTTTTCGCCAACCTCGGCATCGCGCAACAGCAATGCAGCACCCTGATCGGCCAGGGCACGGGCATTGGCCGTCTGGTGATCCTCGGCAACATTGGGCGATGGAACGAGAATGGCTGCCATTCCGGCAACGCACAATTCGCTGATGGTTCCGGCTCCAGCCCTGGAAATGACCAGGTCTGCTGCCTCGTAAGCCAGATCCATTCGCTGGATAAATTCAAGCTCGTGAACATTCCCGGCAGGGTGTTTTTCCAGTTCCTCGTGAATATCCTTGTAGTATATTTTGCCGGTTTGCCATAGAAACTGAACTCCGGACGTCCGGATCAAGTCCAATTCCGCACGAATTCCGTCGTTTAAGGTGCGTGCGCCAAGGCTACCACCGACCACCAGAACAACAGGCAGTTCCGCATCAAGACCGAAATATCTCAGCGACGCTTCCGATTTTTTCACGAGTCCCTCCAACCCTTTTCGAATTGGATTTCCAGTGAAAACAATCTTCTCTTTTGGGAAAAATCGCTCCATGTTGTGGTAGGCTACACAAATTTTGCTGGCCTTTTTGCCCAGGATTTTGTTGGTCACTCCAGCAAATGAGTTCTGCTCCTGCAAGAGGGTGGGTATCCCCATCTGAGTAGCTACCTTCAGAATGGGTCCGCTCGCATAACCTCCAACGCCTATGACACAATCCGGATTAAACTTTCGGACAATTGACCTGGCCTTCCAAAGTGATGCCAGTAGTTTGGGTAGGAAAAGGAGGTTCCTCCAAATTTCACCCCTGTGAAAACCGGCAACGGGTAATCCCACGATCTTATATCCAGCAGCAGGAATCTTTTCCATTTCCATCTTGCCCAAGGCTCCAACGAAGAGAATTTCAGCATCAGGGAAACGCTGTTTCAGCCCTTCCGCGATCGACAAAGCCGGGAAAATATGTCCTCCGGTACCCCCTCCGCTGACGATAAAACGATACTTATTCATACGTTGATACATCTATGTCGGACAACAATACTTCTTCTTCCGAAAAATCATCTTCAGAGAGCTCGACCGCATCTTGCTTCAAGATCTCAGACTGATTTTCAGCGCTGATACTCAATAAAAAGCCAAAAATAACGGCTGTGAAAATTTGTGAAGTGCCGCCCCAGCTGATCCATGGCAAAGGCTGACCCGTTACCGGGATGGCACCAGATGAAACACCCATGTTCACAAGAGCTTGCAGGAGAATCATGGTCACCGCCCCTGTTGCCAGGTAAAGTGGGAAGGTCCGCCGGCAGGCTTTGACAATGATGAGGCCCCTGGTGAGCAATACCAGGTAGAGCAATATTATGAAAGCAGCGCCGAAAAAGCCATACTCTTCGACGATGATGGCAAAAACAAAATCATTGTAAGCGGCACTCATCCGGTTGCTGATATCCCCTTTCCCGGCACCGACGCCAAAAAAACCTCCGTTGTAAATGGCAATTTTTGCAAATTCATCCTGTGTCAGTCCTTCATCCTGTTTGGCATCCGATCCTCCACCGGTGAAACGTTCAACCCTGTTGAACACCGTTTCCAGTCTCGTCCCTTTGTAAATGACTTCCGGCAAGGCCTTGCGAATTAAAAAGAGGGATGCAAAAACCAGGATGACTGCAATGACAGAGCCCACCAGGTATCTCATTGGTACTTGAGCCACAAACATCATAATAAAGGCAGTGGCTAAAACCAAAACGGCAGAGGAGAAGTTAACCTTGGTCAGCAGAAGTGCGAGAACTGCCATTCCACCCGCAATTTTAAAAAAAGCTGCCCGTTGGGATTCATTGCTTTCACCCATATTTGACAAGATCCGGGCTACCCACATGATCACTGCAACCTTAGCCAGTTCGGCAGGTTGAAAACTAATGAAGCCCATTGGGATCGTCCGGCCTGAACCACGTCCGATAAGGATGCCCAGTAACACAAAACCCATGGCCACAACCAGTGCCAGATTGGCATATTTGTTGTAAATTTTGACATTCAGATTTTTGATCATCAGCAGGATAATCATCAGGCCGCCCAACTGGAAAATAATTTGCCTTAAAATATAGTGGGTCGTATTTCCGTTGACACGCCGAAAAGCCAGTGCCCCAGTCGAGCTGTAAACGACGAGGATAGAGATGAACGCCATCACGAAGATCACAATCCAGATCTTCTTGTCCCCTCTTAACCTGCTGATATAGTCACTGAATTTCATTATTCCTATTTTATTTTCAATGTCCTGACGTATTCGAAGATGTGCGAAGCCATTTCATAGTCATTCATTTTTGGTTGAAAGGAAGAATATCGCATGGGCTTCTCTTGTCAACTAATTGAATATTGGAAGGTATACCGTCAAATACTACAGATTACGTACAGCCTCTTTGAACTGACGTCCCCTGTCTTCGTAGTTTTTAAAAAGATCGAAACTTGCACAAGCCGGTGAAAGGAGCACGGAGTCACCCTTGGAGGCAAGGAAATAGGCACTGCGTACAGCCTCAACCATGCTTTTGGTATCTACCATTTCGATTTCCATCGCCTGAAAAGCAGTTTTGATTTTACTGTTGTCAATACCGATGCAGACGATTGCCTTTACCTTTTCCTTTACGAGGTCGTAAAGTTGTGTGTAATCGTTGCCCTTATCGATCCCTCCAACGATCCAGACGACTGGAGAGGTCATACTTTCCAGGGCATACCACACCGAATTCACATTGGTCGCTTTTGAATCGTTGATGAATTCGATATCATGAACCCTCATGAATCGTTCCAAACGGTGCTCGACGCCCTGAAAATCGCTAAGGCACTCCCGGATATCATCCTTGCGAAGTTTAAGAACCATGCCGGAAATGCCGGCTGCCATCGAATTGTTCAGGTTGTGTTTTCCCTGTAGTGCCAGTTCTAAAATTGTCATATCAAGCGTTGTATTAAATACATTTAGTTTCATGTGATCTCCTTCCACCCAACCTCCTTCTATGAGCCTGTGTGAATTGGAAAAAGGGAGTTGCTTTGCAAGAAGCTTCCTCTTTACCAATTCCGCCGCAATGACCGGGTCGTCGTCGTTGTAAATAAAAAAATCAGCCCCAGTTTGGTTCCTGACGATCCTGAATTTGGAGTCCGTATAATTCTGCATCGTATAGTTGTACCGGTCGAGATGATCCGGCGTAATATTGGTCAATACTGCCACGTTGGCCCTAAAATCAAACATTCCATCCAGCTGGAAACTGGATATCTCAAGCACATAATGGTCAAAATTCTCCTCTGCCACCTGCCTTGCAAAACTTTTTCCAATATTTCCAGCCAATCCAACGTTTAATCCGGCACGTTTCAGCATGTCATAGGTCATCAGGGTGGTAGTGGTCTTACCATTGCTGCCGGTAATACAGATGGTTGTTGCAGTGGTGTACCTTCCTGCCAGTTCAATTTCAGAGATCACCTGAATCCCAGCTTTCAGGAGCGATTGAACGATCGGTGCTTTATCCGGGATACCCGGACTCTTGACTACCAAATCTGCATTAAGGATCAGTTCCGGGGTGTGCATGAGCTCTTCGAATGGGATACCGCGGACAGTAAGGTCGTCTCGGTACTGTGGCTGAATGGCCCCGAAGTCGGAGACAAAAGTCTCATAACCTTTGGCTAAACCAAGGATTGCGGCACCAACGCCACTCTCACCTCCACCCAGTACCACCAATCTTTTTAAAGACATACCTATCGAATTTTAAGCGTTGCGATCGTTAAAACGGATAAAATGATCCCGACGATCCAGAAACGGGTCACGATTTTGGCCTCGGGAAACCCCTTCTTCTGAAAATGATGGTGCAGCGGAGCCATCAGGAAGACCCTTCTACCTACACCATATTTTATCCTGGTGTACTTAAACCAGAATACCTGGATCATGACTGAGAGATTCTCGAGCAAGAAAATGCCGCACAACAAGGGGATCAAAAACTCCTTTCGGATGATGATGGCGAAAACTGCCAATATTCCGCCAAGGGATAGACTCCCGGTATCCCCCATAAAAACCTGGGCA
>Ga0118677_10010576_pt2 | contig 11215 bp, 14 predicted proteins | sample AliMusrvi5mmetaG_FD_86154 | JGI IMG/M metagenome (GOLD analysis project Ga0118677, IMG submission 86154)
ACCAGTAATCCAGCCGCTTGGCAATCTCACGCTCGAACCCGGTTTCCTTGGGCGCATAGAATTGCTGCCGCGCCATGGCGTCGGGGAAATAATTCTGGCCGGAAAAGCCGTCTTCCGCGTCATGATCATATTGATAACCGCTGCCATAGCCCAGATTTTTCATCAGCTTGGTCGGGGCATTGAGGATATGGGCGGGCGGCATCAGCGAGCCATGCTCCTCCGCTGCCCGTTTGGCGGCGCTCAGCGCCACATAGATCGCATTCGATTTGGGTGCACTTGCCAGATACAGCACGCATTGTGCCAGCGCCAACTCACCTTCCGGCGAGCCTAGAAAGTCATAGACATCCTTGGCCGCCAACGCCTGATGCACAGCCTGGGGATCGGCCAGCCCGATATCCTCCACCGCCGCACGCACCAGCCGGCGTGCAATGAACAGCGGCTGCTCGCCACCGGCCAACATGCGCGCCAGCCAGTAAAGCGCCGCATCGGGATCGGAACCGCGAATGGATTTGTGCAGCGCCGAAATGATATTGTAATGCTCTTCGCGCGACTTGTCGTAAAGCGGCATGCGCCGCTGCATCGCCGCCATCAGTCCCGCAGAATCGAGCGGCTTGGCTATTTTCAGACCGGATACTTCTTCCACCATGTTGAGAAGATAGCGGCCATCGCCATCCGCCATGGCGCGCAGGCTGGCGCGAGCATCGGGATCAAGCTTTAACGGCTCGCCGTAATGGGCTTCGGCCCGCTGCAGCAATTTCTCCAACGCCGCATCGTCCAGCCGCCGCAGCACCAGCACCTGGCCGCGCGACAGCAGCGCACCATTCAGTTCAAAAGATGGGTTCTCGGTTGTGGCGCCCACCAGCACAATGGTGCCGTCTTCCATCACCGGCAGAAAACTGTCCTGCTGGCCGCGGTTGAAGCGGTGAATCTCGTCAATGAACAGCAGGGTGCCCTGCCCCATCTTGCGCCGGGTGCGCGCCGCCTCGAACGATTTTTTGAGATCAGCGACACCGCTGAACACCGCCGATAGTTGTTCGAAATGCAGGTTGAAGGCCGTGGAGAGCAGCCGTGCAATGGTGGTCTTGCCCGTACCGGGCGGGCCCCACAGAATGATGGAATGCGGCGTGCGGGCGGCGACCATGCGGCCGATGGGTCCGGTTTCGTCCAGCAGATGTTCCTGCCCCACCACCTCGGCCAGCGATTTTGGCCGCAGCCGGTCTGCCAGGGGGCGCGGTGCGTCCTCTGCCAGGCCGCCGGATTCAAAAAGATCGCTCATGCGGCCAGTATAAAGACAAACGCCCCGGCGTGAAGGCTTAGCTTTTCTTAGCAAGCAGATGCGAGCTTAGAAAAGCTTGCCCTATTCGAAGGATGCCGGGGCGTCCGCTTTCAAACGATATTTCCTAAAGGTTGAATTTCACGCCGAGCGAGACATTGTTGCTGGTATTGCCCACATTCTTGATCGCAGCGATGTTGGCGTCATGGGCATTCTGGTAGCGATATTCCGCGAACAGCGAAGTTTGCGGGCTGAGCGCAAATTCGGCCCCGCCCAGCGCCTGCCAGCCCATCACAATGGAACTGCCATGCAGGTTGCCGCTCAGATCATCATTGACCATGCCCAGACCGCCGCCGCCATAGAAGCCGAGCGGTGAATCGGTGTGCACATGATAAAGCAGGTCGCCCATCAGGCTTGAGGAGTTGAGATGGGCGCCGATGCCGGCATAGTCGCCCCGGTTGTAGAAATAATCGACATCGAAGGTGACGTTGGGCACGGCGGCCAGCCATGTGCCGACGCGGACGCCGACATTGTAACCGTCATTCACGTTGGCGTGGGGATTTGCGCCCAGGGACAGGCCGGGATGCGAGGCCCAACCGCCCAGCACCGAGACATAGCTGTCGTCGAACATATTATCGAACATCTGCGCCTGCGCCGCGCCGGCGCTGAGAAGAATCGCAGAAGCAGAAACGGCGATCAGATACTTTTTCATTTTGGGCACACCTTTATATCGTGTTGTGTCGTGCCCCCCAGTGCAGACATCAACGCACGGCGTATGCCATTGGTCGCGTTACAAATGAAAAAGTGATTGGCGTAACAAACGGTAACGCAGAATCATTCTTCCACTGCCAGCGACACGCGGCGACCGCCGCGCTCGATCACAAGTTCCCAGCGATGAACAGCGTTCAGCGCACGTGTGAGATCCGCAACCCTGCTGATATTGGCTCCGTTCACATTGCGTACGATATCACCCGGCTTGAACCCCTGCCCCTGTGCCAGTGAATTCTCATCCACCGAAACCACCGCCACGCCTTTGGCAAGAAGATCCATCTGCAAGTCCAGCGCAGCAGCCGGGGAAAGATTTTCCACTTTCGCGCCGCTGAGCGGATTGCGCCCGGAAATCGTCTGCGTCTCGCGCGGCGGATTTTCCGGCGGCAGCGCCAGGGTGACATTCACATCGCGCACGGCCTTGCCGGATTCGACATGCACTTTGACCGCATCGCCCGGACGATGGGTGGCGATGCGGTAATTGAGCGACTGCATGTCGTCCACTGCCGCGCCGTCCACCGAGGCAACAACATCGCCGCTTTTGATGCCGGCCTTGGACAAAGGTCCTTCGGGATAGACATCCTTGATCAGCACGCCGCCTGGCTTGGGCAAGCCGAGGCTGCCGGCAATGGCGCTGGTAACGGGCTGGCCGGTGGCGCCAATCCAGGCCAGGCGAACGCCCTGGCCGCCTTCGACGCCTTCGACCACGCGCCGCGCCAGATTGGCGGGAATGGCGAAGCCGATGCCGATATTGCCGCCGCTGCGCGAAAAGATGGCGGTGTTGATGCCCGCCAGCTTGCCGTCAGTGGTGACCAGGGCGCCGCCGGAATTCCCCGGATTGATGGCGGCATCGGTCTGGATGAAAAATTGATAATCGCTGGCGGAAACCTGCGTGCGGGCCAGCGCCGATACGATGCCCATTGTGACGGTCTGGCCGACGCCGAAGGGATCACCGATCGCCAGTACCAGATCGCCTACCTGCACCTGATCGCTGTCGGCGAAGGGCACCACCGGCAAACGCTCGCCCTTGGTATCAATCTTGAGCACCGCCAGATCCGTGCGCGGATCGGCCTGGAGCACCTTGGCCTTGAACTCCCGCTTGTCGGACAGCGCCACGACAATATCGGTGCCGCCTTCCACCACATGATTGTTGGTGATGATCAGTCCGTCAGCGCGCACGATGACACCCGAGCCCAAGCTCTGCTGCACCCGTTGGCGCATTTCGGGCGAAGCCCCGAACAGCTGCGCGAACAGCGGATCGTTGAACAGCGGATTGACCTGAACCTGCGCCACGCTGCGGGCATAGACATTCACCACCGCGGGCGCGATGCGCTTGACCACCGGCGCGAAGGTGAGCTGCACTTGACCCATTGAAGTGGGCCCCATGGAGGCAGGCGCGGCCGGCATCGCCTTGACGGGCGGCGGCGCCAGCCGGGTCGGCGCCGGGGCGGTCTGCGTCAGCGCCGGAACGGCGTAAGCGGCAGCACCTGCCGCAACCAGAACGCCAGCTATCCAGATCGGTATCGTTTTCATGGCTTCACCCTTTCGGCTTCATCTCCATCTAAGGGATAAATAGGGACAAATTTTGGACGGACAATCGGGGCGGGTAAAATGAAAAAGGGCGGCATCGCTGCCGCCCCAAATTCATGTCGAATGACGAACCGTTTAGTCTTCGGTGTCCGCCGCGACTTCCACCGGGCCGGAATCCTTGCCCTTGGCGTCCACATCGCGGTCAATGAACTCGATGATCGCCATCGGCGCATTGTCGCCATGGCGGAAGCCGGCCTTGAGCACGCGGGTATAGCCGCCGGGGCGGCCCTTGTAGCGGGGGCCGATCACTTCAAACAGCTTGGTGACCTGATCGGCATCCTTGATCTGGGCCAGAAGCTGGCGGCGGGCGTGCAGATCCGTGGGTCCGCGGCGCGACAGGGTCACCAGCTTTTCGATCACCGGACGAAGGTCTTTCGCCTTCGGCAAGGTGGTCTTGATCTGCTCATGCTTGATCAGCGCAGCCGTCATGTTGCCCCACAGCGCCTTGCGGTGCGAGGCGGTGCGGTTGAGCTTGCGTCCTTGATTGCCGTGGCGCATGGCGAACTACTTTCTCTGAAAAAATCAGTATTGGTCTTCGTAACGTTTCGCGAGGTCTTCGATATTCTCCGGCGGCCAGCCGGGCACTTCCATGCCCAGATGCAGGCCCATTTCGGCCAGCACAGCCTTGATCTCGTTCAGCGACTTGCGGCCGAAATTCGGTGTACGGAGCATTTCGGCTTCGGTCTTCTGGATCAAGTCGCCGATATAGACGATGTTGTCGTTCTTCAGGCAGTTGGCCGAACGCACCGACAATTCCAGTTCGTCCACCTTCTTGAGCAGCACCGGATTGAAAGCCAGATCGGGCTTGGCTTCTTCGGTGACGCGTTCGCGCGGCTCTTCGAAGTTGATGAACACCTGGAGCTGGTCCTGCAGGATGCGCGCGGCATAGGCCACGGCATTGTCCGGCGTGACGGCGCCATTGGTTTCGACCGACAGGGTCAGCTTGTCATAGTCGAGGATCTGGCCTTCGCGGGTATTCTCGACCTTGTACGAAACCTTCTTCACCGGGCTGAACAGCGAGTCCACCGGGATCAGGCCGATGGGCGCGTCTTCCGGGCGGTTGCGGTCGGCGGGGACATAGCCCTTGCCGCTGGCGATGGTGAGCTCCATGCGGAAATCCACCTTCTCGTCCAGGGTGCAGAGCACCAGTTCGGGATTGAGGATTTCGATGTCGGACGAACCCTGAATGTCGCCGGCCTTGACCTCGCCCGGACCCTGCTTGCGCAGCGAAACGCGCTTGGGGCCTTCGGCATGCATGCGTAGCGCAATCTGCTTCACATTCAGCACGATGTCGGTGACGTCTTCACGCACGCCCTGGATGGACGAGAATTCGTGCAGCACGCCTTCGATCTGAATCGAAGTGACGGCGGCGCCCTGCAATGAGGACAACAGCACGCGGCGCAGCGAATTGCCCAGGGTCAGGCCGAAACCGCGTTCCAGCGGTTCGGCGGTGATGGTGGCCAGACGGCCAGCGTCATGACCGCTTTCGGTCTTGAGCTTGCCGGGCTTGATAAGTTCCTGCCAGTTTTTCTGAAACATGTATTTTCCTCATCGTGTCCCGGGCATGTCGGACCATGCCCATACGTTCGACGGGTTATTCCAAGTCCGAATTCAATTAGACGCGACGACGCTTGGGCGGGCGGCAGCCATTGTGCGGGATCGGCGTCACATCGCGAATGGATGTAACGACCAGGCCCACGGCCTGCAGCGCGCGCAGCGCGGATTCGCGGCCCGAGCCGGGGCCCGAGACTTCGACTTCCAGCGTACGCATGCCATGCTCGATCGCCTTCTTGGCGGCGTCTTCGGCGGCCATCTGCGCCGCATACGGCGTGGATTTGCGCGAGCCCTTGAAGCCCATCATGCCGGCCGACGACCAGCTGATGGCGTTGCCTTGCGGATCGGTGATGGTGACGATGGTGTTGTTGAAGGTCGCGGCGACATGCGCCACGCCGACCACGATATTCTTCTTTTCTTTTTTGCGGGCGCGCGGAGCTTTGCCGCCGGCCTTCTTGTCATCAGCCATGGGACTACTTGGTCACTTTCTTCTTGCCGGCGATCGCTTTGGCAGGGCCTTTGCGGGTACGGGCGTTGGTGTGGGTGCGCTGGCCGCGGACCGGCAGGCTCTTGCGGTGACGCAGGCCCCGATAGCAGCCCAGATCCATCAGGCGCTTGATGTTCATGGCGGTGTCGCGGCGCAGATCGCCTTCCACCAAAAAGTCGCGGTCGATGATTTCGCGAATCTGGATGACCTCGGATTCGGTCAAGTCGCTCACCCGGCGCTCCGGCGAAATGCCCAGCTGCTGGATGATCTTCTTGGCGGTCATCGGGCCAATGCCATGAATATAGCGCAGGCCGATTTCGACTCGCTTCTGGGTCGGGATATTGACGCCGGCGATACGTGCCACTGGTGGTTTCTCCAGGCTTTTTAAGCCGTTGATATTATTACAAAATTACATCGCGCCGGCGCTTCTTCCAAACCCGGCATGTGCAGAAGCGCCAAAACGCCCCAAAATGCCGGAAATGACAGGAAAAACTGTCGCGAGGGCGCGGATTATAGGAATGGACCCCCTGCCGTCAACTGCTGGGCAGGAAATAATGCCGCAGGCGCTCAAATCAAGCTTTTGCGGCCACCCCATCCAGGGCGGCGTCTATCTGGCGGGTGACCTCGGGGATGGCAGCCATGCCGTCCAGGGTCTTGAGCTTGCCCTGGGCCTTGTAGAAGCCGATCAGGGGGGCAGTGTTCTTGTAATAGACCTCCAGGCGATGCTTGAGGGTCTCCGGGGTGTCGTCAGACCGCAGCACGCCACCGGCCTTGATGCGGCTCTCCACCCGGGCCAGCAGGACGGCGTCGTCCACCTTCAGTTCCAGCACCAGGTCAATCTTGCGGCCCCGTTCGGCCAGCATTTTGTCCAGCGCTTCGGCCTGTGGCACGGTGCGGGGGAAGCCGTCGAACACAGCGCCATTCTTGCAATCGGGCTGGTCATAGCGATCCGCGATAATGCCGACCACGGTCTCGTCCGGCACCAGCTCGCCCTTGGCAATCAGCGCCTTGCAGGCCAGTCCCAGCGGCGTGCCGGCCTCGATGGCGGCACGCAGCATATCGCCCGTCGAAAGCTGCGGCAGGTTCTGCTTTTCGGTCAGCAGCTTGGACTGCGTGCCCTTGCCCGCTCCCGGCGGCCCGAACAAAACCAGGTTCACTTGCGTGCCCCGCGCAGCTTCGATTTCTTGATCAGGCCTTCATATTGCTGCGCGATCAGGTGGCTCTGGATCTGTGCCACCGTATCCATCGTCACGCTGACCACGATCAGGATCGAGGTACCGCCCAGCGAGAAGCTGAGATTGTATTTGTAGAACATGAATTCCGGGATCAGGCAGACGAAAGCCAGATAGGCGGCGCCGATCAGGGTGATCCGGGTCACGGTATAGTCAATGAACTGGGCGCTCTTCTTGCCGGGACGAATGCCGGGGAATACGCCGCCATACTTCTTCAGATTCTCCGCGGTCTCTTCGGGATTGAAGACGATCGAGGTGTAGAAGAAGGAGAAAAATAGGATCAGCAGCGCATACATCACCAGGTACAGCGGCTGGCCGCGGCTGAGATAGGTGACCACCGTCTGCAGCCAGCCCGGCAGGTTCTGTGCGTTAAAGCTGGCCACGGTGGTGGGCAACAGCAGGATGGAGCTGGCGAAGATCGGCGGAATGACGCCCGACACGTTGAGCTTCAGCGGCAGGTGGGACGAGTCGCCGCCATAGACCTTGTTGCCGACCTGGCGCTTGGGATAGGTGACGAACAGCCGGCGCTGAGCCCGTTCCATGAAGACGATGAAGCCGACCAGCGCCACGGTGAACACCGCGAAGAAGATGACCAGCAGCGGATTGGTGGCGCCGGTGCGCGCCTGTTCCAGCTGCTGGACGATCAGGGTGGGAAAGCGCGCCACGATGCCGGCGAAGATGATCAGCGAAATGCCATTGCCGACACCGCGGCTGGTGATCTGCTCGCCGATCCACATCAGCAGCATGGTGCCGCCCGTCAATGTGACCACCGCGCCGATGCGGAACATCAGGCCGGGATGGATGACGACATGGCTCTGGCCGCCGAAATGCTCCAGCCCCAGCGCGATGCCGTAAGCCTGGATGACCGCCAGCGCCACGGTGAAGTAGCGTGTATACTGGTTGAGGACCTTGCGGCCCGCCTCGCCTTCCTTCTTCAGCGCTTCCAGTTCGGGAAACACCGTGGTCATCAGCTGGATGATGATGGAGGCGGAGATGTAGGGCATGATGCCCAGGGCGAAGACAGCCATGCGGCCGACCGCGCCGCCCGACAGGGTGTTGAAGATGTCCAGCACGCCGCCGCCGGTCTGGCTCATCTGCTGGGCCAGCGCTGCCGGATCGATGCCGGGCATGGGGATGTAGCTGCCCAGGCGCGCCACGATCAGGGCGCCCAGGGTAAAGAGGATGCGGCTGCGCAGCTCCTTGGCCTTGGAGATGGAGCCGAAGTTGAAATTGGCTGCCAATTGTTCGGCTGCGGACGCCATCAAGCTGCTCCCAGAAACATGCCGATGATACGCACCGGCCGGACCTTATCCCCTAGACGGGGGTTTCCCCGTGACCCGGGGCCGACCCTATATGGGGATGCCGTCCCGCCCTTTCGAGGCAGGACGGTCCAATTTTATGCCTTGCGCGCTTCGCGCTTCTTGGCGGATTCGGTGCGGCGCGTCTGGCGCTTGCCCGGTTCGCCCTTCTTGTTGTTGTAGACCTTCTTGACGTAGGTCGTGGTCACGGTGCCGCCGGCCTTTTCGACCGCTTCCTTAGCACCGGCCGACACACCAGCCACTTCAATGTCGATCTTGGCGGTGATGGCGCCCTTGCCCAGCAGGCGGATGCCGTCCTTGCTCTTGTGGGCGAGACCGGCCTTGCGCAGCACCTCTTCGGTGATCTTGGTCTTGGCATCCAGCTTCTTGTTGTCGATCGCCTTCTGGATGCGGCTGATGTTCACCTCGGAAAAATCCTTGGCGAAGATGTTGCGGAAGCCGCGCTTGGGCATGCGCATGTGCAGCGGCATCTGGCCGCCTTCGAAGCCGTAAATGCCGTTGCCGGTACGGGCCTTGGCGCCCTTGACGCCGCGGCCGGAGGTCTTGCCGAGCCCTGAGGACGAACCGCGGCCGACCTTGTGCTTGTGCTTGTGGGCGCCCGGATTGTTGGCGATCTGGTTCAGTTTCATGACTTACTTGCCTTCTTCGACGATCTCGACGAGGTGCTTGACCGCGTTGATCATGCCGCGCACGGACGGGGTGTCTTCCAGGGTACGGGTACGGCGGATCTTGCCAAGGCCGAGGCCGCGCAGGGTCGCGGCCTGAATTTCAGGCTTGCGGTTGGCGCTGCGGATCTGGCGCACCGTCACCGTCTTCCCGGCTTTTGCTTTCTTCTCGGCCATGACTTTTTCTCTCTAACTCGTATTAAGCGGACGCTTCCGCGGTCTGGTCTTCGCGGCGCGCCAGGATTTCCGACACGCTGCGGCCACGGCGGGCCGCGACCATGCGGGGGCTCTGCTGGTTCTTCAGCGCGTCGAACGTGGCGCGCACCATGTTGTAGGGGTTCGAGGTGCCCAGCGACTTGGAGACGACGTCGCCAACGCCCAGGGCTTCGAACACCGCGCGCATCGGGCCGCCGGCGATGATGCCGGTACCGGCCGGCGCCGGACGCACCAGCACCTTGCCGGCGCCGTGATGGCCGCGCACTTCGTGATGCAGGGTGCGGCCGTCCTTCAGCGGAATCTTGATCAGGGCGCGCTTGGCCGCTTCGGTCGCCTTGCGGATGGCTTCAGGCACTTCGCGAGCCTTACCATGGCCGAAACCGACCTTGCCGGCGCCGTCACCAACCACCACCAGGGCGGCGAAACCGAAACGGCGGCCACCCTTCACGACCTTGGCGACACGATTGATGTGCACCAGCTTGTCGATCAGGTCGCTGTCTTTTTCCTCGCGGCGGCCACGATTGTCACCACGGCCGCGGCCTTCACGGCCACCACGATCGCCACCGCGATCACCACCACGGCCGCGGCCGCGGGGAGCTTCAGTCGTCGGCTGTGTGCCCTGTTCGTCTGCCATCTATTCCATTCCTTACTTCGCCAGGCCGTCTTCGACCCGTATTTGGACTCGTTCGTACGCTGCCGCTACGAACTCCTTAAAACTCGAGACCGGCTTCACGCGCCGCATCCGCCAGCGCCTTGATGCGCCCGTGATAGATGTAGCCGCCACGGTCGAACATGACCTGGGTGACGCCCGCCGCCTTGGCGCGCTCGGCAATGTTCTTGCCGACGCTGGAAGCGGATTCGACGTTGTAGCCCTTGCCCTTGTGGTCCTTCTCGTTGGTCGAGGCGGACGCCACGGTCACAGCCTGGGTGTCGTCGATCACCTGGGCATAGATGTGCTTGCCCGAGCGGAACACCGACAGGCGCGGACGCGTGCCGTGAGTGGCCAGGCGGTGACGGTTGCGCGACTGGCGCTTTTTGAAGAGAGCGTTTGTCATCTTACTTCTTCTTGCCTTCCTTGCGGCGGACATACTCGCCCTCATAACGCACACCCTTGCCCTTGTAGGGCTCCGGCGGACGCCAGGAACGTATCTCGGCCGCAACCTGGCCGACCAGCTGCTTGTCGATGCCCGACACGCTGATCATGGTCGGCTTTTCAGTGACGATGGTGATGCCGGCGGGAATGGCATAGGGCACGTCGTGGCTGAAGCCGAGCTGCAGGTTCAGAACCTTGCCCTGCACCGCGGCGCGATAGCCGACGCCCTGGATTTCCAGCTTCTGGGTGAAGCCGCTGGTCACGCCGGTGACAAGGTTGTTCACCAGGGTGCGCGACAGGCCCCACATCTGGGCGGACTTTTCCTGGTTCTTGTCGGGGGTCACGGTGATGCCGTCATCGCCAATGGTGGCGGAGACTTGCGGCACCAGCTTGACGCTGAGTTCGCCCTTGGGGCCCTTGACCATGACGGTCTGGCCTTCCACCGAGGCGGTGACGCCTTTGGGAAGCGGAACGGGTTTCTTGCCAATACGGGACATGATGGCTCCTTAGAACACCTGGCAGAGAACTTCGCCGCCGACATTCTGCTCACGGGCGGTAATGTCCGTCATCACGCCCTTGGGCGTGGAAATGATGGACACGCCCAGACCCTGGCGATGCGGCTTGAGTTCACTGACAGAGGAATAGACGCGGCGGCCCGGGGTGGAAACGCGCTTGAGTTCGCGGATCGCCGGTTCACCTTCGTGATACTTGAGTTCGATTTCCAGCTGCTTGTGGCCCTTGGTTTCCACCTCGGCATAGCCGCGGATGTAACCTTCGGCCGTCAGCACGTCGAGCAGACGGGTCCGCAGGCGCGAATTGGGCGCCAGGATCTTGGCCGTGCGGCGCATCTGGCCGTTACGGATGCGGGTGATGAGATCGCCAATCGGATCGGTAATCATGGTGTCTCCTACCAGCTCGCCTTGGTCATGCCGGGAATCTGGCCGAAGTTCGACAGCGAACGCAGCGCGATACGGCTCATCTTGACCTTGCGGTAATAGCCCTTGGAACGGCCCGACAG
>Ga0118677_10011107_pt1 | contig 11212 bp, 7 predicted proteins | sample AliMusrvi5mmetaG_FD_86154 | JGI IMG/M metagenome (GOLD analysis project Ga0118677, IMG submission 86154)
ACCTCATTGCGCCGAGTCGTTAACGCTGGCGCTGACGATGTTTGCTAGTGTCTATGCAGGCACCTCCAGCGCGCAAAACCTCCTCTCGAATCCCGGCTTTGAGGCCGATACAACCAAATGGGGACTCTTCGTTCCGGGTGAGTCGCAGGCCCAGAATTGCCGGTTTGGCATTTCGGCGAAAGGCGCTCATTCCGGGGCGGCCTGCGCTGAAGTCAGCTCGGACCAGTTCGCGCGGTTTAGTTTGACCTCCAATAGCCCTATCGCCATCAAACCCGGGGAACGCTATCGCGTTGTTGCGTGGGTCAAGGCGGCCCCTGGGGCCGAGGTCCAAGAGGGGACGTCCGGCGTGGTTCTCCGCTTCGTGCTCAGGAATGGCAACAGCGATGCGGCCGGCAGTGCGGCGATCTTTATTGGACTGAACGGGAAAGTCACCGTGAGGCCGCGCGAAGACATGAAGGCGGTCAGCGCCGCAATACCCAAGGAATGGACCAAGACAGAGGCTGTGTTTGAAATCCCAGCGATCAAGGAGGGTGTGGACAATATGGGTCTGGGAGTGTTCGGCTGGTCCACCAAGGGAACGTTTTTCGTGGATGACGCCTCTGTGGAAAAAGTCAGCGAGACGACGCCGCTGAGCCCCGTGGTGAGCAGCAATGTGGGCGGCAATAATGCGGGAGCCAGCAGCGCCATGAGCGCAGCGAATGAGGCAGGCCCCGGCCCGGCGGCCACGGACGCGGAAACGCTGGCGGCGCTGAATCTCGATGCGCCCGGAATGGAAGCCGTCAAGGCCGCAGCCAAAACGGGCTCGCTGGAAGCTGTTAAAAAAGCCTACCTCGACTACCGCCGTACGGGTTGTCCGGCAAAGTGGAGAGTGTCGCCATCTGAAAAGCCGACCCAGCCCAAGGCTCAAAAGGACGCCGCTGGCGATGAACTCTGCGGCCATTTGATCCGCAACCGCTTTTATCAGCCCTCCCTGTTACAATCGCAGTTTGCGGACATGGGCAAAGACATGAACTGGACCTACAATCCGGTGCCCAAAAGTGACCCGTCCTTCACAGAGGAATGGACATGGTGCGTCATCAGCCGGATGTCTTTCTGGGAGAAGCTCGCCAATGCCTATTGGATGACGCTTGATGAGAAATATGCGAAGGAGTGGGTGGCTCAATTGACCGATTTCGCACAAAAGTGCAATCCGAACACACGCCGCCCCGGCGAATCTTCGCTCTGGCGCACACTGGATGCCAGCGAACGCATGTACGATTCCTGGCCGTTCACCTACATCCATTTCATCAACAGCCCCGCCTTCACCCCGGATGCCCAATGGATCTATCTGCGTTCCATTGGCGACCACATCCAGTTGCTCAAGAAGGGGCTGGAAACGCGTGGGCGCTATGGTAACTGGGTGGCGTCGGAATGCTACGGGCTCTATAGCATCGCCGTCCTTTTCCCCGAATTAAAGGATTCCGAAAGCTTGCGGAAACTCGCTCTGGACCGGTTGGTGGAGGAGATGAACTGCACGGTGCCGCCGGATGGCTACGAAGCCGAGCTCACGCCCAATTATCATTACTTTTCCGTGAGCAGCTTTATCGGCCCCATAAAACTAGCCAAGCTGAACAACCTGACCGTGCCCGAGATCTTTCGGAAACGCGTGTTGTCGATGTATCAAGCTCCCGTAGTGGTCATGGACCAGGCCGGGAACGTGGTGGAGACCAACGATTCCCAGCCGTACAACGCCGCGAGCATGGCTCGCCAGGGGCTGCAACTTCTGGGCGACGACCCCATGCTGCTTTGGGCCGCGACGGGAGGTAAGCAGGGGAAAGCCTTGCCGGACTTTACCATGCTGCCCTATGCGGGTTTTTACTCCATGCGCGGGGGGTGGAAACCCAACGATACGTTCCTCTTCTTCCGTGCGGGCCCAACGGGCATTGCCCACCAACATGAAGACATGCTGCAAGTCGTCCTGCGGGCGTGGAACAAAACCCTCTTGTTTGATCCGGGAACCTACATGTACGATCATTCCGATTGGCGGCGGTTTGCGCTGGGAACCGCCTCGCATAACACCATCATCGTGGATGGCAAGTGGCAGCATCGGGGGGGGAATAAGCCGCCCGTGACGCAGCCGATGAACAACCCCCACTACACCACGCCGCTCTTTGATTTTGTTTCAGGCAAATACGATGGGGGGTATCAGAAAAGCGTTTACGAACCCCGCACCCAATACAGCCCGGAAAAGTGGGTTGGAGACAAAGACTTTTCTGTAAGCCACACGCGCAGAGTGCTGTTTCTGAAACCGTATTACGCTTTGCTGATTGATACGTTGGACGGAACAGGCCGGCATCAATATGACGCCCATTTCCATATCGACTCGCCCTCGGCGAAACTCGATCCGAAAAGCCAGGCCATTGTCAGCCAGAACGCTCCCGACCAAGCGCAACTGGCGATCTATCCCTTGGATCGGACCGGCCTTGAGGCGGAAATCATCCAGGGTCAGAAAGAGCCGTTGCTGGGATGGCACCCGCATGACCACCGCCCCATTCCCACCGCGCGCTTCCGCAAGACGCAGGAAGCCCCCGCTCTGTTTGCGACGCTCCTCTACCCGTTCAAGGGGAACCAGCCGCGTATGGAAGCCAGCCCGCTTGCCGTCGGCAACGACGCGATTTGGTCCAGCGCATTGAAGACGGACCGGGAGAATATCGAAGTGATTGTGAGCAAGGACAACGCGGCACGTAACTGGAGCGTGACTTCCGGGCTCGTCGGAGCCCTGCAAGCCAAGGCCTCAGGCATGGTGATCCGCCACCCTGCTTCCTCCTTCAAGACGTTGGTCGGAGCCTGGAACATCGACTCCTACAGCGACAAGACGTGGAACTTCACGTTGGCAGCGCCGGGAACGCTGGTCTGGTCTGTCCAAGGGCAGAGCCTGTTTGTGCTGAATGCAGATGGCGATCAACCGGTGCAAATCAAGGTAGCCAAGCCGTTCGTCCAGGAGGCGACATTGCCCCCGGGGGCGTGGATGGAAGTATCCAAAACAGCGGTCAAGGCGGCTTCCGCGCCATTGGAAGAGTTGAAGCCATTGGAGCAGCCGTCCGACGCAAACGGCTACACAACCTATCGAAACAAGTTGTCTGGAAAAGAGAGCGACCCCGCCGCCAAAGCGATTCATTTGGAAGCGAGGACGCTGAAGTTGCCTCCGGGGCTTCCGATCATTGAAAAAACCGGGGCCAAGGGCCCGATTGTTTCCGGCTGGGATGAAGCGGGAACTTCGGTGACGGCCGCGATCGATCTTCCGGTGCCCGGGTGGTACCAAGTCAAATTGCGTTATTGCGCGCAGGGCTATCCGGTGCGCTCTCTGCTGATCGGTGGCATCGCGCCGTTTGCGGATGCCGAAGGGACGACCCTCCCCTCCACGCTGGGAGACGCGCCTTCCGATGGGTGGAGCGGTGTGACGAGCGATTGGAAAGAAGTCGTATTGGGTTCGGATACCGTTCCGGGTGGTTGGAAGATTTACCTCCCCGGCGGCAAGTCTGAAATCTCCCTGCGCAATGTCGGCGGCGGGGGATCCAATCTCGATTGGATGGAACTTATCCCGGTTTCAAAATAATCCCGGGCGCGAGTCACTGGCCGTTACTGGATGGATTGATTTCATCACGCCCCATCACACGGCGGCTGTCTTGGGGCTTGCCAGGGAAGGGGCGGTGGCGTATCAACGGCAGCTTGTACGAGAGCCCGCGGGCTAGCGCATAAGGCCCGGCGTTCTCGGAGGCGAAACTTACCCATGATTACCTTCGACGGCACCGTTTTTCATCTCCGCTCCCACGCAACCAGTTACGTTCTGCAAGTGGGGCCCTCGGGCCAGCTCTTGCATGCCTACTGGGGCTCCGCCCTGCGCGACCCGGACGTCCTGCACCTTTACATCGGGCATGGGGTCGCCTTTTCCCCGGATCTCATCGCGGGCACCCCGGAGGTTTCTCTCGATACGCTTCCCCGCGAATATCCTGACTACGGTCACGGCGACTTCCGTTCGCCCGCGTTCCAGATCCAGAGCCCGGACGGTTCGACCGTCAGCCGGTTTGCATATGTCAGCCATACGATCCAGCCGGGCAAACCGGCGCTCGCCGGGCTGCCCGCAACGTATGTGGAGTCCTCCGAGGAGGCCGAGACGCTGGAAGTGCTCCTGCGCGACGATCTCGCGGGCGTCGAGGTGACGCTCTCCTACACCGTCTTTGAAAAGCTGGATGTCATCACGCGGTCCGCGCGGTTTGCCAATACCGGGAAAGCCCCCGTCCGGCTTTTGCGCGCCTTGAGTGCAAGCCTGGATCTGCCCGGCTCCGCTTTCGATCTCTTGCAACTCAGCGGCGCTTGGGCGCGCGAGCGGCACATCCACCGGACGCCCCTGCGGCCGGGCATCCAGTCCATCGAGAGCAGCCGAGGCGCCAGCAGCCATCAGCAGAGCCCCTTTATCGCACTGCTGGACCCTGCCGCGACCGAGGAGACGGGGCGGGTCTATGGCTTGAGCCTCGTTTACAGCGGCAATTTCCTGGCGCAGGCGGAGGTGGACCAGCTTTCCAATACCCGCGTGGAGATCGGCATCAACCCCTTCGACTTCTCCTGGCTGCTGGAGCCGGGGCAGAGCTTCCAGACGCCCGAGGCGGTGCTCGTATTTTCCAACGAGGGCCTGGGCGGGCTCTCGCACCGCTTCCACCGCCTCTACCGGACGCGGCTCTGCCGGGGCGTGTGGAGGGACAAGGTTCGCCCGATTCTCATCAACAACTGGGAGGCCACCTACTTCAACTTCGACGCCGAGAAAATCGAGGCGATTGCCGATATGGCGGGCAAGGTCGGCATCGAGATCTTCGTGCTGGACGACGGCTGGTTTGGCAAGCGGGACGACGATCACACGTCGCTGGGGGACTGGACCACGGATCTCAGAAAACTGCCGAAGGGACTGCCCAACCTGGTGGAACGGATCAACGCCAAAGGGCTCCGCTTCGGGCTCTGGTTCGAGCCCGAGATGGTATCGCCCGATAGCGATCTCTACCGCGCCCATCCCGACTGGTGCATCCACGTCCCCGGGCGCGACCGCACGGAGGGCCGCAACCAGCTCATCCTCGACTTCTCCCGCAGCGACGTTTGCGACGCGATTTTCGAGAGCCTTTCCTCCGTCCTCTCCTCGGCGCCCATCACCTACGTCAAGTGGGATATGAACCGGCATATGACGCAGATTGGCAGCGCCTCGCTGCCTCCCGAGCGCCAGCGCGAGACGGCCCACCGGTACATTCTCGGGCTGTACGGCGTGCTGGAGCGGATCACCTCCGCCTTCCCGGAAGTCCTCTTCGAGTGCTGCTCCGGAGGCGGCGGGCGGTATGACGCGGGGATGCTCTACTATATGCCGCAGACGTGGGCGAGCGACGATTCCGACGCCGTTGAGCGGCTCAAAATCCAATACGGCACCAGCCTGGTTTTCCCGACCAGCACCATTGGAGCGCACGTTTCCGCAAGCCCCAACCACCAGGTCGGGCGGGCCAGCTCCATCGAGATGCGCGGCCACGTCGCCATGTCGGGCAACTTCGGCTACGAACTGGATCTCAACCAGCTGACCGCAGCGGAGCAGGAGACCGTCCGCCAGCAGGTGGCGACCTTCAAGGATCTCCGCGCATTCATCCAAAGCGGCCTTTTCTACCGGCTCCGCAGCCCGTTTGACGGCAACGAGGCCGCGTGGATGACCGTCAGTGAGGATGGCGCGCGTGCCGTGGTCTTCCACTTCACTATCCTTTCCCGGCCGAATCCTCCCGCGAACATTCTCCGGCTGCGCGGCCTGGAAGCGAACCGCCGCTATCGCGTTGTCGAACTGGACCGCTCTTTCGGCGGGGATGTCCTCATGAATGCGGGGATTCGCGTGCCAGACGCCGGGCATGATTTCCAAAGCACGATGTGGCAACTGGAGCGGGAATAGGGGTTTTTGGGTGGGAAATATCGGTATTTCCCTGATCTGTTCTTGCCGGAACGCGGGGAAATGGGGGAAAAGAAGGGCTCACCGCCTTTTTTTTCCTTTTTTCCCAGTGCCCGATGTTTTTTGCGTGCCGCCCAAGAAGTAAACCCCATGCCGCGTTTTCGTTGATCGAATCGCTGTCGGCGGTTGGGCTGATGGCGACGCTGATGGCGTTGGTGGTTCCCGCGATCTGGCCGACGCAGAATGCCGAGAGTATGACCCGGAACGCCTATGAGGTGGCGGAGGTGTTGGAGAACGCGCGGGCGTATGCCCTGGCCAACAACACGTATGTGTGGGTCGGGTTCTACGAGGAGGATGCAGCCAAGGGAGCCGCCGTTTCCGGGACGGGGCGGATTGTCCTCTCAACGGTGGCCTCCAAGGATGGGACGACGATTTACAATTCGAAACCCGAAAGCCCCGCGACTCCGATTGATCCGAGCCGTCTGACCCAGATCGGCAAGCTAACGAAGGTCGAGAATGTTCACCTCAAGACGGCTTCGGCGAGTGATCCGGTATTTCCAAAGGGCTCGGGGGCGGGCGATACCTTCCTGACGCGCCCCACCGTGAGCGGGCTTACGGCGCAAATTGGAGATAGATCCCCCACCAACGCTTCCTTGACGCCTTTTCAATACCCCGTGGGCGGCACGGGACTCCCCGCACAATACCTCTTTTCCAAGGCGATCCAGTTTAGCCCGCGCGGAGAAGTCCGGGTGGACAACATCAATTATGCGATCAAGCCGGTGGTGGAGATCGGGTTGCAGCCCGCCCGGGGGAACGCAGTGGATGCCCGGAACCGGAACGCGGCGGCGGTGCAGGTGACGGGGCTCCTGGCCAATGTGAAAGTCTACCGCCCCTGACCGCACGCGATCCTGTGGCGTGAGTCCCCAGGGAGGGAGAAAGTTGGCGTTGACTTCCAACGACAACGCACTATCCGTAATCCCTGTGATGGCTTCTAAAAAACGCGCCAAATCCTATGACAAACGCGCCATGCCGGCGCCGCCCCAAACGCCTTGGAAGCTAATGGATGGGGATACCCAGGGATTGACGTATTGGGACGAGGCGATGGTTTTTCCTCCGCACGGGGGGGCGGTGTCCATCATGCGTGCGCTCCAGGTTGAGACAAACATGCACGGGCATGCCTTCACGGAATTGGTTATCGTTACGGACGGCACCGGCATGCATGGGGTGGACGGGCTCTGCTATCGGCTTTCGCCCGGCGATATTTTTGTGATTACGGGGCGTCGCCGCCATTCCTATTACGACCTCGACCAACTTCGCATCATTAATGTGATGATTCGCTGCGACTTCATGGAAGCGCATCGCGCGGAGCTCAATCAAATCAGCGGTGGCCGCCGCCTTTTCGGTGAAACCTTTAACCGGCCCCGGTGTCTACCCCCGGAGGAATTGGATGATTGCCTGCGACTCATCGAGCGGCTGGAGCAGGAGGTCGCCGGGTTGCAAGAGGGGTCCTTTGCCATGCAAAGCGCCTTGCTGCTGGAATTGCTGGTCACGGTCTCGCGCCGGGCCGAAGATCCGGCAAAAGTTACGGATCTCAGCCGGGCGCATATCGGGCGGGCGCTGAGCTTCATGGAGCGCCACTATGCGGAAGACATTGGACTCTCGCAGATGGCCGCGGCAGCCCACATGTCCCCGCGCTCCTTCCAACGGCATTTCAAAGCCGCCGTGGGCCTATCTCCCCTGCGGTATCTTCAGCGCCACCGCATCGCCAACTGCTGTCGGCTCTTAGGCGAAACCAATGCCCCCATCCAGGCCATCGCGACGGATTGTGGTATCCCTGAACCGGCCTATTTTTGCCGTCTCTTCCGCCGAATGACCGGCGTCACGCCGGGAGCCTTTCGTCGTCATCGGGCCCACGACACGACCGCAAGTTCAGAGGAAGCCCCTCGCGCGCCGCACGGGGGGCTGTAATCCTCAAGAGGAGGCTCTACCGCGGGCCAAAATGGGCCACGCAATCCGAGCTCCCATAGGCTGCATAGATGAATTCCAGGGCATTCCGCGCATCATCCAGCGTGGAAACCGGTGGGGTGCCTTTCTGGATCGAATCCACGAAGGCACGGGCCTGGCGCACGAAAGAGTCTCCATATTGCACGTCTTCGCTGAGCTTCTCGCCGTTGAAATACAAGGCGTCCGTAATCATCAGATTCCCTTTGTCCCCAAGGATACGGATGCCGTTGATCCCCTGATCCATCCCCGAAGCCCAGGATTGCATGAGGCTCCCCAGAGACCCGTCGGCAAATTGCATATTCACCTGGGCGGTGTCTTCGCCTTCCATGTTTTTGCGCACCAGCTTGGAGCAAAACGCCTGGGCGGCCACCGGCATCCCGAGAAGATAGAGCATCTGGTAGACGAGGTGATGGCCGCTGTCCATCAGCGCCCCACCCTTGGAGAGCTCCTTCTTGGAGCGCCATCCTCCCGCGTGTCCTTCGCTGATGGTGTGGCTGGAGACGAAGGACGAGCAAACCAACTGCCCGAGCGCTCCGCTGGAGAGAATCTCTTTCGCCTTTTGGACGGCCCCCCGGTAAACAAAGTTGTGCCCCGGAAACACCACGCGCCCGGTGGATACGCTCAATGCCTTGATCTTGTCCAGTTCCCCAAGATCCGTGACGAGGGGCTTTTCCACGAGAAGATGCTTGCCGGCTTTAAGCCCCGCCATGATCTGGTCGTAGTGATACGGGTTAATACTCCCGATGATCAGCGCATCCAATGAAGGATCGGCCACCATGGCATCAAAGCTTGCATAAGCCATGATACCCCACTCGCCACATTTCTTTTCGAGCGCCTTCCGGCGCGTGGCAATCTCTGCCTCATCGCCTTTGAAATCCTGGCACAATCCCACAAATTCCACATCCGGCAGGGAAGCAAAGGCGTTATAATGCCAGTCGAAAATAAAACCGGCCCCAACCATCCCAATACGTAGCTTTTTCATCGTTCTTTATCTTTTTATTTAGTGGTTCCAATCAAAGACGACGCCGGTGAATTCGTCCTTTTTGTCTTTCAATCCGGCATACGCTTCCGCCGCTTTTTCAGGCGTGAAAGTGTGCGTAAACAGAGGCTTGACGGCCAGCTTCCCTCCGATGATGAGGTCCATCACGATCTCGGAATTCCGCTCGATCGAATGTTTGACGAACTCGTCCTTGAAGGTCGGGTAGCGCCATTCGAGAGCCCCTTTAAACTGGGTGAATCCAGGCAGGTGGATGCGGTTAAACACCCGGGTGACATCCGTCACGTATTCCGCCCGCGGGCTGCCAAGCAACACGGCTTCCCCATACGGAGCCATCAAATCGAGCGAATCAACGATCACCGACGAAAGCCCTGTGGCATCAATCAAAGTGGAAATGCCCCGCCCTCCGGTGAGGTGCTTCACCTGCTCTTTCCAGCCCGAGTTGCCAGAGTTGACCGTGTGCCGAATCCCGCAGGCCTGGGCCTGGATGCAGCGTTTCTCGTTGATGTCCACTCCGATGACGTTGGCCCCCTGCAATTGCGCGAGCTGGGCGGCAAAGTTGCCGATGATGCCGAGCCCACTCACTACGACCCAGTCACCCAACTCAATTTCCGAAACCCTGATTGCGGTAAACGGGATGGTTGCCGTTCGGGTAAAGGGCGCAAGATGGAGAGGCAATGCATCGGGCACCTTCAGGCACATGCCGCCATTGCGGTTGGCGGTGTCGATGGTGAAATATTCGGCGTGGGGACCATAGGTGAAGACCTTGTCTCCTTCGGAAACCTTGGTCACATTTGCCCCGGCTCGGACGACTTCGCCCACCGCTATATAGCCCGGGGTGTTGGGCAGGGAGAACCATCCTTCCTGTCCGCTGAGGCAGGCCAGCTCGGTTCCCGGGCTGATCAGGGAGTAGCAGTTTTTGACCAAAACCTCGTTGGGTCGCAGGGCTTGATCCGACAGGACCGCTTCTTGAAGCTCAACATGGTTTGTTTTCGCAAATACAATCTTTCGATAGTTCATATATATAGAGGAGGCCGACTGGTGGGGTGTAACCAGCGGTAACACTAGAGAAATGTGCGAAACGTGTCTTTGGACAGGATTGCGAAGATTGGCCTGAAATTATCTTTTTGCCCGGATATTGCCTCTGGAAAGGGCGCGGTGCAGCGTGATAGGTTCGAGGTCGCAAATTCATGGACAGTCTTCTATCACTCCGTCGCCTCCCCGAGGTCGTGCGAGTCAGGATCAACAAGGGTCCTGGCGTGTCCGGTACGTTCATTGATCCGGAGTGGGTGTTTCATTATATAGCGGGGGGGCAATGGCTATTCGAACTGGAGTCCTGCTCTCATAGCATTGGGCCGGGCGACATGGTCTTGATTCCCCCCCGCCTGCTTCATGTGGTGCGTCCGCTGAAAGGAAACAGGCTGGTTCAATGGGTTATTCACTTTCATTGGGCGGAAGGCCCGTTGGCTTTCGGTCGCTTTCCCTATGCCGTCTCCTCCGATGCCGCATCACGTAAAAAGGTGCATCTCCTTTTCCGCCTTTTGCATGACGAGGGAGCCCGGGTCGGAGATATTGTTTCCGGCGGGTTCACCGCCTCCCTGCTCGGTATTTATGCCCGCTGCATGGATCATCCCAAAGCCGCGGAGCCGCGAGCCATGGCGAATTGGGGCGCCCTCGAACAAGCCATCCATTTCATTCAGGAAAACTTTGCGCGGAAGCGATTGCAACTCGCCGACATCAGCCGTGCGGCCAGTCTATCACCGACCTATTTCTGTCGCGTTTTCAAACAATGCTTTGGAGTTTCCGCGATGCATTATCTCACCGCCTACCGCTTGGAGAAGGCCGAGGAATTGCTTCTGAACTCGACCCTGAACTGCTCCGAGATTGCCGCGGCCGTCGGCTTGGAGAGCGTACATTCTTTAAGCAGAATTTTCCGCCGGGCCAAAGGCCAGTCGCCCATTGCTTACCGGCAAATGCACGGGGGACGGTGAGGGGCGGCATCGCCGAACCGTGACCGTCCGCAGTGGGCTTAATGAGCGCTCGGCGCCCCACCCTGCGCAGCGGAGAACGGGGGGAAGAGCGCTGGGGTTGCTGCCGGGAGGTCGCTCTTTTCAGAAACTTCCGTCCAAGCACCGGCTGGCAGGGTGACGCGGCGGGTGAACGGCTTTACAAGCTGAAGTTCCATCGCCTTTTCGCCGGGATTCAGGAAGGTAAGGCGGTTTCCGGCGAGCACAAAGAGAACGGTGGCGGGTTCATTGGTGGTAAAC
>Ga0118677_10014338_pt1 | contig 11212 bp, 14 predicted proteins | sample AliMusrvi5mmetaG_FD_86154 | JGI IMG/M metagenome (GOLD analysis project Ga0118677, IMG submission 86154)
GCCAGATGCCTTGTGGGATGTCGCGCTGCTGATGCTCGACGCCCAGGCGACGGCGTCCGGCTGGCAGCAGCGGGTGCAGGCGCGCACCGGCGTGGTGATATCCCGCCTGCTCGCGCTGGCAAACTGGCCGGAGATGCCGGAACCGGAGGAGGCGCCCGAGCCGACGCTGGTGGAAATCGTGGAAGGCTTCATGCGCGACAACCTGGCGCGCCCGCTGACGCTGGAAGACGTCGCCGGTCACCTGGGCGTCAGCACGCGCACGCTCTGCCGGCAATTCCAGCGCCTGGCCGGCGTGACGGTGATGGAGCACCTGCTCACCCTGCGCATGGACCGCGCCGCGGAACTGCTCACGAATTCCGACACCAAGCTGGCCGTCATCGCCGATCAGGTGGGACTGCCGGAGCCGTCGTATTTCTGCCGCTGCTTCCGGCACCATTTTCATACGTCGCCGAAGAGATTTCGGGCGGTTGAAACCGCGGCGACGATTACAAAGTAGGATTCCACACACTTCGTTTCCGCCTGCGTGGACTGAGGGGATTACTGATGACACAACCCAATATTCTTGTGGTGTTTACGGATCAGCAGCGCGCGGATACCATCCATGCGCTGGGCAACCCGGTGATGCGCACGCCCAGTCTGGACCGGCTGTGCGCGGAAGGCACGGCGTTTACCAGCGCCTATTCGCCGTCGCCGGTCTGCGTCTCCAGCCCCCGCTTCAACAGACAGGCCGGACAGAGTCCTTGCGGCACGTCGGCGGGCAGCTCCGCGCCACACTGCGGACATCGATTTTCCTGGTCCATGATCCTACTCCCCATTTCTTCCCGTGACACGCGTCTATCTTCTACAGAAAGAAACAGGAAGAAAGGTTACAGCAAGCCGCAAAAATTCTCTCGATTGTCGCTGAAATGGTCGCCATCGATGGTCGCGCTGTTCCGCATCACCGCCTCGGCGAAGTCCATCCCGGGCGGGATCGGCACCACGAATTCCGGTCGCGCGGTCGCCACCTCGGCATAGCCGCCCCGCAGCGTCAGCGCGGCCACGGGGGTTCCCGGCGCGAACCGGGCGCCCCGCTCGCCGTCGTCCTCGACGATCCCCGCGACCTCCTGGCCCGGCACCCAAGGCAGGCGGGGGCTTTCCGCATCCATCCCGGTCCGTGCCAGGAGGTCCGCGAAGGTGACCCCGAAGGCCCGCACGCGGATGCGCACCCGGCCGGGCCCGGCCTCCGGCTCCTGGCATTCCTGGATCCGCAGCGCGGTCGCCGGAAGGCCGATACGCACGATCTGGATCGCTCGCATGGTCCCTCCCTGGTGCAGAGCCACATCGTATCACATCAACCACTTGCGTTCAGCGGACGGGGCCTCGCTTGCAATCGGGCGAACCGACGATGATAATGCGCCCGGTCCATGCGAGGCTGGCGCTTGAAGGTTGCGATCCCCACCGACGACGGAGTGCATGTCGCGCCGCGCTTCTGGCGCGTCTCCTCGTTCGTGGTGGCGGACATCGAGGCCGGCCAGATCGGGACCGTCGAGCGCCGCAAGAACGTCCCTCGCATGCCGAAATACGCGCGTCTCCGCCCGGACCCGTGGCGCGACCGCTATCGCGCGGTCGCCGAGGTGGTGGGCGACTGCCGCACGGTCATCGCCGGCTCGATCGGCGACACGATGCGCCGGGCGCTGATGCGGCGCGGCATCGAGGTCGTGATCACCTCCGAGGAATACGTCGATCGCGCCCTGGCCCTGTTCGCCCTCCTCCTGCTGAGGGACGAGTCCCGCATCGACCCCGAGGAGGCCGAAATCGCCGAGGTGGCGGAGTCCGTGGGCCAGCCGCCCGCCTCCCTCGAGGACGAATTCGACGCCTGAACCCGGCGGGAGGGGCCGTGGAAGCCGCCGCCGAACTTCGCGACATCCGCAAGGACCTCTCGGGCACGCGTGTGCTCGATGACGCCAACCTCACGCTTCCCGCCGGTCGGATCCATGCGCTGGTGGGACCGGGCGGTTCAGGCAAGACCCTGATCCTCAAGACGTTGTGCACCCTCCTGCCTCCCGACGCCGGCCGGGTCGTCCTGTTCGGGGAGACCGTCGATTTCGACGATCCCGAAGGACTGCGGCGCGTTCGGGCCCGCATCGGCGTGCAGTTCCAGAACCTGGCGTTGTTCGACTTCCTGTCGGTCCGGGACAACGTGGCGTTCCCGCTGGAAGCCGACGCGGTCGGCGTGGCGGAGGACGACGTCGAGCGCCGCGTCCAGGCCATCCTGGAAGCGGTCCGGCTCCCCGGGGTGTCGGACATGGAAATCCAGTCGCTGTCCGGGGGTATGCAACGCCGGGTCGCCGTGGCCCGGGCGGCCGTGTCCGACGCGGACCTCCTGGTGTTCGACGACCCGTCGGGGGGCCTCGATCCCGTGACGACGTCGCGCATCTTCGCCTTGATCGTGGGCATCCATGCCCGTCGCCGCTGCACCGTGGTGATCGCCTCCCACGACATCGACCGGCTGGCCCGGGTGTGCGAGCATTTCCACGTCGTGGACGCGGGGCGGGTGATCTTCAGCGGAACGCTGGCCGAGGGGCGCGTCCACGCAGACCCTCGTGTCCGGACCTTCCTGGCGGTGACCGATGCCCGGACGTGACACCCGGCCGGCCGCGGGGGGATCGGTGAACGTCCCCGGGGCGGCTCCGCGCCCTCGGCGCTTCCTCGACCTCTCCAGCGCCGGGATGGCCCTGGCCCTCCGGCCCGTCGGCCGCGGCTTCCTGGACGCCTGCGACATCGTCGGAGGCATGAGCCTGCTGCAGTTCCGGATCTTCCGGGCGATGATGCCGCCGACCTTCGACTACGATGAAACGCTCCGCCAGTTCCACAGGGTGGGCGTCCGGTCCCTTCCTGTCGTGATCCTGACGTCGCTGTTCGTGGGTGCCCTCATGCTGATTCAGACCGGCAACTTCGTCCGGGATACCGGCGCCACCGGGATGGTGGGCTGGGCCACGGGCCTGACGGTGCTGGCCGAGGTGGGCCCCGTCCTGATCGGCCTGATGTTCAGCGGCCGCGTCGGGGCCAACAACACGGCCGAGCTGGGCACGATGGTGATCACGGACCAGATCGACGCGCTCCGGGTGCTGGGGATCGACCCGGTGCGCCACCTGGTCGTCCCGCGCTTCGTGGCGATGTGCGTGATGCTGGTGCTCCTGACCTGCATCGGGGACCTGTTCGCCATCGCCGGCGCCGCGATCGCCTGCCAGGCCATCGTCGGCATCGACGTGCGCGTGTTCTGGCAGGGGATCCTGGACGGCCACCTGGTGGACGAGTTCGTGATGGGACTGGTGAAGGGATTCTTCTTCGGCGGCGCCATCAGCATCGTGTCCTGCCACTGGGGCCTCCGGGTCCGGGGCGGCGCCGAGGGCGTGGGCCGCGCGGTGAACAATTCCGTCGTGACGGCGGCGATCGCGATCTTCGTGGTGAACTTCCTGGTGACCACGCTATGGGTATGAACCGCGACGGACAGCCTGCGTCCGCCTCGGCGAACGCTGTGCGGCGGCCCTTCTGGAGCCGGACGGCCTTTCGCGTGCCCGCCCTTCCCGAGGCGCTGATGTCCCCGGTCCGCCTGCTGGGCCAGGTCATCCGCTCGCTGGGCCGCCGCCTCCCTCCCGCGGAACGGATTTCCGCCCAGATGCACAACGTGGGCAACAACTCCGTGGTGTTCATCTCGGTGACGCTGGGATTCCTGGGATTGATCCTCGTCTACCAGGGCTGCGTCCAGGTGCTGAAGGTGCTCCCGGACCTGTCGGGCGTCGGAGGGGCGTTCATCTTCGCGATGGTCCGGACGTTCGGCCCGACCATCACCGGGCTGATGATCGCCACCCGGGTCGGGGCCGGCATCGCGGCGGAAATCGGCTCGATGACGGTCACGGACCAGGTGGAAGCCATGAAGGTCGCCAACAGCGACCCGGTGTCCTACATCCTGGCGCCCCGCTTCCTGGCGTGCGTGGTGATGACGCCCGTCCTCTGGGTCTTCGGCACCCTGGTCGGGATCGTGGCGGGGTACCTGATGGGCCACTGGCGCTTCGGAATTGCCACGCCGACCTTCCTCAACCTCCACGTGACCACCATCCACGACGTGGTCATCGGGTTCCTGAAGGCCGAGTCCTACGGAATCGTCATCCCGGTGCTGGCCGCCGAAGCGGGCTTCAAGGCCCGCGGCGGTTCCGAGGGCGTCGGCTGGGCGACCACCAGCGCGGTGGTCAACGCCTCGTTCGCGGTGATCGTGCTGGACTTCGTCATTTCGACGCTGGCCTTCCTGGCCGGCTACTGAGGGTTGCGGTGATCGCGTTCCGGAACATCTGCAAGTCGTTCGGCGACAAGCTGGTCCTGGCCGGGATCGACCTCGAGATCCGGGACCGCGAAGTCACCTTCATCATCGGGGCTTCCGGTACCGGCAAGAGCGTGCTGATGAAGACGGCGGTCGGCTTGCTGGCCCCGGACGCCGGCAGGGTGCTCGTCGATGGCGAGGACGTGACGGATTTCAGCGAGGCCCGGTGGCAGCGCATCCGCACCCGCCACGCCCTCGTGTTCCAGCACCCGAACCTGTTCGACAGCATGACCCTGCGGGAAAACGTCGCCCTCCCTCTGAGGAAGCACCGGCGTATCTCGCGCAAGGCCGCGCTGGTCGCGGCCTTGGACTACCTCGGGATGGTCGGCATGGAGGACAAGGCCGACCTGATGCCCGACGAGGTGGGACCGTCCCAGCGCAAGCGGGTGTCGATCGCCCGTGCGCTGACGCTCGACCCGACCACCGCGATCCTGGACGAGCCGACCACGGGCCTCGACGTGGTCGCCAGCCGCACGATCGACGACCTGATTGTCCGCCTGTCGCGCGAGCTCGCCAAGACCGTGATCGTGGTCTCCCACGACCTGCGCTCCATCTTCGGCGTTGCCGACCGCATCATCTTTCTGTATAAGGGCCACGTCCACCTGGATGGCCCGCCCGCAGCATTCCGCGCGTCCGCGGACCCGGTGGTACGGCAGTTCATCGGGGGGGAACCCGATGGACCGATGGAGACCTGAACGATGGCGGATCGAGCCCGCGCCATGGAGGTCAAGGTCGGGGGACTCATCCTGACCGCGGTCCTCCTCCTCGTCGGATTCCTCGTCCTGCTGGGCGATTTCCAGTGCCGCGAGCAGATCCTCGTCCGGGTGGACTTCCCCACCTCCGCCGACCTGAAGACCGGGGCCCCCGTGAAGTTCAGCGGCGTCACCGTCGGCAAGGTGGCGCGGGTGGACCTCTGGGGCGGGCTGCCCGACCCGGAAGCCGACAACCGGCCCGTGGGCGTCCGCGTCACGCTGAAACTGGACCCGACCGCGGTCCGCCTGCTGCGCGCCGACGCCACGTTCCGCATCACGACCCTCGGCATCCTCGGCGAGAAGTACGTCGAGATCTTCCCGGGCACCCCGGATGCGGCCCAGGTCGGCACCGAACGGCCATTCATCGGCGTGGGCCCGATGAACCTGGACGCGGTGGGGGCGGACGCGTCGTCCCTGGTGGTGGATATCGCCGGGGTCCTGCGCGAGAACCGCCAGAACCTGAAGGAGTCCGTCGACGGGTTCAAGCGCCTGGTGACCCATGTCGACGAGGTGCTGCAGGAGAATCGGCCCGGGATCCAGGCCGTCGTGGCGAACCTGGAGCGCCTGTCGAAGGGGCTCAACGAAGGCACCCGGGACGGCCAGGAAGTCCGCGATACCCTCGTGGCGGTGCGCACCTTGGCCGAGCACCTGGACAAGGGGATCGCGCCCACGCTGGCAAGCCTTCCCGACGCGGTCCGAAAGGTCGATCGCCTGGCGGACCAGGGGGCGTCCCTGGCGGGCGAGCTGCTGACCGTCGTGTCCGGCGCGCGGCCCGAAATCGCCACGCTCCTGGCCAACGTGAAGTTCCTGTCCCAGGAACTCCGGGACGGCAAGGGCAGCGTCGGCGCCCTGCTTTCCGACCGCGAGCTGTACGACGACCTGATCGCCCTGATGAAGGACGTGAAGCGCCACCCCTGGAAGCTGCTGCTGAAGGAATGACGCGGAACCCGACCAGGCTCGGCCTCCCCCTGTCGCTCCTGGTGGCCGCCCCTTTCCTGATGGCCCTGATGGCATCCCCCCTGGCGCGGGCCGACGACGATCGTTTTGCCCGTGCGATGCACAGCCTTTCGGAGGCCGACGCGCGCTACCGCGAGGGGCGCGTCGCCGACGCCTACCAGGGGTACCTCGGCCTCCTCCGCGAGTTCCCGACCTGGTGGCTGCCGACGCTGAAGGCCGGCGTGATGGCCAGGGCCTTGGCCATGCCGGCGGAAACCGTCGCGGCCTGGGTCCAGCGCGCCGGCAGCCTGTCCCCGTCCGGCGCCTACGTGCCCCTCGTCGAGGGGTTCCTGGCGCCCGGAGTGCCCAGGGACCCGTCCCGACGGGACGACGCGCCCCCCCCGGCCGTGGCCGATCCACTCGCGGATCGCCTGGCCCTGCTTCGGGCTGGAAGGCTCGCGGCGCAAGGGAGAATCGCGGAAGCCGAGGCGGAATACCGCGTGATCCTGTCCCGTACACCGTCCGTCCTGGTGGCTCGCTGGCGCCTGTCGAGGCTGCTGTGGACCGCGGGTCGCCCGTCCGAGGCGGCGGCTCTTTTGCGCGAAGGGGGGTCCCGAAGTTCGTTCCCGACTCGCTGGCGGACGGAAGCTGCCGCCGTGGAGCGCTCCAATGGCCTTGATTCGGCTCCGAAATGAACCCGTGACGGCACAACGCGTCCCGGATAGAAAAAACACATTGACGCGACCACCCCGCATTTGGACAATACGGTCGTTCTTTGGAAGCCGGCTGGACCGGCTACCGACCTCTCGCGCTGGGATGGTCGGGGAGCCTGCCGGTGACCGTTGCGGAAACGGGCCCCGGTGCCCCTTCGATTGCGAGGGCTGGACATGTTGATTGGCCTCCTGATTGCCTTGGTCGGAGCCCTGGTCGGTCTCATCGGCGCCTTCACGGTGCCGTGGGTCGACCAGGATGTGGTCAAGTTCTCCGACCCCAGCCTGTACCAGGGCTGGCAGTGGTGGACCGGGTCGGTCGCCATCGTCCTGATGCTGATCGCACTGGTTGCGATCGTCGTCGGGCTGGCGTTCCACCGGAAGAAGCTGCTGGCCACCATCGGCCTCATCGCGGCCGGCGGCGTCTTCGTGTTCCTGATGCTGGTGCCGTTCACCATCCGTGGCGCCATCGTCCAGATGGTCGCGGAACACCTGCTCCCCGGCACGACCCAGATCGCGATGTACTACGGCTACCACGCGATGTTCCTGGGCATGATCGCGGTGGTCGTCGGTCTGATCTGGACCATGTCGGCCCAGCCGATCCTCGGGCCCGACGATCGCCTCCTCCGCGTCGCCCTGCTGTGGGACGGCAAGATGGTGAAGGAAACGACCTTCACCGAAAAGCGCGACATCACCATCGGCGACGGCGTCCGGTGCGATTTCATCGTGCCCGCGACCGAGGTCGGGAAATCCCTGACGCTCTTCACGGTCGATCGCAAGGGCGACTATTCGGTGGCCCTGTCCCGTGATTTCAAGGGCCGCGTGAACCTGGCCGGCGTGCTGGCCCCGGTGAAGGAGTTCGTCAAGAAGCACACGAACGACCAGAACGGCCTGAACTACCAGAAGGTCGGCAAGGGCGACTGGGGCGTGCTGGAATTCGGCAACCTCGAAGTGTTCTTCCAGTTCGTCCGCCCGGACGTGATCATCGGTCGCAGCACCGCGGGCCAGATGGACGGCAACTTCGTCGCCGCCACCGTGGGCTCGCTGTTCTTCCTGATGGCGATCTGGGTCGTGTCGCAGTTCGCCTGGGACCCGGCCGGCAAGATCGAGCAGCGCAAGGCCGAGCGGCGCGTCCTGAAGGTGGAAGCGAACATCTCGCTGGAAAAGGACGAGGCCCTGCTCGAGATCGGCGAGGAGGACGACTCGGTCGGCAAGAAGGCCGAGGGCGAGGAAGGCAAGTTCGGCGACCCCGACAAGGACCCGGACCTGGAATCCAAGGTCCCGCGTCGTGACGGCGAGCTGGCGGCCAAGATCGACCCGAAGAAGATCGGCCTGGCCGACCTGCTGTCCAACAAGCTGTCCAAGTCCGGCGCCATCTCGTCGATTCTCAGCGACAACGCCGACGCGTTCGACAACCGGATGGCCGTCGCGATGGCCGGCACCGGGTCGGAGCTGCAGGTCGGCTACGGCGCGGGCGGCATGGGCTTCAAGGGCACCGGCTCGGGCGGCGGCGGCACCGGCGGCTACGGCCGCATCCACGGCCTCGGCCGCGTGGACACCGGCGGCGGCATGGGCATGCGCGCCGGCCTGGGCAAGAAGGGCGTCAAGTCGGTCGGCAAGATGTCGCTGGGCGGCATGGGCGCCACCGGCTTCTGCCAGAAGAACAACATCCAGAGCGTCGTGCTGCAGCGCGCCGGCGCCATCCGGGCCTGCTACGAGGCCCAGCTGCAGATCCATGACGGCCTGACGGGCAAGATCACGGTCCGTTGGACCATCGACCAGGAAGGACGCGTCAGCGACGCGAACATGACCGATACCAGCATCGGGAACTCGGCCGTCGAGCAGTGCGTCCTTCGCGCGATCCGGAACATGCGGTTTGCCAAGCCCGAGGGTGGCATCTGCGTCGTCCAGTGGCCGTTCGTGTTCAACCCCGGTTGACGGGGTTTCCCCCCCGGTTTTCGCGATGTCGCGAATGCCGGGCGCGCGCGTGGCTTCGCGCGCGGGCGCGCTTTTAAAAGTTGACACCGGTTGGGACGGCTGGTATACGTCTTGACCGCACCCATGGCCCTTGTTCCTGGCTTTGGGAAACGCGCGCCGGATCGGGTGGGAGGGTTCCCCGGAAATCGTCGGGGCATCTGGTTCGAGGCATCAAGAGGAGGAGTGCAGCAATGTTCGAGTTCATCGCAAAGGCGTTCGACAAGGGCGGCCCGAACATGTACATCATTCTTGCGACGTCGGTATTCATGTTCGGCGTCATCATCGAGCGCATCGTCGTTCTGTACTTCCAGTCGAACGTGGACAAGGAAGGGTTCACCCGCGTTCTGACGAAGTACATCCTCGTCGGCGATCTGCGGAACGCCCTCAAGCTGTGCTCCATTTCCAAGTTCCCGCTGGCGAAGGTCCTTCAGGCCGGCCTGATGAAGGCGAAGGATTCGGACAACGCGGTGCAGGCTTCCATGGACGAAGCCGCCCTCCGCGAGCTGCCCCGGATCGAGAAGCGCATTGGCTTCCTCGCCGTTATCGGCAACGCCGCCGTGCTCATGGGCCTCCTCGGGACCATCTTCGGCCTCATCAAGTCGTTCAGCGCCGTGGCCGAGGCCGACGCCTCCTCCAAGGCGACGGAACTGGCCTCCGGTATTTCCGAAGCCATGTACAACACGGCGTTCGGCCTCGCGGTCGCCATCTCCGCCTCGATCGCCTACGCGATTTTCCAGGCGAAGTCGCAGCAGCTGGTCGACGACATCAACGAGACGACCGTCTCCGTCCTGAACCTGATCACGGCCAACCGTGACAAGTTCGAGAACGAGAAGGGCTCCACGCGGTCGGCGGACTGAGGAAGTCGGACGGCCGTTCCCCTCGTCCGGGGTGAACCCTCGGGCGGGATCGAGGACGGCGTCAGGAGGCTACGATGAGCGGGCCCGCTGAAATTAGCAAGGGCGGCAAGAAGTCGCTGAACGTGAGCCTGAACCTGGTTCCGTTCATCGACCTCATGTCGGTCTGCGTCACCTTCCTGCTCATGACGGCCGTCTGGACCCAGACCGGGCGCATCAGCGTCGACCAGTCTGTCCAGAAGCCTCAGAAGCAGCAGCAGACCGAACCGCCCAAGCGTCTGACCATCCTCCTGGACAAGGCGGGTTACACCGTCAAGTTCGCGGATGGGCAGCCGGAACCGATCCCGATGGTCAGCGGCAAGTACGACACGACGTCCCTCAAGAAGAAGCTCGAGGACCTCAAGCTTCCGAAGGACCAGAAGGTCGTCGTCGCGCCGGAGGATGCCGTCGCCTATACGGACATGATCACGGCGATGGATTCGTGCATGGTGCTCGGCCTGACCAACGTGGTCGTCGCGGATGCGACCTCGGTGGCCGGCGAGATGATGTGACGTCGCGCTGACTCGGGGCCCCGCCCCGTGGCATCGCGACTGGAGGAAGGAACCATGGCAATCCATGCGCCCGGAAGCCGGATCGGCTCGAGCGTTCACATGAAGGGCCTGAAGGTCGGCGGCAAGGGCGCTCGCAGGACCATGCTGTTCGACCTCAACCTGACGCCCATGATCGACATGTTCTCGATCCTGGTCGTCTTCCTCCTGATCACCTTCTCGGCGACGGGGGACATCCTTCTTCAGCAGAAGGACATCCAGCTGCCGAAGGCGTACTCGGGCCGCATGCTCGAGCGCGTCCCGATGATCGGCATCTCCGCCAGTTCGCTCGTCTTCGAAGGCGACGAAGTGATGAAGACGCCATGGGTGACGGAAAAGAACTACCCGGACCTCAAGCTCCCCGAACTGTCGAAGGTCCTCAAGGCCGCGCGTGACAACTACGAGCGCGTCCACCCGATGCCTTCGGACACCGAGAAGGCGAACAAGTGGCTTGAGGAATCCAAGCAGATCGTGATCCAGGCCGACGAGCAGACCCGTTTCGAGGTCATCCGCCTGGTCATGACCACCGCCGCGATCGAAGGCTACTCTGCGATCAACTTCGCGATCAAGAAGAAGGCGAAGGACGAGCCGACGAGCTGATCTCCGCACTCCTCGGACCAGGACGTCGCTCCCCTCCCCTCCCCTTCCCTCCCGACCACGACACGATGGACAACCCGAGGCAGAGCGTAGTTGTATCCTGTGCGGACGGCTTCCGTCGGGTCCCCGCGACCCTGCGACCGGATTGCCTTTTCGGAAGTGCCCCGGTGCGTCGAGGCGGCGCGTGTGCCCCGGTGCGTCGAGGCGGCGCGTGTGAAGCGGTGGGTTCACGGGGAAGGCGACGCCGGGTTCTGCAAGGTTCCCGCAATCAGGCGCCCGCTGCCTGCGGCTGCCATCCCGTTCAGGAGGTAGAGGGCATAGTGCTCCACCCGATGCAGAGCTTGCGTGGAAAGGACGTGGGTCGAGATTGCTACAGGATCGACTTGCAAATCGTCTCTCATGGCTGCCCTCCCTGGCATGTATGCATCGTTCAACCCTAACA
>Ga0118677_10014339_pt1 | contig 11211 bp, 5 predicted proteins | sample AliMusrvi5mmetaG_FD_86154 | JGI IMG/M metagenome (GOLD analysis project Ga0118677, IMG submission 86154)
GCCGGGCCACCACCATGCCGCTGATTTTCCAGGCGCTGGATTGGAACCACGGCGTCTATATCGGTGCCACCATGGGCTCTGAAATGACCGCCGCGGCCGCCGGCACGCTGGGCAAGGTCCGCCGCGACCCGATGGCCATGCTGCCGTTTTGCGGCTACAACATGGGCGACTATTTCGGCCACTGGCTCGAAATGAGCCAATACATCACCAAGTTGCCGCAAATTTTCCACGTCAACTGGTTCCGCAAGAGTGCCGATGGCAAATTCTTGTGGCCCGGTTACGGCGAAAACATGCGCGTCCTCGAGTGGATCGTCAAACGCTGCAGCGGCCAGGTCGGCGCCTGCGACACCCAGGTGGGTGCCAGCCCGTCGTTCGCCGATTTCAACACCGTGGGCCTGGAGGGTTTCACCGCGGAGAAATTCGCCCAAGTGATGGCCTTGGACCCGGCCGAGTGGCAGGCGGAAATCGCCGGCCAGCTGGAGTTCTTCGGTTCGTTGGGCGACCACCTGCCCGCCGAACTGCTCCGCCAACGCGACCTGCTGGCCGCCCGCATGGCATGACCCGTCTTTGTTAGGTTGAATCATACATCTGCAACGGGTCGCGTCTCCGGACGCGGCCCGTTGTCGCATGTTGGTGGCGGCACCGCGGCCTGGATCCGCCCTATCCGGTCGGTTCAGCCGGAGGACAAGCTTTCCACCTGTCGTTACACGGGCGCACAGGCGGGCCGCGCGGTCTGCCCTCACCGGCTGGAAGCCTGTTCTCCAATCAACATGCGCTAAGCTGACGGACTTGCTCGACACCGTCCTTACCATGAGGCAATTGAAGCGAGTTGCCGGTCCCTCTGCTGAGCCTGCCCGGATGCGCCGGCAACGAAAAATGTCCAATTTTCAGATTGCCAAGCACCGCGGAATACAGCCTAATCAGGATAACGACTCCGGTTGGGGCCATAACCATTCCACCGATTGGTATGAACGCGCTTATCAAACACCGCAAGCGGGGGGGTGTCGCTCCCGTTGACGCCGTCAAAGTGACCCGTCCCAGGCGCAACAAAGCCGCAGTGCCCGTGGCCGCGCCGATGCTCCCGGCCCAAATGGACGAGGTCATCGCGCGGCGCCGGGGCCAGCCCGGCGAGTTGCTCGGGATTCTGGAAGACCTGCAAAACCTCCACCCACACAAGTACCTGCCGGCAGCCACCTTGGAATATGTCGCAGAGCACGTCGGCGCACCGGTGTCGCAGGTGTTCAGCGTCGCCACCTTCTATGCGTTTTTCAATCTCCACCCGCAAGGCGAGCACACGCTGGTGGTGTGCCGCGGCACCGCTTGCCATACCCGCGGCTCGAAAGCGCGCCTGGAGGCGCTCAAACGCCTGCTCAACCTCCAGGAAGAGGAAGGCGCTGAGAAAATTTTCCTCACCACCGCCGACAAGCAGTTCACGATCAAGACGGTGGCATGTTTCGGCCAGTGCGCGCTAGCACCGGTGGTTGAGGTCGATGGCAGGATGCAGAGTCATGTCACCGAGGTGTGCCTCAAGGAATGGATCAAGAGTCTTGCCAGAGGAGGGAAACGCAAATGAAAATTCACGATTTGGCAGCGTTGCAGGAGCGCCAGGCCGCCGGGCTGGCACAGCTGTTGCCCGACCACCTGCCCCGCATCGCGGTGGGCATGGGCACCTGCGGCCTCGGCACCGGTGCCGCCGAGGTGGCCACCGCGTTGGCGCGCGAACTCGAGCTGCAGCAGGTGCGCGCGTTGTTGACCCAGACCGGCTGCTTCGGTTGCTGCGCGCAGGAACCGCTGGTCAATATCCGCCTGCCGGGCCAGCCGCTGGTGATTCTGAGCAAGGTGACCCCGGCCGCCGTGCCGAAGCTGGTGGCGGCTGTAGCCAAGGGCGAGATCCCGCGCGATCTGGCCCTGTGCCGGATCGAGAGTTGGGATCATCTCACGATCGAGCCGCTCGCTTACGGCAAGGGCTTGGCGGACATTCCGCTGTGGCATGACGTGCCATTCTTCAAGTGGCAGAAAAAAATCGTGCTGCGCGACTGCGGCCTGATCAATCCCGAAGCCATCGACGAGTATCTGGCAGTCGGCGGCTATGCGGCCTTGTTCGCGGCGCTGCGCGGCACTCCCGAGGCGGTGCTCGAACAGGTGAAACTTTCCGGCTTGCGCGGGCGCGGCGGCGCCGGCTTCCCGGTCTGGCGCAAGTGGGACCTGATGAAACGCGAGCCCGCCGGAAAGAAATATATCATCTGCAATGCCGACGAAGGTGACCCGGGCGCCTACATGAATCGCAATGAAATCGAGAGCGATCCGCACATGCTCATCGAGGGCATGATCCTCGGCGCCTACACCATGGGCGCGGCCGAGGGCATTCTTTATGTCCGCGCCGAATATCCGTTGGCTGTCGAACGGCTGCGCCGCGCTGTCGCGCAGGCCCGCGAGGCGGGCATCCTCGGCACCGCCATCCTCGGCAGCGGCTTTGATTTCGACCTGCACCTCGTCGAAGGCGCCGGCGCCTTCGTGTGCGGCGAGGAAACCGCGCTGATCGCCTCCATCGAGGGCTTGGCCGGCCGGCCGCGCACGCGCCCTCCCTTCCCGGCGCGCAAAGGCCTGTGGGGCAAACCGACCAATATCAACAATGTGGAAACCTGGTGCAATATCCCGGCAATTTTGGCCAAGGGTGGAGCGTGGTTTGCCAAGACCGGCACCGCCGGCAGCCCCGGCACCAAGGTGTTTTCGCTGGTCGGCAAGGTCAAAAACACCGGCCTGGTCGAACTGCCACTCGGCGAAACCCTCGCTACCCTGGTTTACAAAATCGGCGGCGGCGCTCCCGTTGGCAAGGCGGTCAAGGCCATCCAGAGTGGCGGTCCTTCCGGCGGTTGCATTCCCACCCGCCTGTTCGCCACGCCCATTGATTACGAATCCCTCCAGGCGCTGGGCGCCATCATGGGCTCCGGCGGCATGGTGGTGATGGATCAGGAAAATTGCATGGTCGACGTGGCGCGCTTTTTCCTCGAGTTCACCACCGCCGAATCTTGCGGCAAATGCGTGCCGTGTCGCGAAGGCTTGAACCAGATTCTGCGCATCCTCAAAGCCATCACCGAAGGCCGCGGCGAACCGGCCGACCTGGATCGGCTGGAACATCTGGGCAGGGTCATCGGCGATACCGCGCTGTGTGGCCTCGGCCAAACCGGCCCCAACCCTGTCCTAACAACACTGAAGTATTTCCGCAATGAATACGAGCAACATATCAAGGAGCGGCGCTGCGAGGCCGGCGAATGCCAGGCCTTGTTCCGCGCGCCCTGTGAGAATTCATGCCCCCTGCACATGAACATCCCGGGATATCTCCAGTTGCTCAAGGAACACCGCATGCAGGATGCCTTCGAATTGGTCATCCGCGACAATCCCCTGCCCGCCACCACCGGCCGCATCTGCCGCTACCATTGCAAAGTCCGCTGCCGCCGTGCCGATGCCGATGAGGCCGTCGCCCAGGGCGAGGTGCATCGCTACATCGCCGACTATGCCTATAACACCGGGCTCGCCGACACGGTCCACGAGAAATTGCTCGATGAGCGCCTGCCTGCCACCGGCAGGAAAATCGCGGTGGTGGGAGCCGGCCCGGCGGGGGTGACCGCCGCCTACTACCTGGCACGCCTGGGCCATGCGGTGACCATCTACGATGCCAACGAGGGGCCGGGGGGCATCGTGCGTTTCACCATTCCCGAGTACCGCCTGCCACGGGCCGTGCTCGAGCGCGAGATCGGATTCATCAAACGCTGCGGGGTGAAGTTCAAGTATCGCACGCGGGTCGGCACCGACATCCCGCTGGCACAACTCGAAAAAGCGTTTGATGCAATCTTTGTCGCCGTCGGGGCACAGGACAACGCCTCGCTGGCAATCCCGGGAATCAACTTGCGGGGGGTCATTCCCGGCGTTGAGTTTCTCGAGGAAGTGGCCCGTGACCGGCGTCCGGATGTCGGCAAACAGGTGTGCGTCATCGGTGCCGGCAATGTCGCCATTGATGCCGCGCGCTCCGCCCACCGCATCGGCGCGCAGGTCACCGTCATCTATCGGCGCGAGCGCGCCGACATGTCGGCGCATGCCGAGGAAGTCAGCGATGCCCAACGCGAGGGCGTGAAATTCCGCTTCCTGGTCGCGCCGAAATCGGTGATCGGCAACAAGGGAGTCGTCACCGGCCTGGAGATCGAGCGGATGGTTCCCGGCGATGTCGATGCCTCCGGCCGCCGCACCCCGGTGGCCAGCGGTCAATGTGAGATCCTCCCCTGCGCTACGGTGATGCTGGCCATCGGCGAACGAGTCAATGCAGCTTTCCTCAAGCCGTTAGATATCAGCCTGCGCGATAACGGCACCATCGACATCCATCCTCTCACCTTGCAGACCAGCCATCCGCAAGTCTACGCCGGCGGCGATGCCACCAGCGGCCCTTCCACGGCCTCCGAGGCGATGGCCTCCGGCAAAAAATTCGCCGAGGTGATCGACCGTCAACTGATGGGCGGGGTGAGCCGTTTCGCGCGGTTATTCCGCGAGATCCACTATTCCAACGAGGTGCCGGCGCTGCCGCAGCCCGGCGGCAAGCGCCCCTTGCGCGAGCTGCCGGTAGCCGCCCGCCGCGGCAATTTCTGGGAAATCTCGTCAGGCCTGTCCGAAAAGAACGCCTTGGCGGAAGCCTGCCGCTGCCTGCGTTGCGATGTGAAATGAATCCAAAGCCATGAATGAAACTGTAACCATCAGCATCGACGGTTGGCCATACTCCGTGCCGGCCGGCATCACCATTCTGCAGGCCTGCCGCAATTCGGGCTTCGAGGTGCCCGCCCTTTGCTACATGGAGGGCTTGGTCGCCGACGCGGCCTGTTCGCTGTGCGTGGTCGAGGTCAAGGGTGCCCGCACCCTCACCCGTTCCTGCGTCAATCTGGTGTTTGACGGCATGAGCATCGCGACGCGCAGCGAACGGGTGCGCGATGCCCGCAAGACCAATCTGGAGTTGTTGCTGGCCAATCATCCGCAGGATTGCTTCACCTGCGATCGCAACCAAAATTGTGAGTTGCGCACGTTGGCGTTCGACCTCGGCGTGCGCGAAACCCCGTATGCCGCCACCCGTCGCCTCAACCGCCCGGTGGACGACAGTTCGGCGTCGCTCATCCGCGATCCGAACAAATGCATCCTGTGCAAACGTTGCGTCGCGGTTTGCGCCAAGGTGCAGGGCGTGCATGCCATCGACTCGATGTACCGCGGCCAAAACACGGTGGTCTCCACCTTCGGCAACAACGGCCTGGCGCATGCCTATTGCGTCAACTGCGGCCAATGCGTGATGGTCTGCCCGACCGGCGCGTTGGTGGAGAAATCCGAGGTCGCGCAAGTCTGGCAAGCGCTGGCCGATGCGAAAAAGACCGTGGTGGTGCAGACCGCCCCCGCGGTGCGCGTGGCCATCGGCGAGGCGTTCGGTTTCCCGCAGGGCACGCCGCTGACCGGCAAGCTGGCCGCGGCGCTGCGCCGGCTCGGGTTCAACGGCGTGTTCGACACCAATTTCACCGCGGACCTGACCATCATGGAGGAGGGTCACGAGTTGATCGAGCGGTTGACCCACCACGGTGTGCTGCCGATGATCACGTCGTGTTCGCCGGGCTGGATCAAGTTTGCCGAACATTTCTATCCGGACCTGCTGGACCATCTGTCAAGCTGCAAGTCGCCCCAACAAATGTTCGGCCCGCTCGCCAAGACGTTCTACGCCGAAAAACTGGGGCTCGATCCGCGTGATATCGTGGTGGTCTCCGTCATGCCCTGCACCGCCAAGAAATTCGAGGCCCGGCGCCCCGAAATGGATGGCGCCTTCCACTACTGGAAAACCAAGCTGGGCCTGACCGATGCCGAGCACTTCCCCGATGTGGATCAGGTTCTAACCACCCGCGAGCTGGCGCGCATGCTCAAGGAAGCAGGCGTCGATTTCGCGCGGCTCGCCGACGAGCCGTTCGATGATCCGCTGGGCGAGTCCACCGGCGCGGCAGTCATCTTCGGAGTGACCGGCGGGGTCATGGAAGCGGCACTGCGCACCGCCTACGAGGTGGTCACCGGCCAGACCCTGCCCAAGGTCGACTTTGAGCAAGTCCGCGGTCTGGAGGGCATCAAGCAGGCCGACATCGGAATCGGCGACCTCACACTCAAGGTCGCCATTGCCAACGGTCTGGCCAATGCGCGGGTGCTCGTGGAGCAAATCAAGGCGGGCCACTCACCCTATCACTTCATTGAGATCATGACCTGCCCCGGCGGCTGCATCGGCGGCGGCGGCCAGCCGATCGCGCTGGAGAAAACCACCAAGAGCAAGCGCATGGCCGGGATCTATCAGGAGGACCGCAGCCTGCCGCTGCGCAAGTCCCACGAGAATCCGGCGGTGCAGGCGCTCTATCAACAATTTCTCGGCCAGCCGCTCGGCCACCTGTCCCACGAGTTGTTGCACACCCACTACCTCAAGCGCGGCACCCGCACCTGTCCGGCCACCCCCAAACGGCTCAATACTCCCGCTTGAGCAGGTAGTCGGCGATGTCGCGCAGGCGCCTGGCTTTGCCGCCGAGGGGCGCGAGCGCGGCCATCGCGGCGCGGGTCAGGCGGGCGGCGGCGCGGCGGGACGCGGCGAGGCCGAGGATGGACGGATAGGTGGCCTTGTCGGTCGCTTGGTCTTTGCCGGCGGTTTTGCCCAGCACGGCGGTGCTTTGGGTGACATCGAGGATGTCGTCGATCACCTGAAAGGCGAGCCCGAGGGCCTGTCCAAAAGTGGTTAGAGCGGCGAGTTTGGCGGGGCTGGCGTTGGCGCTCATGGCGCCGAGGCGCAAGCCGGCGGTGAGCAAGGCGGCGGTCTTAGCCTCGTGGATGCGGACCAGGTCGGGGCGGGTGAGCTTGTTGCCCGCGCCTTCGAGGTCCATGACCTGGCCACCGATCAAGTGCGTGCTGTCGCCGGCTTGGGCCAATGCGGCCACGAGATCGCCTGTGGTGTAGCGGCGGGTGGCGGGGGCTTGCGCCAGCACCGCGAAGGCATGGGTGAGCAGCGCATCGCCACACAACACCGCGAGGCCTTCGCCATACACCTTGTGACAGGTGGGCCGGCCGCGGCGCAGGTCGTCATCATCCATGCACGGCAAATCATCGTGAACCAACGAATAGGTGTGCAGCAACTCGACCGCACAAGCCGCGGCCAGCGCGTTGGCGCGGATGCCGCCACAGGCCTCCGCAGCGGCCAGACACAGCACCGGGCGCAGGCGCTTGCCGCCCGCAAAAACGGTGTAGCGCATCGCCGCGTGCAACGTCGCGGGGCGCCGCCCGGCAGGTGGCAGATATACGCCCAAAGCCGCGTCCACTTCGGCGACGCGGGCGGCGAGATAACTTTTGAGGGGCATGGCAGGTGAGTGGGGTGAGGCGTGGGGAAATGGCCGCGCACGCGACAGGGGTATCACAAGGCGGTGGTTTGGTATAGGATGATGGCGTCAATTTTGACAGGGACGGGTTGTTTTCATGGCACACTGAGAACAACATGTTAGAAGATTTCGGGCACTCCGTCGACGCAGTCAGGCGGGCTTGGGCCCGCCGCCTGCTTCGGACGGCGTGTGAAAGGTACCAGCGCGCCCTTCTTGACCGCAACCCGACGCCAGCCGCTCCTGGTGTCCCGGCCGTCCGCTCCGCAATTTTTGCGCCGCGCCGCGCATTTTTTCCATCCCCGGCGGGGATGACCGAAAAAGCGCAGAAAAGCAGGGGATGTGAGGAATGAATTGCAATATTTGACTAGCGTATTACGGGTCGGCTGGCCAAAGTTCAGCGATTTTATGAAACACCTGAAAGGAATACTATTGACCACAGCCTTTTCGCTCGCGGGTGCGAGCGGCGCATTTGCGAGCGAGGCAGATTTGAAGATTCCAAACCTTGACCGGGTGACGTTTACGTCGCTTGGCGGGGTGAGCGGACATACCCTGATGCTCATGGGCCTGGCGGTCTGCGTGCTCGGCGGCCTGTTCGGTCTTCTCCAATACAACCAAACCAAGAACCTGCCGGTTCACAAGAGCATGGCCACGGTTTCCCATACGATTTGGGAAACCTGCAAGACCTACCTGTTCACCCAAGGCAAGTTCCTCGCCATCCTGTGGCTGCTCATCGCGGGCTGCATGATCTACTATTTCGGCATGCTGCAAAGCAACTCCGCCGGACACGTGCTCGTCATCCTGCTCGCCTCCATCCTCGGCATCCTCGGCTCTTACGGCGTCGCCTGGTTCGGCATCCGCATCAACACGGTGGCCAACTCCCGCACCGCGTTTTCCGCGCTCAAGGGCAATCCGCTCGCCACCCTCGGCATCCCGCTGCGCTCCGGCATGAGCGTCGGACTGCTGCTCGTCTGCGTGGAGCTGTTCTTCATGATCTGCATCCTCATCTTCCTGCCCTCCGACCTGGTCGGCCCCTGCTTCATCGGCTTTGCCATCGGCGAATCCCTCGGCGCTTCGGTGCTGCGTATCTGCGGCGGCATCTTCACCAAGATCGCCGACATCGGCTCGGACCTGATGAAAATCGTGTTCCAACTTCCCGAAGACGATCCGAAAAACCCCGGCGTCATCGCCGACTGCACCGGTGACAACGCCGGCGACTCGGTCGGCCCGACGGCCGACGGCTTTGAAACCTACGGGGTGACCGGGGTGGCCTTGATCGCATTCCTGTCCCTGGCGCTGGCCACCCAACAGGAAGTTTGCGCCACGCTCATCGTCTGGATCTTCGTGATGCGCATCCTCATGATCGTCACTTCGCTGGGCTCCTATCTGGTCAATGAATCCATCAGCAAGGCGATGTTCGGCGGCAAAAAAGACTTCGATTTCGAAGCCCCCCTCACCCACCTGGTGTGGCTGACCTCGGCGGTGTCCATCGCCGTGACCTTCCTGGCCAGCAAGATCCTGCTTGGCAACTTCGCCTTCGAGGGCACCGCGCTGCCCAACCTGTGGTGGGCGCTGTCGATGATCATCAGCTGCGGCACGATCGCCGGGGCGCTGATTCCCGAGTTCACCAAGATCTTCGTCAGCACCAATTCCCGCCACGTCAAGGAAGTGACCAATTGCTCCAAGCACGGCGGCGCTTCGCTCAACATCCTCTCCGGCTTTGTCGCGGGTAACTTCTCCGCGTTCTGGATGGGCCTCATCATCATGATCCTGATGTTCGCTGCCTGGCAGTTCTCGACCAATGCCGACCTGATGGCCATCATGCCTGCCAAGTTCGCCTTTGCCGCCCCCATCTTCGCCTTCGGCCTGGTCGCCTTCGGCTTCCTCGGCATGGGCCCGGTCACCATCGCGGTGGACTCCTACGGCCCGGTCACCGACAACGCCCAGTCGGTCTATGAATTGAGCCAAATCGAGGGCATCTCGGGCATCACCGCCGAGCTCAAGAAGGACTTCGGCTTCGATCCCGACTTCGAAAATGCCAAATATCAGCTCGAAAAAGGCGACGGTGCGGGCAACACCTTCAAAGCCACCGCCAAGCCGGTGCTCATCGGCACCGCCGTGGTCGGTGCCACCACCATGGTCTTCGGCATCATCATGTTGCTCGAAAACATGTTCGGCGGTGTGGTCTCCAAACTCTCCATCGTGCAGCCCGAAATCATCCTCGGCCTGGTCATGGGTGGCTCGGTGATCTATTGGTTCACCGGCGCGTCCTGCCAGGCGGTGGTCACCGGTGCCTATCGGGCCGTGGTTTACATCAAGGAATACATGAAGCTTGATGTCACCACCGCTTCCGACAAGGACAGCAAGGAAGTCGTCGCCATCTGCACCAAATACGCGCAGAAGGGCATGTGGAACATCTTCATCGTGGTGTTCTGCTTCGCCCTGGGCCTGCCGTTCTTCAGCCCGTTCTTCTTCATCGGTTATCTCATCGGCATCGCCTTCTTCGGCCTGTTCCAAGCCATCTTCATGGCCAACGCCGGCGGTGCCTGGGATAATGCCAAGAAAATCGTCGAGGTGGACATGCGGGAAAAAGGCACCGAACTGCACGCCGCCACCGTGGTCGGCGACACCGTGGGCGACCCCTTCAAGGACACCTCCTCGGTGGCAATGAACCCGGTCATCAAGTTCACCACGCTGTTCGGCTTGCTCGCCGTGGAAATCGCGGTGACCATGACCAACCAAACCACCAAGAACATGATCGGCGGCTTCTTCTTCCTCGTCGCCCTGATCTTCGTCTACCGCTCGTTCTACTGCATGCGGATCCCGGACGAAGGTTGATCGATCCTTTTCTTTGTTGGTTCATGCACGCCCCGCGGGTTCCGGCCCGCGGGGCTTCTTCTTGTTTTTTACCACTTGTCCAGCGCGGCGCGGAGGCGATCGGCCAGTCCTCCGGCGGCGGTTGCTGGCGGCCGGCGGTTGTTGGCGGCGCGGTCGAGGACCTGTTGGATGTGGACTTCGACTTGCCGGAGGAACGACGGTGCGACCGCGTAGCCATCGCTTTCGTAAGTTAGAATGGGCATGCCTTGGCGGATGCTCAGCGGCTTGAGGATGGCTTCGGAAATGCGGAACGGCAGGCAGTTGAACGGCCCGATGACTATCAGACCGTCGTAGCCTTGGCTGGCGGCCTCCAGGCCCATGCCCACGGTGGGAATCACTTCGCCGAAAAGCGCGGGAGAGACGTGGGCCGAGGCTTTTTCAAACAGCGCGGAAACCTCGTTAGGTCCGGCCACCAACAGTCCCGTCTTGCGGAACAGCCCGCGGTAATGGGCTTCAATCCGGCGCTCGGTTTCGTAACTCAGCCACTTTTGCAGGTAGTGCTTGCCGTCGGGCTGCATAAACCTGGTGCAGGCCTTGGCGAAGGCCCGGCCACCCGGCTTCATGCCCCAGCATTGGGCGGTTCCCGCCGCGCCATGATAGGCGGAATACAAAACGAGGTCGATCATGTCCACCGGCTTGAGGATGATGCCGTGTTTGGCATACAGCTCGGGAACCCCTTCCATGAAGAACGGACTGAAGCGGGTGAAAAAATCCCCGGTGACCGCCACTCGCGGACAACTCAGGGGATCGTGGGTTCGCGGCAATGCCGTTAGCCAGTCGATCAACCCGGGCAAGCCGTCATGGAATTCGTCGAGCGAAGCGGTGGTGGTCGCGAATTGTTCCCAGTGTTGCCGGAGTTGATCGGCGCTGCCGTCCGCCCCGACGACCCGCAGGACCTGCTCGATCTCATTCACGCCGA
>Ga0118677_10014340_pt1 | contig 11211 bp, 9 predicted proteins | sample AliMusrvi5mmetaG_FD_86154 | JGI IMG/M metagenome (GOLD analysis project Ga0118677, IMG submission 86154)
ATAAAATAGTGCTTGCTACAAGCCTGACACCTAAGGAATATGTGTTGGATGAATACTTTAATACAAAAGCGCTGCCAAATATGTCTTCCGATTATTGGTCTTTACCTAAGCCGCCAAGTGATTTAACGCTTGATTTAAACGAATTGCGGCAGCCTGTAATTAAATTTACTGCGCTGGAGGACTATGTCACATATAATCTTTACAGAGTTAATAATGGTGAGCGAGTTTGTATTAATTCAGTTACAAATCAACAAAATGCCCTGATCACTTTTACAGATTCAGCAACTAAAAGCGGTCAAAGCTATGAGTATTATGTTATACCTGCGCACAATAATATTTTTGATGGAAGCAACCTTTTACAGGGTTATGCTTCAAACTCTGTTAAAATAACAATACCGTAATTCTACCTGTTTATATCTATTCGCTCAGTATTTGCAACAGCTTCATCAATAAGTGCCTCTACTTCCAATACTTGTTCTGCATCAATAACGTGCTCAAGTATTGGATGCGTGGCAGGGTGACGTGGAGTAAAAACAGTACAGCAATCCTCATAAGGCAATATCGAGGTTTCATAAGTGCCTATTTTAATAGCATAATCCATTATTTCCTGCTTATCCATACCGATTACAGGACGAAAAACAGGCATACTTACTGCATTATCTGTCGCTTGAAGCCCTTCCATGGTTTGGCTTGCAACCTGACCTATGCTTTCACCTGTAATTAAGGCTCCGCAATGCCTGTCTGTGGCTATCTTTTCAGCAATACGCATCATAAAGCGGCGCATTATAATCGTCAGCATAGCATCTGGGCACTTTTCATAAATAAGCTCTTGAATTTTAGTAAATGGCACTACAAAAAGCGAAATATTGCCTGTATATGGCGCAAGTAATTTCGTAAGCTGTATTACCTTTTCCTTTGCTCGCTCGCTGGTATGCGGAAAGCTGTAAAAATGGACTGCATCAAGAGCTACGCCCCGCTTGGCTATCATATAGCCTGCAACAGGGCTATCTATACCGCCAGATAGCAATAACGCCGCTCTGCCGTTGGTGCCTACAGGCATGCCGCCAACAGCCGAGACATCCTCTACATATACATAGGCATGCTCTCTTATCTCAATCTCTACAGTATGGTCTGGCTTTTTCAAGTCAACCTTCAGTCCATTTAATTCCTCTAAAATATTGCCACCAATAATGGCCGCAATTTCTGGCGACTCAATAGGAAAACGTTTGTCCCCTCTGCAGGCATTTACCCTAAACGTTCCGCTGGTTTTGCCTGAAAGCTTTAACATTTCTATAGCAGCAGAGGATAACACATCTAAATCCTTTTCCATTTCGCGCGCAGGAGAAAGCGCGTGTATGCCAAAGACCTTGCGCAAGCATTCTACAGCCTCATTAAGCCGCTCTGGAGCAATATTATATACGAAAATGCGGCTTTGAGACTTCTCTATTGTTATTTTATCAAATGCTTGCAGCGCAGCTCTCATATTCTTTATGAGTGTTCGCTCAAAAAAAGGGCGGTTTTGCCCTTTTAGGTGTATTTCTCCCACTTTAACAATGATAGTGTTTGTGTATAGCAAATTATGCATATTATCTCCTTTTAAATTTACGTAATCGTAAAACTGTGTCTTTAATAATTTGTGTAGCGGGCTTTACTTCATCCAAAGTGTTAAAGGCTCCCAGGCTAATTCTAATTGCCCCTGCCGCATAGTCTGCTTGTATCTCCAGCTCTTTTAAAACTCTGCTGATTTTATTTGTTCTGGAGGAGCATGCTGCACCTTTACCCACAATAACGCCCTGCTCTTCCAGCGCATTTTGCAGCACCTGTGCCTGTATGCCCTTAAAGGCAATATTAAAAATATGAGGTGCGGTTTTACTTGGGTCTCCAATAATTAAGCATTCCGCAATCTGCTTTAATTCCTCAATATAAGCATTTTTAATATCACTAAGCTTTGGCATAAGGTCTTGCATTGAACTAAGCGTATCCACCGCTGCCCGCATTCCTGCAATGCCAGGCATATTTAAAGTGCCAGAGCGCATATTATCCTGCTGCCCTCCGCCATAAATAAGCGGCTTCATGGGTGTGCCTTCTTTAATAAACATGGCGCCCATGCCTTTTGACCCATGAATTTTGTGAGCGCTTACTGAATAAATATCCACACCGCATGCAATAACATCACAAGGAATGTGCATATACGCCTGAACTCCATCGCTATGGAAAAGTGTAGCTGGATTAACGCTTTTAACAGCCTTTGACAACTCGGAAAGGTTATTAATTGAACCAATTTCATTATTTATATGCATTATGCTAACAATAGCAGTTTGGCTAGTTACAAGGCTTGCAAGTACATTCGCATCTACAGTGCCATCTTTATTAACAGGGGCTATAGAAACGCTGCAGCCTCTGCTTTTTAGTGCAAGGGCAGTGTCATAAACCGCAGGATGCTCAATGGCTGAAATGACAATATGTTTTCTATCATTTGAAGCGGAAATAGCACCAAAGAGTGCTGTGTTTGCGCCCTCAGTACCACCTGAATTAAAGAAAACTTCATTTTGCGAGCATTTTAAGCTATTTGCAATACTCTTTTTGGCTTCTAAATATAAGCGTTCATTTTGCAAGGCGGCGGCATAAGTAGCAGAGGCATTAAAATATTGCTCTGTCATTTGCTTACGCATTATTTCCGCTGCACTCTCAAATACGCAAGTTGTAGCACTGTTATCTAAATATATCATAGTCTAGCTATAGAAGGCTTTTTTTGCTTTAATTTTTTTATAAGCTCTTCATTAGGTTCAAAAATCACAAGCAGCTTTTCTCCGCCTTGCTCAGCATATATAAAAAAGTGTAAGTCTTCGCTGTTTAGTGTAAAATTATAAATTTTTATGCCTTGCATTTTCTTAAGTTCAGTAAACCGCTGATTAGCAATAGGTGCAAGTGATACCAAACACTCTGTATTAACACTTAACATCTCCTTGCGTTTCTTCAAATTAATTACCTTTGCAAAATTAATATCATCTTCATACAGTGCATAGTCAAACTCAACAAGCATATATTCCTTGTATATAAAAGAATACAGTGCCAGCCCCGCACAAAGGATTATTTGTATTAAACCTATTATAATTGAACCAGCTAATAGCTGCAATATTCCATAAAATGCTCCAAAACCAAATAGAAATGTCATTGTATAAAGAAAGTAATATTTGTATTTATCCCCTTTATCCTCATTGTGACGAATAGTTTGTTCAAATGAATAATCCATATGTTTCACCTCATAGTCAATTTTAGCATAGGGTATCAAATTTATCAAGGACAATTAATAAATCTGAATATTATTCTATTTAACTTCTTATAATTGTGATATAATAAAAATACAGTTTTATACAAGAGGTGTTTATATGCGTTGCTCTAATTGCGGAAAACCAAATGATATTTTAGCGAAAACCTGCTCTGAATGTGGCTATTCTTTCGATAAACCTGACAATGAAGTGGAATTTGAAGACGCTACTATAAGCTTTAAGCCTATTGTGGTTGAAAAGGCAAACGATAAAAAACCGTCTATAAATGCTTCAGCTATAGAGAGCCCTATTCCACAAATTTCAGTAGCAGACGAGCTTGGAGACGAAGAAATTGCACCTATTTCAGAAAAAAAACGCAAGGCTAACAAGGCGATAACCATTATAGTTTGGGCATTTTTGCTTGTATTTTTTATTTCTGCCGCAGTTTTTGGAATAAACTTTGTAATGAAACTAGTCAATCCCTCTTCTAATGGACTATTAATCTCTACTGTTACCGCTCCTCCCATTCAGACACCTAAAATATTAGTGCAAACTGATGAAAATGGAGAGCAATATATTTATGCAGAATTCTACGGAACGGTTGGTGACAGCATTTATTTGTCTGTAACCAATCGCTATTATGAATTTACAGATACTGTTCTGAAGCTATCTTTATATAAGAAGGATATTTTTACTGATTCCAGAACCTTTGACAGCTCCACTGCAATTGTATATCTTTCCCCAAGTTATGTAACAGGAAGTAAAAAGTACGAAATACAAGTTTCCCCAGTAACTTTAGATATTCCAGCTGCAAAGCTACAGCTATTAAGCCCAACCGCAGACAGCACTGAAGTTTTCCAAGATTCTTATATAATTAAGCTAATAGTCGCTCCAGAAAGTACCGTAGTAATTAATGGGGTTACCTTGACAGACAAGGTTGATAAATTAGGGCAACTAAATTATACCGTTAATATTAGCCCTGATACAAGCAACTCTTTTGAAATAAAAGTAAATGCACCATTTTCCACACCTGCTGCACATACTGTAGTTATCACCAGAGCTGCAATGCCTGTTGTGCTAACACTAGATAAATCCAATCTTGCTAAGGTGAGTGTACCTCAAATTACAATAACAGGTATTACAGAAAAAGATGTTACGCTTACTTCAAACTTAACAGTTTTATCACTTGAACAAAATGCTTTAAATAATACCTTTTCAATGACTCTAAAGCTTGATGCTTATGGAAATTATCCAATAAAAATTATGGCGCAAAATAGCGTAAAGGGCATCTCTACTTTAATCTATAACGTATTATATTGGCCCGATGAAGACACTTACACTCGCAAGGCAAGGGTATACGAAAGCAAATTATCCACAAATCCCTCTGCATATAAAGGTATAATATTTCTTTTTAACGCTGTAACCGTTCAAGAGGTAGTTTCTAATGACCCTACTACGTTTATTGTAAATATGGGCACAACAGATAAGCCAGAGCTTTTACTCTTTGAATATATTGGCAGCAAAACTATAAAAGCTGGCGATAAAATAAAAATATTTGCCGATGTTGAAGGTGCCTCCTCTGATGGCACGGCAAAGCTGAATGCAAGGTTTATTTATTAATATTAAAGTCAGACTAACCGACCTTTGGTCTTTCCTATGGGATTTATATCAAAATACAGTTAAAGTTCGGAGTAAAGATAATGATAAAATATTTAAAAGAGCATCTGATAGGAACCTTAATTATTATAGGAATTATATTTAATATTGTTTCTGGTATTATTGCGCAGGCAATGGGACTACCTACTCATAATTCTATATATGCATTCTTTGGAATTTTTGGTACACTAGCACCAATTGTTACTGCTTTATTATTGTATAGTAAAAAAATTAAACATAAGAATTCAAAATTAAGTTTTGTTCTAATAGCAGTAGCATTTCTTTTTATAATAGCATTTGTATCATCGATTATAGTATATATTTTTAAGTTATAATGAATAGATGCAGACACAATAAGTAATTATTAAAATGGTTGATTTATATTAAATAAACCCCGCTAATGCAATTAGCGAGGTTTATTAATTTAATGTATATTAACTTATTATTTACGTTGATTCCTTCAGCGTCACTTGAACAGTCATTGTCTTCCCTGCTCTAGTAATTGTCAAAGTCACTTTATCTCCAATATTACTATTATTAATTTGGTCAATAAGGTCTTCAATTGCGTTTATAGTAGTATCGTTAAACTTTGTAATAATATCATCAACTTTTAATCCTGCATCTGCAGCACCGCTATTTGGAACAACGGTGGATATTATTACACCCGCATTGTCGCCGTTATTATCTATATTTGTAGAGCATGTGATACCAAGTGCTGGCTTGGTAATTTTTTGACCTGCCATTAGCTTTAGAATAATTGGCTTTGCAATGTCAATAGGAATTGCATACCCCAAGCCTTCTGTAGGTATTGTATTTCCATTTTCATCATAGGTTTGTATTTCTTTCATGGTATTAATGCCAATAACCTCGCCCTTTGTGTTATAGAGCGGACCGCCGCTATTGCCGGGGTTAATAGCAGCATCAGTCTGTATCATTGTAAAGCGTTTGCCATCTGAAACCACGCTTCTGTTTACTGCGCTTATAATGCCAAGAGTAACGCTGCCTTCCTGACCTAAGGGGTTTCCAATAGCAACAACGTATTCGCCCTTTTTCAACCCTGCTGATTGCCCCAAAGCAGCGCAAACAAGAGTGGAATCGGGTGTAATTTTAAGAACTGCTATGTCATCGTTAACGTCAGTGCCTACTACTGTTGCATCGTACTTTTTGCTGTTTGACAGCACTACTTGAAGCTTTTGTGCACCATCAATAACATGATTGTTAGTAACAATAATTCCATCTTGATTAATAATAAAGCCAGAACCGCCACCTGTTGTAGTCTCTTTTTGTACACCATTTGTAGTGGTTACATTAATAGTATAAACTGCAACAACTGAGGACGCAACCTTATCAACCAAGTCAACAATAGGATTTGATGAATCAATTGCCGGGGGCGAGACATTGGGCTGTATTTCTTTCTCGGCAGTACTTAACGGTGCAATTGTACTTGTAGAGATCGAATCCAAAGATGAATTGGAAGTTGCTGTGGGTGCCAATACTGTATTATTCTTGTTAATATAGCCCCCTGAACTTAAAATGCCATAGGTAAAAATCCCGCCTAAAAGTGAGCAAACCAAGGCAATGACTATTATCAAAAAATAGCCTGGGTTTTTCCTCTTTGCAGCACTCACTGGTGCCGCCTCGTAGTAGTCATAGTAATAATTGTCGTCTTTCATATTAAAACTCCTTTTTAATGATTTTCGATAATTCAAGTGTGAATGTAAATGTTGAGCCTTTTGATAAAACACTTGTTGCTTTTATTTCCTGCTTGTGCTGGTCCAGTATCTTTTTAACTATTGGAAGACCTAGTCCTGTACCATTTTTACTTGAAGTACGTGCCCTATCAGCAGTAAAAAATCTATCCCAGATATATGGCAAATGTTCTTCTTCTATGCCTTGACCGCTATCCTCAATAGTTACAAAAACCTTATCATTTGAAATTACAGTCCAAATTCTAATGCTCTTTCCATCCGGAGTAAATTTCACTGCATTATCAAATATATTTTGCACAACCTGCTCTATGCGGTCAGGGTCTGCATATACCATGGTCTTGCCTTCCGGCAAATTAATATCAAGCTCAATATTCTTCTCGTCTAAATTTTGGCTAAACTTTATAATTACTCTTCTAAGCAATTCATTTAAATCAAAGCTGCTCTTGTTAAGAGGAAAAACTCCTGATTCTATTCGACTTAAATCCAACATTTCGGTAATGAGCTTATTTAATCTTTGAGTTTCTACAGAAACTATGTTCAAATAGTGCTTATAATCCGCCTCTGCAATTGTGCCGTCTAGCATTCCCTGTACAAAGCCATTAATAGAGGTCATTGGTGAGCGCAATTCATGTGTAATGTTTGCAACAAAATCTCTTTTCATACTTTCCGATTTTGCCAGTTCCTTAGCCATTATATTATAGCTATCTGCCAGGTCACCAATTTCGTCATTTGATTTAATATCTAATACCTTATCAAAGTTACCCTTTGCAATTTGCCTGGAAGCATTACTCATTTCCTTTAGCGGGAAAGTAACGCGATAGGTTAAAAAGCTAACGAGCACAATACCAATAATAACTGCGCTAAGAATGGGTAACCAAAGCTTTGACAATATCTTATAATAGGAATCATTGATATTGTTCATATTTGAGCTAATATTTATCATACAGTACAAATCGCCAGTTTTTTGGTTTATGATTGGTACTGCTACAGTTACCATCATAGCATTGTATTCTTTATTATAATAGCCTTCTCTAACGTAATTCTTCCCATTTTCAAGAGTATTAATAACATTAGTATCCAAGGTGCGAGCTGGTTGTGCGCCTTTCATACCGTCAGCAGTGATTTCATACATCACATTTCCATCTGAATCCGCCAAAAGAAAGACAGCATGATAGTTCTTTGCAAGTGTTGAAAGCGAAAAGTTTAGATATAAGCTATCAACAATAGAGAGCTGACCTGTTTCAAATAGCTTGGTTATCTCAGTAGCGCATTCAGTTAGCTCATTTGCGCGCATTTGAGTAAGCTCGGTACGATAAGAGCTTGTAAGCACTACACCAAGTACTCCTGTTAAAAGTACCACAACAAGTAAATATATTAAAATAAGCTTCTTTGCCAGAGAAAACCTCACTATTTCACCTCAAACTTATAACCTATACCCCAAACTGTTTTTACAGACCAGGATTCGTTCCCTAAAACTTTTTCTCTAATTCTCTTAATATGCACATCCACTGTGCGAGAATCTCCAAAGTATTCAAAGCCCCAAACCTGCTCAAGAAGCTGTTCCCTAGTAAAAACCTTGTTTGGATGTGATGCCAAAAAATAAAGCAGTTCTATTTCCTTAGGCGGCATTTCCATTCTAACGCCATCATACTCCACAGTATAATCAGATATATTAACCGCAAGCCCTTTATAGCTAACCAGCTCCGGTGGTTCTTCTTTGCTGTTAACTCGTCTAATAATTGCTTTAATTCTAGCTAAAAGCTCTTTAGGCTCAAATGGCTTTAAAATATAATCATCTGCACCCAACTCTAGCCCTAGCACTTTGTCAAAAACCTCGCCCTTTGCAGTGAGCATAATAATAGGTGTATTATCAATTCTTCTAATCTCCCTGCACACCTGCCAACCGTCCATAATAGGAAGCATAATGTCTAGTACAACTAAGCTTGGCGATGATGCTTTAAATTTTTGAACACCTTCCTCGCCATCGGCTGCTACGACTGTTTCATAGCCCTCTTTGTCAAGATATAACTTTATTAATTCAAGTATGTGCTTGTCGTCATCGATTACTAGTATTCTATTTTTTACGTTCATATTCCCAATCCTCCCCTCAAATTATATATATTTTTTTTAAAATATTCAATACTTTTATTATGAATAGAATATTAATTTAATTGCACTACTGTAACGCCCTGCTCGCCCTCTCCATACCTTCCTGCACGAAAGCTTTTGATATGATGGCGGTTCTTTAGATATTCAGAAACAGCAGCACGAAGCACTCCTGTACCCTTTCCATGAATAATTGTAACCTCATTATAATTGGCAGAGTACGCTTCGTCAAGGTAATAATCAATATTCATAATTGCCTCATCAGCATTCTGACCTCTTACATCTATAGAAAGTCCAACGTTCTTTTGGCTTCTTGTGACTTTTTGCGAGCTTAATGCAGGCTTTGGCGGCTCTGGCGCCTTTGCAATATTGTTTTTGTTTACATCTAACTGCATAATTCCTGCTTGCACCTTTAGCTCACCTTTTGCATTTGGCAATGTGAGCACACTGCCAATTTGATTAAGAGATATTATATAGACACTATCGCCAGGCTTTAGCTGGTCAATAGGCTCATGCTGACTTTGCGTTGGCTGTACGCTATATTCACCCAGTTTTTTCTCTAGTTCCTTGCGCTTTGCTCTTGCATCAAAAAGCAGTCCGCCCGTAGTGCTATCCTTCTGTAAATGCTTCATTTCATCTATTATTTTATCAGCCTGTGTGCGCGCATCTTCAATTAGCTTTTGTGCTTCCGCTTTCGCTTGCAGCATTAACTGCTCCTTTTGTTTCTCAAGCGATTGCTGCGCTTTTTCTGCATTTCGCCTTAACTCTTCTGCCTCTGCTTTAAGCAGATTTACCTCTTTGCTCTCTAGCTCTGCACTTCTGCGGTATTGCTCTGCCTGATGGAAAACATCCTCCAGCCTCATACTTTCTTCGGAAATATAGCTTCTGGCTCTGTCAATTAAATATTGCTCCAGCCCAAGTCTGCCAGAGATAAGGAACGCATTGCTGCTGCCGGGCACGCCTACTAATAGCTTATAGGTAGGTCTTAGCGACACCACATCAAACTCAACAGAGGCGTTCTCTGCACCTTCGTTGCTAATAGAATAGGCTTTTAGCTCGCTATAATGGGTAGTAACCACTGTGCGTATTTTGCGTTGACGTAACTCTTCCAGTATTGACATGGCTAATGCCGCGCCCTCTGTAGGGTCTGTGCCTGCACCCAGCTCATCTAAAAGCACAAGGGAATTTGGCGTCAGCTTTTGCATAATGACTGCAATATTTTTCATATGCGAGGAAAAAGTACTTAAGCTTTGCTCTATACTCTGCTCGTCGCCAATATCAGCAAAAATATTATCAAACACAGTCATTTCGCTGCCAAAATCAGCAGGAATAAACAACCCTGCCTGTGTCATCAAAGCAAAAAGCCCTATGGTCTTTAAAGTAACAGTTTTACCGCCAGTATTTGGTCCTGTAATAAGCAATTGCGTAAAATCCTTGCCTAGCCAAACGCTAATAGGCACTGCTGTTTTTTTATCCAGCAAAGGATGTCTGCCGCCTTTAATATTAAGGTAGCCATTATTATTTAGCTTTGGTACGCTTGCTTTCATTTCACGGCTTAGCTTTGCCCTGGAGAAAATGTAATCCAGCTCTGCTAAAACTTGAGAATTGACTGAAAGTACATCCACGTATTCTGCCACTTGGGCTGTAAAGCTGCTTAAAATACGCTCAATTTCTTCATTTTCTTTAAGCATTAACTCTCTTAACTGATTATTTATCTCCACAACTGCCATTGGCTCAATAAAAAGCGTTGCGCCTGTAGAAGACTGGTCGTGCACTATTCCTGCTACACTGGACTTATGCTCCGCTCGTACGGGAAGGACATATCTGTCATTTCGCACTGTTATAATGCTCTCCTGCAATACCTTTGACTGTTCTAAGGAGCGCACTAAGCTGTTTAGCTTTTCTTTAATTTTAGAGTGGCAGGAGCGAATTTGCCTGCGTATAAGAGAAAGCTCATGGCTGGCATCATCCTGCATTTCGTCTTCGCTTACAATACAGCGGAATATTTCTTCTTCAATCGGTCGCAAAGGCGTTAGCTGACGCGCATATTGCACTAATAGCTTATGGTTATTTTCTTCGTCTCCTACAATGCTATTGTGAGCTAAGCGTACCACCTTTAGAAAGCGTGCAAGCTTGAGCAGCTCTCCCATAGACAGCACAGAAGCAATTCTTGCTCTGGCAATAGCTTGACGAACATCGTCAAATGAAGTAACTGGGCTGGCTCCCATTCTAAAAAGCAGTGCTTCTGCCTCTCCTGTTTGGTCAAGCAATAGCTGTACCGCCTTTATTTCAGCAAGCGGGGCGATATTTTGGCATAGCTCTCTGCCCTGCTCTGAAACAGAAAAGGAAACAAGCATAGAAATTATTTTATTAAAATCAAGCACTCTCAAGGTTCTGTCATTCATTATTCTACACCTCTGTGAAAATGTCCCTTTGTAGTCTGCACTCCTGTGAATAAATCAATGTTATTT
>Ga0118677_10012887_pt2 | contig 11210 bp, 5 predicted proteins | sample AliMusrvi5mmetaG_FD_86154 | JGI IMG/M metagenome (GOLD analysis project Ga0118677, IMG submission 86154)
GCGCAACCTGATCCCAATAGAGCCAACCCAATCAACACTACTAATATTTTTTTCATACGCCCCCTATAACATCATTAATTTGTATTCTCTGACAACTAACAGATTGGAATAACTGACAAGAATATCTAGCGGAATGGACTTTCTTAACATCAATCCCCCATTGCTATTCATAAGCTTTAGACTATCTATTAAGTATTTTACTACCGGATTTGGCAAATATGAAGGAAAATATTAGATAATTTTAAAGTTTCAGATGTGAAATAGGCTTACGGAATATGCATAAACCGGAGAGAAGCTGAAGACCGGTCATCTATCCTGGGAAAAATTACTCAGGCTTAGTGCCATCCATAAAAGTCCCGATGAACTCATTATGCTTGAGGACTGAATCAAAAGCAAAGGAAATCGAAAAAGTGTGGGTTGTACCGAGATCGCCAAAGGGTACATAGGCATAGTCTATGCTTATATTTCCGATTACTACTCCTGCTCCGGCGGTTAGGCCGGCAACATCCGAGTTCTTGAGAGTATAGCCGCACCTTAGTGCTCCGGAAATGTCATTAGCGAGTTTTAGTCTGTATTCGGCTCCTGCTGATGCGTAAATGGATGAATCAGATGGGGCTATGGCATCTATTGCGATTAATAATTCTTTCGTTGGATTGCAGGATACTCCGGCTTTGATGGACATTGGAAGATTGAATGTGTCGGAAATGAACTTGCCACCAAATCCCAGATTGTATATCCCAATCCCTCCCGCTAAGTTTGTATCTCCAAGTTTAAAGGGTTGGATTATTCCAAGGTCTAAACAAAATGCCGATGCAGTTGAGGTGATAGTGAGTGATGCGTATTTAAGAGTTATTCCCCAATCAAGACCTGCAAGTTTTCCGGCATAGCTTGCCTGAATCACAAGGTCAGTCGGAGAGAAACTACCGGTTGTCAGGCCTGTTGTATCTGTCTGCCGGATGCTCCCATAGTTCAAATACTTTACACCAATCCCTATCTTGTCATTGCCTATCGGCATTGCAATTGAAGCCCATTCGTAACTTGTATCTCCGAACCAAAGAGAGTGCATAAAGGTTGCAGAGGCGCCTTTTAGTGTGTTTAACCCTGCCGGGTTCCAGTAAACGGCTGTTGAATCATCGGCTATTGATGTGAATGCTTCTCCCATAGCTGAGGCTCGTGCTCCCGCGGGCAGGTTTAAAACTTCCGCGCCGGTTGTACCATTGTCGGAGCTGCTAAAGGCAAAAGTCGAAACTGCAATTAGTGTTGTCGCTATGGCTGATAGCAGTCTTTTCATCTCTGCACCGCCACTTTGAGCAGTTTAGACATGCCCAGACCTTTGATTTGAACATAATATACTCCGCTGGCCACCTTCTGTCCGCTGTTGTTCGTGCCATCCCAAGTTGTGCTGCCATTCCCGGCAACGATATTGATAGTCTTAACAGTTGTTCCTGCCACAGTGTAAATAGATATTGTGCAATCATTAATTAAACCGGCTATGGTAAACGCGCCGTTATTAGGATTATATGGATTAGGGTATACAGCTACTCCTTGTAAATTGGCAGCCGCTTTCATCATAAGGATAGCAAATGTGGTGAAGTGTCTTAATGTACATTCCACCCTTCTTTCCGCAGGATAGACCGTGGAATGTAACATAACCCAGCGGTTGTGCACAGTATCATAATAGCCTATCTGGAATCCTGACGCCTCATAAGTGCTCTCTTCATACGCGGTATAGTGTAAGTTCAGAACAATATCTTCCTGTGGCAGAACACCGGGAGGGCCTGTAATCTCAACACCTATGCTACAAGGAACTACTCCATCCCTGTCAGACGTTGGGATTGAAGTTGTTGGAGTTACTGTCAAAGTTACTGTACCGGTAAATGTCCCTGCGGGCACTGTCACATCTATTTGGCCATAACGGCATTGAACTGTTACTGTTGTTGCAGTTGTATTTGTTACTTCAGAGGTCAAGCCAGTATCTGTTACTCCATATTTCACCGCGCTTGTAGTGCTAGTTCCTCCATCGGCAGTTACCAATAGGTCATATGTGCCTGGAGCAATTACAGCAGGTATTACTATTCCATTTATAACTGTATCGTTTATTACATTATAGGTTGTAATAGGTGTTGTCCCAAGAGTAATCGCGCTCACAGTGCTGCTTCCTACTCCGCCGAAGAACCCGCTTCCGGTTATGCTAACAGTTGTTGTGACTGCATTACTTCCTGTAGCAGGAGAAATGGTGGATACTACCGGAGCCGGAGTTGTAACCGTAAACTTTGTACCTGCACCGCTTTGACCAATTGCGGTTGTCACTATTACATCATAGGTTCCGACTTTGACTCCGGAAGGCACAATGATTGAATCAATTTCAGTGTCACTTGGAACGCCATAACCCGCGACTGTCACAGTTCTTGCTCCATTGGTTAGCGCGACTGTTGTGACATTTGAGGCTCCTGTTGCCGAGAAGAAGTAAATGCCATTTACTGTCAATGTAGTGGTGGCAAGGTTTGTCGATGTCTGCAGGTTTAGGGCTGAAACTATCGGGTAGTGATTGAGCGTAAATATGCTTGTTGTTGTATCGCTATCAAGGATTCCTCCCTTGGTTGCGTATGCCACTATCGTTGCCGTGGTTGTTTGAGCAAATGGGCCGATATAATCTGTCAATCCTATTCCGTTCTTGGTGTATCTTATAGTTGCCCCTGAAGTTCCAGTAGTTATCGTTAAATTAACAGAGGTAAGATATGTCCCGCTCACAGGTGTAATAACAGGGGCAATGGCCTTGAAAGTATAGACCGCACTTGCAATTGCGCTATCATTCAGCCCGTTCAGCATGGCAATGGCTTTTATTGTGGCAGCGGTTGCTTGAGTAAAAGTTCCTATGTATAAAGTTGAGGTGCCATTAGGAGTAGAACCGTCAGTCGTGTACCTTATTGCCGCTCCAGGAGTTGAAGTGGTGATTGTAACAACAACAGAACCGGCATATATTCCAGAATTGGGTGCAATCGTGGGCGTCGCTACCTGTCCCGTAAAAACAGCAGTCCCTATATTGCTGGTTACAACCCCTCCCTTAAAGGCAGCTGCTTTCAATGTCACAGAACTTGTCAGTGTTATAACTGAGCTATAGATTGTTGATGCCAGAGTCGGGTCAGTCCCATCTGTTGTGTACCTTATCGTTGCTCCGGATGTATTTGTATTTAACGTTACAAGAGTAGAAGTAATAAATGCAGTGCCATTTGAGGTTATTGTTGGAGTTTCTGCCTGGATTGTAAACAAACTTGTCGTTGTATCACTGTCTATCATCCCGCTGTTACTTGCATATGCTATTATCGTTGCGCTTGTAGGTTGAGTAAAAGGAGAAATGTATAGTGTTGATGTCCCATTTGGAATGCTTCCGTCTGTGGTATAGCGAATTGATGCCCCAGCTGTTCCGGTAGAAATTGTTATGATAGTTGAGCTCAGATAAGTTCCGGAACTAGGTGAAATTACAGGAGTAATGACTTTTACAGTGAATAAACTTGTTGTCGTGTCACTGTCAACAAAGCTGCCTTTCGTTGCATATGCAACTATAGTAGAGGTAGCGCTGGCTGTGAATGGGCCGGAATAGTTTATCCATGAACCACCATTGCTTGTATATCGTATTGTGGCCCCGGTTGTTGTCGTTGCCATAGTTACAGTAACGGAGCCGGTATAGGTCCCTGCAACCGGTGTTATTGTAGGTGGAAGTATCTTAATAGTGAATAGACTTGTAGTTGTATCGCTGTCAGACATGCCACCCTTTATAGCATATGCAATCACTGTGGCACTAGTGGTCTGGGTGAAAGGTCCGGAATATAGAGTCGAAGTTGCACTTGGAGTTGTCCCATCTGTTGTGTACCTTATTGTTGCACCGCTCGTTCCAGTTCCCATCGTTATCGTTACTGACCCGGTATATGTTGCTGATACTGGGGTTATCGCGGGACCTAGGACCTTTATTGTGAATAAGCTTGTTACTGTGTCGCTATTGATCTGTCCTGACTTTGTTGCATAGGCTGATATTGTTGTCGTTGATGTCGCTGTTATCACTCCGGAGTAAGCTGCGTATGTCCCTCCATTGGCAGAGTACATAATGCTTCCACCATCACCCTGTGTGATAGTCACAAGGACTGAACCGGTGTACAACCCTGACAATGGACTGATTACCGGCATTACCGACTTAATCGTAAAGGTGCTGCTTGTTGTATCACTGTCAGACATACCTCCAAGCGTTGCATATGCTGATATCGTCGATGTGCTGCTGGCTGTGAATGGGCCGCTGTATGTTAGTGCTCCTCCGCCATTGATCGAGTACATTACTGTAGCGCCGCTTGTACCTGTTCCCATCGTTATCGTTACTGACCCGGTATATGTTCCTGATGCTGGAGTTATCGTTGGAGCCAGAACCTTTACGGTGAACAGGCTCGTTGCTGTGTCACCGTCTATCATGTCACTATTAACAGCATATGCTATTATTGTGCCATTTGCTGTTTGTGTGAAAGGTCCGGAATACTGAGTTGAAGATGCGTTGGGCGTTGTTCCGTCTGTTGTGTACCTTATTGTAGCTCCGATTGTACCAGTCACCAGAGTTATTGTAACTGATCCGGTGTATGTACCCGATATAGGCGTTATGGTTGGAGCCAGAACTTTAATTGCAAACAAAGATGTTGTGGTATCGCTATCCGCCATCCCCCCATTAGAGGCATATGCAATTATAGTGGTGCTTGTTGCCTGTGTAAAAGGCCCGACATATAGAGTCGAAGATGCATTTGGTGTTGTTCCGTCTGTCGTGTATCTTATTGACGCCCCAGCTGTTCCGGTGGAAATTGTTATTACAACTGAGCCAGTATAGATACCAGATGTAGGATTAATTGTCGGTGTATTCACTTTCCCAACAACTGTAAACTGATCTGCCGGTGTGTTTGAGCTGACTCCGCCAAGCGCTGATACTGTCAAATCATATGTCCCGGCAGTAATCCCAGCAGGGATTATAACTCCTGTGATTGTATTATCGTCGGAAGCCGGATTATAAACCAGAGCTTGTGTTCCAATTTTTACTGAAGACACTGTACTGCTTCCTATCCCTCCAAAGAAACCCGTGCCTGAAATACTAATAGTCACAGATACATTGTTTATGCTTGTGTTGAGACTAAGACTGCTTACCGCCGGCGGAGGCGTTGTAACAGTAAATTTGTCTGCAGATGAAGTAATACTTGTTCCGCCAAGAGCAGTTACTGAAATGTCATAGGAACCAAGACCCAACCCGGGCGGAATTACTACCCCCGATATGGTGCTATCATTTAGGGCCGGGCTATAGGAAAGATTTGTTGCTCCAAGAAATACGTTTGATACGGTGTTGCTCCCAATACCACCCCAAAAACCAGTTCCCAATACACTTATTGTTACAGGTGTCAAGTTTGATCCTATGTTTGGATTAAGACTGCTAACTGCCGGCAAAGCTGTTGTAACGATGTATCTATCAGAAACTGATGTTGAACTAGTTCCTCCGGCTGCAATAACAGTGATGTCATAAGTCCCAGGCCAAAGCCCTGCAGGGATTACAGCTCCGTTTATTCCCATATTATTCATTACCGTATAAGTTGCTAAGGTCATTGTTCCAAATTTAACTGCCGACACAGTACTACTTCCAACCCCACCCCAAAAACCACTTCCAGTAATGGATATTGTAACAGGATTGAGATTTGTACCTGTTGTTATACTTAAGCGACTTATTACCGGCACGCTGGTTGTAACAGTGAAGACATCCGATGAAGTAGTTGCGCTAGTTCCTCCAAGTGCCGTTACGGTTAGATCATAGACCCCAACAGGAATTCCTGTAGGAATCCTCACTCCAGTCAATGTGCTGTCATTTGCCGCTGCGTAGCCGGTGAGCAAAGTAGCTCCAAGATTGACTGCAGTTACTGCATTACTTGAACCTCCGCCAAAGAATCCAGAACCTGTTACGGTTATTGTTCTTGTCACAAGATTGGAACTTGTGCTCAAGCTTAGATTTGAAACGGTAGGGATTGGTGCAGTAACTGTGAATAGTGAGGCTGCTGTCGATGCACTAGTTGCGCCAGTTGTTTTTGCGACAATGTACCAAGTACCTAAAGGAACTCCAACAGGAATGATTGCCCCAGTTATTGAACTGTCACTAGTAACAGTATAATTGGTTATTGAATGAGTCCCCATGAACACTGAAGTCACTTGGCCTGTTCCAGTTCCGGCAAAGAAATTTGCACCAGTAATATCTACTATTGTGCCGGCCGGACCGGAATACTTACTTAGCAAAGTAATCGTCGGCGGAGGAGTTGTCACAGTATACTTATTTGCTACTGCTGTCGCGCTTGTTCCGCCAAGCGCAGTTACCAATATGTTAAATACACCTATCTGAATACCGGAGGGGACAACAACTCCATTTATTGCAGAATCACTTGTAGTTGTATAACCTGAGAGTGTATTGGTACCTAGTTTCACAGCTGTAACAGTATTACTTCCGACACTTCCAAAGAATCCAGACCCAACTATATTTAGAGTCACTGGCACAAGATTGGAACCTGTTGTTACACTTAGACTGCTTACAACTACTGCGGGAGCAAGAACCGTGTAATTATCTGCAGTTGAAGTTATACTCGTACCACCAAGCGCAGTAACCTGCACATCAAATATCCCTATCGGGATTGAAGCAGGAACAATCACCCGAGTTATTGTACTGTCGTTTGATACCGAGCTGAAGACAAGCGACAGTGTACCTAACTTTACAGACGATACCGTGTTGCTGCCAACCCCGCCGAAGAAACCTGAGCCGGTTACTGTAACAGTATTGGCTGTCAGGGTGGATCCGCTATTTGGAGTTACACCACTCACCACAGGTGCCGGAGTTGTCACCGTGTACTGATCTCCAAGCACTGTCGTGCTCGTACCGCCAAGCGCAGTAACCGTTACATCATAAGTACCCGGGGTTGTCCCCGCAGGTATTCTCACTCCCGGTATCGTGCTGTCGTTTGACGCAGAAACCAGCCCAAGCGCATAGGTTCCAAGTTTAATAGCCGTTACCGTGTTGCTGCCAACCCCGCCGAAGAAACCGCCTCCATACACGCTAATCGTTACAGGCGCAAGATTGGAACCCGAAGAAACGCTCAGGCCGGTCACTGTGACCTGGGCCGCTTTGACCGTGTAGGCATTTGATGAAGTTGTCACGCTAGTTCCGCCAAGCGCCGTTACCATTAGATTAATATTGTAGGAAGCTGGTGACAGCCCCGCAGGGATAATCACTCCGGTTATGGAAGAGTCACTGCTTACGATATATGAAGCTACGATTGTAGTGGTATTTAGTTTCACGGAAGTAACTGTATTACTGCCAACTCCGCCAAAGAAACCTGAACCACCAACAGTTATGGTAACAGGGCTTGAATTAAACCCTGCGCTAACACTCAGACTGTTTACTGTTGGTAATGGTGCTTTCACTGTGAACTTATCCGCAGCCACAGTCACGCTCATACCGCCCAGAGCAGCAACCGCAATGTCATATGTGCCCGGATATACCCCAGAAGGTATTATTACTCCTGTAATTGTGCTGTCATTCGGAACTGCATATCCTGCAGCAAGCGGCAGCGTTCCCAGTTTCACCAATGTTACTGTGTTGCTGCCAACTCCGCCAAAGAAACCTGAACCACCCACGCTTATGGTCACTGGGTTTGTATTAAACCCTGAGATCACGCTCAAGCTGTTGACTACAGGTGCCGCGGTCGTTACAGTGTACATATCCGCTATTAAGGTTGCACTGGTGCCGCCGGCCGCATAATCCTGATGATGAGCCGTGGATAGAAGCTCTCAACAATTCTATCAAGCATCATCGCGACGCACCGTCAGAATACAAAACTGTTTTGGATGTGTTTTCATGGCTGGATAGGATGCCGAACATTCACAACAACGAACCGCACTGGGGTCTTAACTTGGTAACGCCCCAGCAGTCATTAGACGGTCTCAAGGAGGTGATTCTGGCACAAAGGCAGGTCAATTTGAAGGCGGCAAAGGAAAAAAGGCTTTTGGCTTATCGTTCTTTGAAATCAGGTGATCAGGCGAGGGAATTACTGCTCAAAAAGTAGTTTTTACCCCAAAAAAAGAGGTCAATTACGCTGAAACGCACCGCTTAACTACAAACCTTGCGCTTTGTCCTGCTATGCAGCCTAAAGTTATATTAAACTACAAAAAGGCATTATCAAATTGAAACACGTATTATCGTGCAATATCCTCATATATCCCTATCATCGCATTCAAGTTGCTTTCCCTGCTATGCGTTTGCTTTGCCTGCAACCTTGCATTGCGTGACAGCGTCTCAGCCAGATTATCATCCTTAAATAACTTCTTTATATAGTAACTTAGCATATATGGGGCATCGTGTTGATAGATGAACCCTTCTACGTTATGGGTCAACATATTCTTAACCCCACCAACATCAGAAGAGATTGTAGGCACTCCCAATATCATTGCTTCACCAACAGAGTTTGGTGAGTTTTCTATTGAAGATGCAGAAACAAATACATTTGAAGCCAAATACTGTTTACACATATCTGCTTCATTTAGTGGGCCAAGGAAAGTAACATTATCTTTCAAATTGTACTTATTTATTAGGAGCCTAATATATTTGCCGTAAGACCCGATTCGTAATTTATCTGACAGTGTGTCATGTTTAGTAATATCATTTCCCGCCACAAAAACATGCGCATCGGGGAACCATTTAACCACCTCAGGCATTGCTTCCAGCATCCAATGAAAACCTTTAATCGGGTAACCTGCCTGGCTAATAAATATTGAGTATTTCTTGCATTTTAAAATATCCCAACTATGTTCGTAAAAACTATCCCTAAGAGTCTCATTGCAAAAATGATACATTGCGTCAGGATTTATTTGTGCTATACAGGCTCGGTCCCAATCAGTTCGACCAATTACGTGTTTAACATTTCTAATAGTTTGCTCTTCGAGTTCACCTTTCCTGGCAAAAACCTCTCTGCCTTTTCTAATATTGTTGTTTCTGATCAATTCTTTAATCGTATGCCCATGAGCTACACTGTTTGGTAATCCTGACTCATAGTGTTTAGCATAGACAGAAACCAGTCCCTGAATTGACACGACCACCTTGTTAAGAAGACCTAACTTTTGACATATGGTTGTCATGGCCAAAGCGTGAGGAAATTCAGTTCCGTGGATGTTAATGACATCAGGTTTACTTCTTAAAACAATCTCCTTCAAACAAGACTCAAGCTTGAATCTCCCTCTAGGATTATTGTAAGAGCATTGTGGGAAAGCATAATACTCCAATTTACCCACAGAACCAGCCTCAACATTGTTAATATCTCTTTCCGGAAAACAAACGCTTAACGCTATTTCATTATTTATTATCAGACTATTAGAAAGCCCAGTAAGCCAGCCACCATAAGCGTCTTGCTTTTGATTTCGTGCTTCGGCGATTTTTGGCAACATAATATTACAAAGCCACAATATCCTCATCCCCACTCCTCAAATCTCAACAGATTTGGACATCATCCAGTTTTTCATTTATAAAAGCTGTAAATAGACTTAATGTTGATATATTCCCTATGTCACAATATTTTTTCTCTAGTTTTATTCACGGCACAAATCTAATATTTTTCTTGCCTGTACTGTACTGTTTTTTTCCGTCATTACAAATTCTCTTGCTCTCTGTCCAAATTTGAACAAGAAATCCGCGTCTTTTTCGCATACTTCTTGAATTGTTTCCGCCAAGGCCTTTATGGAATTATCTCTCGGATAAAACATATATTGATCATACTCTGCAGGAATACCATCAAGTTTATATCCAATCACACATTTTCCCGCTGACAGGTATTCCAGATTCTTTGAGGGGAAACTATACTTTACATATTCAACTATATTTTGCCGTGGGTTTATCAACACAGTTGCGCGGCGCTGCACTTCAAGTACCTCATCTCTTTTCAATTGTCCCTTATAGATTATGCGCTTATCATTTGTCGCTTCAGAAATAATTCTACTTTTAGCTTCTCCATCGCCACAAACAATAAGCCTATAGTTGTCTTTTGCTATTTTCTTAAATGCTTCTATTAATTCAAGAACACCATATTTCATTGTAAGCGAGCCGGCATAAACTATTTCCTTGACGTTATCATATTTGCTTTTCTCTTTAGTTGGTAGATTTATGCTTGTCGCCACACCCTCTACGACAACATAATTTCTTTCAATCCCAAGAATGTCTTTCATTTGCGCAGTTAGCAAGACATACTTATCTATTGAATTTAAATTATCCATTACTATTAATTCATCTATTTTGTTTGCAATCCTATAAACTAATGGCACTTTCTTGGAATTATAAATACTTGCAGGAAGGTCAGGCACTATAATACAGGTTGTAATTTCTGGCGCTATTCTTTTTATGAATCTGAGACATAATACAAACAAATCATTTAATCCGTATGCTATGATAACCTTTTTCCTGTTACCATCAGCTGCCCATTTTTTCAAATGAGGCTTTATTGATAGATATTTGGATAAATGTTGCCATATAAACACGTTTGTGAAGCCAACACTTACATCCTTGCTGTTCTTGGCATGACTAAAGCACGTTTCGTTAACAAACAAATCTTTATAATGCTTTGGGTAAGAGCCAATGCTTAAAGCACTAATTATCTTCACGGGCCTCTCATTGTTTTCATCCAATCCCTGAATAAGATTCCACTGAAGACCATTAGCTGCTGTAGTTACAGGACCTAATGCCTTTGCAAACACTTCACTTTCTTGTTCAGGGAAATAAACCATCCCTAAGAAAAGAATATCAAGTTCGTCTATCTTCATTGCGCCTACCTCACTATTTCGATTAGGAAAGTAGCATGTTTCATTAATATTCATGAATGTAGATCCAATAATTACATATCAGGACGCAGAAGAAGTTCGCTTACACATTACTTCTGCATACTCGTCATATGACATTATGGATTTGTAACCTTTTGTGCCCGCATTTAGCAGTTTGAGAATTTTTGTTATCGATAGGGATGAATGCCTGAACAATCTTAAAATATAATAGTACTTGAATATATTTTTTGCACCTTCGTGAGCTGCCGCCAAGAACGCTCCCTTATCGTAAAAATACTTCTCATTGTAACCTCGGAACCAGCTTGATTTTGAGAAATCTACTGATGCAATAACGC
>Ga0118677_10014342_pt1 | contig 11209 bp, 10 predicted proteins | sample AliMusrvi5mmetaG_FD_86154 | JGI IMG/M metagenome (GOLD analysis project Ga0118677, IMG submission 86154)
ATACCATACAATTTTATCTTAGATTATAATTGCGCTTTAAAAGGGCGTAGATGTAATAATTATTTAAAATCAAACTAAAAATTATTGAGTTCCGGAATCAAATATATAACCATTCTAAATTAGCAGGAAGTCAAATATGTAAACCGTTTTAAAGAATCGGCAAACCCTGTCTCAGGAGAGTTAAAGTCGTTTTTTCAATGCTTGTTCGGGGTCATTCTCCGGGATTCTTTTTTTGTGTTTTTCATGCTTGCCCTGGTCGATTTCGACTGCCGGTTGTTATGTCGCCTGACCGCCTGTTTATATTCCTTTACTGCCTGTTTTTGTTTTTTAGCATGTTCCCGCTCGATTTTTTTCTGGTTCACCCGGGCCTCCTGGGGTGCGAATGCAACCAGCATGGGCAGGATGGCTATAAACAGCGTTATGAATAAAATTCTTTTTCCTGAAACCATAACAGATATTTTGGTACATATAACCCCCGCCCTTGCGCAGCCCTGAATCCCTTCAGGGATGGGGTAAAATGATTAATTCACAAATCATTGCACTTTTATCCCATCCTTATTTATACTATTGCAACTATTCGAACGTTAAAATTACGAATTTTGTATCATGGAAGAACGTATCCCGAAATATAATATCAGGTTATGCATGGTGGCAGCCGTCGTGCTGATGGTCGCATTCGCCTGTAAAAAAGAAGAGCAGGCACCCCAGATTCCGTATGTTTACGTAAACTTTGTGCTGAATCCGAATGGCACCCAGTATATCAATCTCAATAGTGTGAACGGATGGGAAACGGTAGTTGGGGGATACAACGGGATCCTGATTTTCCGCAAATCAGTCAATGAATTTGCAGCCTATGAACGAGCCTGCCCGTATGATCCCACAAAAACAGGCGCCCAGATCAGGGTAGACAAGTCGGGGATAACCTGTTATTGCCCTGTGTGCGGTTCAAAGTACATCATGGCCGACGGAACCCCCTATGCCGGACCCTCCCATTTTTCGCTCAAGCAGTATACCACCCTCTACGACGGAGCAATGCTCTATATCTCAAATTAGCAGCCAGCCGTAAAATTTGAAATTGCATTTTGCATTTTGCATTTTGCATTTTAGTACCGGTAGTGCTCCGGCTTATACGGTCCGTCTAAATTCACATTCAGATAATCGGCCTGTTCCTGCGTAAGCTTTGTCAGTTTCACCCCGATTTGTTCCAGGTGCAGCCTGGCAACCTCTTCGTCGAGCCTTTTCGGCAGGCGGTATACGGCCACTTCATAGTCGTGCTGCCAGAGGTCAAGCTGGGCCAGGGTCTGGTTTGTGAATGAATTCGACATCACGAATGAGGGGTGACCGGTTGCACATCCCAGGTTCACGAGGCGTCCTTCGGCCAGCAGGTAAATGCATTTCCCGTCGGGATAGATGTATTTGTCGACCTGCGGTTTGATGTTCACCACTTTGATGCCCGGCCAGCTGGTCAGCTGTTCAACCTGGATCTCATTGTCAAAATGGCCTATGTTGCAAACGATCGCCTGGTCCTTCATTAAGGAGAGGTCTTTGGCTGTGATCACATCCTTGTTACCCGTTGTGGTGACATAAATGTTGCCTTCGGGCAGGGCATCCTGGAGGGTGCTTACTTCAAAACCTTCCATGGCGGCCTGCAGGGCGCAGATGGGATCAATTTCGGTAACGATCACGCGGGCTCCGTATGAACGCATGGAATGGGCGCATCCCTTGCCAACATCGCCGTAACCCAGCACAACCACTACCTTGCCGGCAATCATCACATCGGTGGCACGCTTGATACCGTCGGCAAGCGACTCCCTGCAACCATAAAGGTTGTCGAATTTCGACTTGGTGACCGAATCATTTACGTTGATTGCCGGAACAAGCAAAGCTCCCTTTTCTTTCATCTGGTAAAGACGGTGCACCCCGGTGGTGGTCTCTTCCGAAACGCCTTTCCATTCGGCAACCGTGCGGGTCCACCTGGTTTTGTCTTCAATATAAATCTCCTGAAGCTGTTTCATGAAAGCCTTTTCATCCGCATTTTCAGGAACAACCTTGAGCAATCCGGGGTTCTTTTCAATTTCGAATCCCTTGTGGATCATCATGGTCGCATCGCCGCCATCATCCACGATGAGGTTGGGTCCCTTGCCTCCCGGGAAACTCAGCGCCATGCTGGTACACCACCAGTATTCGTCAAGACTCTCCCCTTTCCAGGCAAAGACTGGAATCCCCCTGGCGGCAATGGCTGCAGCCGCGTGATCCTGGGTGGAAAAAATATTGCAACTGGCCCAACGAACATCGGCGCCAAGTTCAATAAGGGTTTCGATCAGCACGGCCGTCTGGATGGTCATGTGCAGCGACCCGCTGATGCGGGCTCCCTTCAAGGGTTTTTCAACTGAATGCTTTTTACGGATCGCCATCAGTCCCGGCATCTCCTTTTCAGCAATTTCAATCTCTTTGCGGCCCCATTCAGCCAGGGACATGTCGGCTACCTTATATTTCATATTCGTTGACATTGCAATGTTTTCCATGTTTTCGAAGGTTGTTTGTACGTACTGATAATCGGGCGGCAAAAGTACGGAAAAAACAAATATCAAGATACCGGAATGTCGTATTTTTGCGCCGGAATATAAAAAACCAACACAGGATATATGCCCTTCATCCGGGAAATCAACCCTGTCCGCGGGATCAGGGCAGGAATCTGGCAGATCACCGAAAGTGCAGACGAGTTGCTGGCTGGCATTAAACTGAATGATTCGGAAATAAAAACCTATGGTACTTTTCGCCATGACCTGCGAAAAAAGCAATGGCTGGCTTACCGAGCACTCCTGAAACAGTTACTGGCCCCGTTCACATCAGCCGTTTCCTATGATGTCCATGGCAAACCAACCCTGGATTCGGGAACCCACCACATCTCGGTGTCTCATGCAGGCGATTATGCGGTTGCCGTATGCAGTGAAAACACCCCCGTCGGGATCGACATCGAGAAAATAAAAGAACGGGTGGAGCGGGTAAAAGAGAGGTTTCTCCAAGAAAAAGAGCTGGAATCGATCTCAGCGGAAAACCGCCTCGAACAATTATATGTGTTCTGGGGAGGCAAGGAAGCGCTCTTCAAACTGCATGGCAAACCCGACGTGGATTTCAGAAACGATATCTATATTCATCCGTTTGATTACCTTTGCAATACAAATAGCCGCTGCAAAGGTACCCTGACCGCAGATGGTTCGGGGAGAGAATACAACCTTGATTATGAGAAGATAGAGGAGTATATGTTGGTGATGGCTTATTGAATGAAGGGAATGCAGAAAAAAAGAGTTGAATGAGAGATGATATTTTTCAGGCGGTAAAATCGCGTGTACTGGTGCTGGATGGCGCGATGGGTACGATGGTTCAGCGTTACAAACTGGAGGAAGCCGATTTCAGGGGGGAGCGGTTCAAAGATTTTGGTTACAACCTGAAGGGAAACAACGACCTGCTGGTGCTGACCAATCCCCTGGTGATCCACGAAATCCATGAAGCTTACCTGGAAGCGGGGGCCGACATCATCGAAACAGATACTTTCAATGCAAACCGGATCTCGCTTTTCGACTATCACCTTGAAGACCTGGCCTATGAACTGAACCTGACTGCCGCAAAACTTGCCAGGGAGGCCGCAGACAAGTATACCAGCCTCACCCCGGGCAAACCGCGGTGGGTAGCAGGATCGATAGGCCCGACCAGCAAGACGGCCTCGATGTCGCCCGATGTTCAGAACCCTGCCTACCGTGCAGTGAGTTTTGACAACCTCTACGACGCCTACCGCGAACAGGCCCGCGGGCTGCTCGATGGCGGTGCGGATATCCTGATCGTTGAAACCATTTTTGACACCCTCAACGCAAAAGCCGCACTGATCGCGGTCTTCGACGAAATAAACGACCGGGCACACGAACAGCCAGCATCACGTATTCCGGTCATCGCGAGCGTGACCATCTCCGACAATAGCGGCCGCACCCTCTCGGGGCAGACCCTGGAAGCATTTCTCTTCTCCATCATCCATTTCGACCTGTTTGCCATCGGCATCAATTGTTCCCTTGGAGCCGCGGAGTTGCGCCCCTATATCGAGGAGCTGTCTGCCAAGGCCCCCTTTCCCGTCATCGCATATCCGAATGCCGGGTTGCCCAACCAGTTCGGGGAATACGACCAGTCGCCTGCCGAGATGGCGGGTTACATCGGTGATTTTCTTGACAACGGGTTTGTAAACATGGTAGGGGGTTGCTGCGGCACCACCCCCGAACACATCCGCGGGTTTGCGGAACTCGCAAAAAATGCCCCCGTGCGCCCGGTCCCGGTACGTGCGCATGAACTCCGCCTCAGCGGCCTCGAACCGCTGACAATCTTTAAAGGGAGCAATTTCATCAACATCGGCGAGCGTACCAATGTGAGCGGCTCGCGGAAGTTTGCCCGGCTCATTAAAGAAGAAAAATACGAAGAGGCCCTTTCGGTGGCACGCCAGCAGGTTGAAAGCGGCGCCCAGGTGATTGACATCAGCATGGATGAAGCGATGCTGGATGCGGAGAAAGCAATGGTGAACTTCCTCAACATGGTGGCCTCCGATCCCGACGTGGCCAGGGTGCCCATCATGATCGACTCCTCGAAATTTTCGGTGATCCATGCAGGGCTCAAATGCATCCAGGGAAAACCGATCGTCAATTCCATCAGCCTGAAGGAGGGCGAAGATGCCTTCAGGGAGCATGCCCTCCTCCTGCGCAAATTCGGCGCTGCAACAGTGATCATGGCATTTGATGAAGAGGGACAGGCCACCACCCTCAGCCGCCGCATTGCCATCGCATCGCGGGCATACCGGATCCTGACCGAAGAATTGAATTTTCCCCCCGAAGATATTATTTTCGACCCCAACATCCTCACCGTAGCCACCGGGATTGATGAACATTCAAACTATGCCGTCGAATTCCTGAACGCCGTGAAATGGATCAAGGAAAACCTGCCTTATGTGCATGTAAGCGGCGGCATCAGCAACCTTTCTTTTTCGTTCAGGGGCAACGACACGCTTCGTGAAGCGATGCATTCGGCCTTCCTTTACCACGCGATCAGGGCGGGGCTCGACATGGGGATTGTCAACGCGGGAGCCCTCCCGGTGTATGATGAAATCCCGAAGATGCTCCTGAAACTGGTGGAAGACGTGATCCTCAACCGCCGCAAGGACGGCACCGAACGGCTGCTTGCATATGCCAGCCAGGTAACCGGTTCGGGAAAAAAGGAGGAGACCGAAGCCGAATGGAGGTCGCTCCCTGTTGCGCAGCGGCTGAGCCATTCGCTGATCAAGGGCAATGCCGAATTCATCGACCAGGATATCGACGAAGCCATGCCGCTGTTCGACCTGGCCCTGAAGATCATCGAAGGCCCCCTGATGGACGGCATGAACCAGGTGGGCGACCTGTTTGGCAGCGGCAAGATGTTCCTCCCGCAGGTAGTCAAGAGCGCCCGTGTGATGAAAAAAGCGGTGGCCAGGCTCACCCCGAGGCTCGAAGCCGAAAAGGCCGAACTGAAAGGATCTCCGCGGAACAATGGAAAGATATTGCTGGCCACGGTGAAAGGCGATGTACACGACATCGGCAAGAACATTGTCGGCGTGGTGCTCGCCTGCAACAACTACGAAGTGATCGATCTGGGGGTCATGATCCCTGCCGACAAGATCCTGGCCGCGGCGAAAGAACACAACGTCGATGTGATCGGCCTCAGCGGTCTCATCACCCCTTCGCTCGAAGAGATGGTGCATGTTGCCAAAGAGATGGAACGGCTTAAATTCACCATCCCCCTGCTCATCGGGGGGGCCACCACCTCCGACATACACACCGCCGTCAAGATCGAGCCCTACTATTCGCAATGTGTGATTCACGTGAAGGATGCATCCAAGGCGGTCGGGGTTGTTTCGAACCTGCTCTCGGCTGAGGCCAAAAAAGAATTTACCGGCTCCGTGAAAAAGAAATACGAGGGTATCCGCAACAGTTACGACAAAACAGCCGCGTACTCCTATATCCCGCTGGCCGACGCCCGGAAAAACAAACTTAATATCGATTGGCAATCTGCTCAAATCTTCAAACCGCAATTCACCGGGACCAGGGTGTTTTCAGAATATTCCCTGGAGGAGATCGCGCAGTATATCGACTGGACCTTCTTTTTCCACGCCTGGAAAATGAACGGGAAATACCCGGCAATCCTTACCGATCCCGTAAAGGGGGCTGAAGCAACCAAACTGTTCAACGATGCCATGGCGCTTCTGAAGGAGATCACCGGCAAAAAAATGCTGCACGCCTCCGGAACAATCGGGCTCTTTCCCTGCAACTCCACCGGCGACGACGTGGAGGTGTATGCCGACGAATCGCGGTCGAAGGTGCTGGCCACCTTCCGTTTCCTCCGGAACCAGCAGTTGAAGGATCCAGGGCAGCCCAACCTCTGCCTGGCCGATTACATCGCCCCCGGGGCATCGGGGATCGTGGATTACATGGGAGGTTTTGCCGTTACCGCCGGGCTGGGCCTTGAAGAATGGGTAACCAGGTATGAGGAGGATTTTGACGACTACCACGCCATCCTGGTCAAGATCCTTGCCGACAGGCTGGCCGAAGCCTTTGCCGAACTGATGCACATGCGGGTGCGCAGGGAGTTCTGGGGATATGCCCGGGAAGAGCAGCTTGATGTGTTCGCCATGATCCGCGAAGAGTACCAGGGCATCCGCCCTGCACCCGGCTACCCGGCCTGCCCCGAACATTCTGAAAAACGCACCCTGTTCGACCTTCTTGAAGCTGAAAAAACTACCGAGATCAGGCTTACCGAAAATTATGCCATGCACCCCGGCGCCTCGGTGAGCGGATTCTATTTCTCCCATCCGCTGGCCCAATATTTCAACCTTGGCCGCATCAGCAAAGACCAGCTGGCTGATTATGCAGAACGGAAGGAGATGCCTTTTGAGCAGGCGGAAAAATTACTGAATACTAATCTGAATTTTTAACAATGAAAGTCATAGACCTGATCAATAAATCCGATAAAACCCTCTTTTCTTTCGAACTGCTTCCCCCGCTCAGGGGGCACAACATCAACAGCATCTACCGCACCATCGACCCGTTGCTTGAATACAAGCCCTCGTTCATCAATGTTACCTACCACCAGGAAGAGGTCGTTTACAAAAAGCACGAGAATGGCCTGCTGGAGAAAAAAACCGTGCGGAAACGCCCGGGAACCGTGGCTATTTCTGCGGCCATCAAGTACAAGTACCCCGATGTCGAGGTTGTTCCGCACATCATCTGCGGCGGGTTTACCAAGGAGGAGACGGAATATGCCCTCATCGATTTTCATTACCTGGGCATCGACAACATCCTCGCTTTGCGCGGCGACGCCCCGAAAAACCAGCGGACCTTCGTCCCGGAAAAAAACGGGCACTCTTACGCAAACACGCTGGTGGCACAGATTACCGATATGAACCGGGGCAAATACCTCGACGATGAACTGCAAAACACTTTCAGCACCGATTTCTGTGTCGGGGTAGCCGGTTATCCCGAAAAACACATCGAATCGCCCAACCTTGCCTACGACCTGAAATACCTGAAGGCCAAGGTGGATGCAGGGGCGGAATACATCATCACCCAGATGTTTTTCGACAACCAGAAATATTTTGATTTCGTGGAGGCCTGCCGCAGGGAAGGCATTTCCGTTCCGGTGATTCCCGGCCTCAAGCCCATCTGCACCATAAAGGAGATCAATGTGCTGCCCCAGATCTTCAACATAGACATCCCCGACGAACTCGTTAAAAAGGTGATGGCCTGCAAAAACAACGAGGAGGCTTTCAAAGTCGGCATCGAGTGGGGCATCCGGCAGTCGGAGGAGCTGATCAAATTCGGGGTTCCCGTGGTTCACTATTTTTCGGTCGGGGTTTCGGAGAACATCCGCCAGATCGCCAAAGCAGTATTCTAAACAATTTCCCATGAACATCTGCCAATCCCTGCTGAAAGATACCCTGGCGGGCAAAAAAAAATTTGCCGTCCTCATTGATCCCGACAAATATACCGTGGAATCCCTTTCCGGGGTGGTAAAACTTGGAGCTGAAGCCGGCATCGACTATTTCTTCCTGGGAGGAAGTTTGCTGCTACGCGACAACCTGCCGCAGCTGATTGCCTGCATCCGTGAAAACAGCTCCATCCCGGTGGTGCTCTTCCCGGGAAACGACCTTCAGCTGAGCGACAAAGCCGACGGCATCCTGCTCTTATCGCTGATTTCAGGACGAAATCCCGACATGCTGATCGGCCGGCATGTCATCTCGGCCCCCTACCTGAAAGCCAGCAACCTCGAGATCCTCTCCACCGGCTACATGCTGATCGAAAGCGGTTCCACAACCGCCGTATCTTACATGAGCAACACCACGCCCATCCCTGCACACAAGGCCGATATCGCGGCCTGCACGGCCATGGCCGGGGAGATGCTGGGAATGAAACTGATCTACCTCGATGCCGGCAGCGGTGCAAAAAACCCCGTTCCCCCGGCGATGATCGCCAAAGTAAAAGGGTCCATCTCCCTTCCGCTGATCGTTGGCGGGGGCATCACCAGCGCCGGGCTGGCAAAAGCCGCTTATGACGCCGGCGCTGACCTGGTAGTGGCAGGCAACGCCATTGAAAACGACCCCGGCCTTATTGCCCGGATCGCTGCAGCCAGGTAAACGGATTGACGGCTCGTAACGCGGCGAATACTATTCCAAATCAAGAATTATTTTTAAATTTTCTTTTAATGCGGAAATAATCTCCAAAGGGGCAATACCCAGTTTTTTAACCATTCTCTTATTGTCAATTGCACGAACCTGATCAACCATAATATCGCATGCCTCGTTTAATCCACCGCACCCTTGCTTTATATGCACTCTTAATATTTCACTCTCTTTTTGGACATTGGTAGTCAACGGGCAGACAATTGAAGATGGATGGTGTTTGTTTAACAAATCTGTTTGTACAACGATTACCGGCCTGGTTTTACCCGGCTCCGTTCCTATGGTTGGATTAAGGTCGGCAATCCAGATTTCATATTGCTTCGCCTTCATAACCGATCATTTCAAATTCCCTGAGAATAGTTACCGACTCATCCTTGACCAGTTTGGATTCTTTTTCCAGTTTAGATGCCAATAGTTTCCTTTTCTGAACTTTATTATAAAATTCCAGGGCTTCGTTGATATACCTGTTACGGGATTTGTTGATATGGCTGATGACTTGTTCGGTTTCAGTGAAAACCGAATCATCCAGCTTTAAAGAAAGTGTCTTCATATGATTGCTGCATTTTATATCACAAAGGTATATACTAATTGGGAATACTCAAAATAATTTTTCCTCCATAACTCTTCTGCCCGTTGCCGAGGATCGCATGGTACATCCCTGCGGGCCGGGATCGGAGGTGCAGGCTGATCGTGCCGCCGCCACCCGCCACAGTCTCCTGCTGCACCAGCCGGCCCAAACCATCGTAAATCCAAAGAGTGAGTTTTTTCCCGTTGACAAACTCCCCGGGGATGATGATGGTGCATTTGCCGGTGGTGGGGTTGTCATAAATCACCAATTGTTTCTGCGCTGTGGTTTCTGGCTCTTCAACCCCCGTAATTGCAGAGCATTTGGCAACAATAATATCCGTTGAACCATAAGAAGTAAATGATTTTGAACCAAGCGATGTAGCTGTGTTAAAAAGCAAGGTAAAATACAGGTTCCCAACCTTATCCTCACAAATACCAGTGCCATATCCGTGTCCATAATTATAAACGCCAAGGCAAACACCCAGGCTATCGTATGAAGTCAAAAACATTTCATCATCAGAAATTGATTGAACCTGAAAATCACCAAAATGAGCAAGTCCACCAAAAATCCCAACAATTGAAACATTCCCAATTTTGTTTGTTGATATATCTAATCCTTCGGCATGCCCGCTTTCTGTTTTTCTGACCCATTGGAGTTTTCCCTGCCAGTTATATTTTACAAAAAACAATTCATGATGGTTTAATTGAGAAGTAAGTGTATCTGTTCCGAAAATAATCGAATTTTTAAAATATCCTGTTTGATAAATGTTACCATGTTTGTCGTGCGCAATATCTGAAACGGATTCTGTTATTTTGGAAATACCTTCCCTGATCCATTTTGCAGTTCCAGCCGAATCAAAGCAACAAATCAGGCTGCTGAAAAATCCTTTATGAGAGATGATTATTGTATCGACTACTATCGAATCATCAACAGCCGTGCAACCGCCAATGATAATATCTGAATCCATGACCTTCAGCCCGGTAATCGAATCTTAGAGTTCAAAGTTGCAGCCCAGGCAACTTTATTCTTAGCCCATTGGCAATTCCCATCAGGATCAAATTTTGCAAAAAACCTCCTTCGGGTATTTCAAAGTTGTCGAAACTGGCTGATGAGGAGGTGGTCCCGCACATATAGATATTTCCTTTATGATCAAATGCGAGTTTATTAATGTTATCATCCCCGGTTCCACCTTCTCTCCTACTCCAGAGGCAATTGCCATCAAGGCTGTATTTTAGCAGAAAAATGTCCAAACCTCCTTTGGCAGTCAGGGTACATGAACCAAAGGTTACATTTCCGGTGAAGCTTCCACCGATGAAAATACTATTAGAAACATTATCATAATAAACTACAATGGTTTCATCCGAATACTCGTTAAAACCTCCAATACGGTGAACCCATAATTCATTTCCTGAGGGATCCTATTTTACCAGAAACAGATCATTGATGCCTTGCCTGATAAGGGTGTCGGATTGGAAGAAACATTCAGTACTCCAAAACATACCAGCAAAATAAAAATTACCTTCATTATCACAACAACCCGCTCCTCCGGTATCTTTATAAATCCCCCCGATTTGATTCGACCAGTAAAATGTCTGGGCATCCGCGGAATGGCTTATGAACATTGCCCGGATTATCAAAATGCAGAGAAGAAAAAGTATTTTTTTCATGATGCTGTAACTGAAAGAAAAATTTTCACCAGGATGCTCTTGCTGCGGCGGAATTACGCCGGTCTTCAGGACGGGGTGGTACAAGTATAATGAAAACAGCTCCTTGTATGATGAAATTCGAAAATTTTGAGTATGTTCAATAAAGTGTGTCAACGTTAAATCAATAAAACTAAATAACTTTGACCACTATGGAAAAACAACAATCGAAAAAGAGAGAAAAGAGAATGCGTT
>Ga0118677_10014344_pt1 | contig 11207 bp, 5 predicted proteins | sample AliMusrvi5mmetaG_FD_86154 | JGI IMG/M metagenome (GOLD analysis project Ga0118677, IMG submission 86154)
AGGTTAAGGGATTTTGCTTTATGGCTCATATGTCCAAAAAAACATCCCCGTCCTCGCCTCTGGGTCAGGTTGTTTCTGAACCGGTTTTTCCATAAAAGAGGAAAAAATAGTTTGGTTCGTTTTCATGCAAGGCTGGATGTTTTCCCTTATCATCATTTTAATATTGGATCAAATACAGTCATCGAGGACTATACCGTAATCAACAACGGAGCTGGAGATGTGACCATTGGAGACGATTCTATCATTGGTATTGGAACAGTTATTATCGGTCCTGTAAGGATGGGAAATGGCGCATACACAGGTCAACATGTGTTCATGGCTGGATTTAATCATGGTTTTCAGGATGGTACAAAAAACTCAAGAAAGCAACCTGTTGATATAAGAGGTGAAGGTGTTGTACTGGAAGAAGATGTCTTCATTGGTTCTAATTCAGTGATAACGGCCGGAGTAACTATTGGCAAGGGAACACAGGTTGGAGCCGGAAGTGTCGTATCAAGGGATCTCCCACCTCATTGTATTGCTGTAGGAAATCCGGCCAAAGTAATTAGGAAATATAATTTTGAAACCGACCAATGGGAAAAAGTCTAATCTAAGTTGAAAATCTTATCATATGTTGACGATTAAAATCATTTTCTGGGTCCTTATATTCATCGTTTTTTATTCCTATCTTGGATATGGAATTGTCTTATTTCTTCTTATAAAATTAAAACGTTTTTTAAACAGAAAATCTGTTCCTAAAAAAACGGAATCTAAACTACCTGAAGTAACGTTATTTATTACAGCTTATAACGAAAAAGATTTTGTAGAAACGAAGTTGGAAAATTCATATAGTCTTGATTACCCGAAAGATAAACTCAAAATAATGTGGGTAACGGATGGTTCAAATGATGGAACACCAGATTTATTACGTCAATTTAAAGATGTGATTGTGCTGCATGAAGATGCCAGAAACGGTAAAATAAATGCCATGAACCGTGGATTTAAATTTGTGACCTCCCCTATCGTTGTTTTTTCTGATGCCAATACGATGCTTGGAAAACAATCGATCAGAGAGATCGTCAGACTTTTCAGCAACCCAAAAGTTGGTTGTGTATCGGGAGAAAAACGCATCTTCAATAAAGATAAAGATTCTGCAGCTGGTGCTGGCGAAGGGATCTACTGGAAATATGAATCAAAATTGAAACAATGGGATGCAGAGTTATATTCTGTGGTTGGTGCTGCAGGAGAATTGTTTGCAGTACGAACAGAACTTTATCAACCTGTTGAACCAGATACCTTGCTTGACGACTTTATTATTTCCCTTCGTATTGCAATGAAAGGATTTACTATTCAATACAGTCCGGAGGCTTACGCAATGGAAACATCGTCAGCCAATGTCAAAGAAGAGATGAAACGAAAAGTACGTATAGCAGCCGGTGGCATACAATCAGTTGTACGCCTTTATCCTTTACTGAATGTGTTTAAATATGGTGTCTTATCGTTTCAATACATCTCTCACCGGGTATTGCGTTGGACGCTTGCACCACTAAGTTTACCTGTTATATTTTTATTGAATTTTTTATTGGCATTTGACAAAGGATTTATTTCATTTTCGTTGTTTAATATATTGATGTGGTGCCAGATTCTGTTTTATTGTGCAGCGATGTTGGGATGGTATTTGGAAAATCAACAACTGAGAGTTAAAGCTTTATTTATTCCATACTACTTTTTTATAATGAATCTTTCAATTTTTCTGGGATTAAAGCGTTATCTTACAAAAAAACAATCCCAATTAAATTCCTTTTACAACAGTTCCTTTTGTAACGCCCTTTTCATTAAATGCATCAATCGTAAAATAATATTTTTGATTTGCATTCAAACTTCTGATTGTCAACGAATCCACACCTAACACCTGATAATTGTGATACAATTTTCCGGCAACCTCGCCATATCGGATATTATAGCCAGCAATTGACGGATTTTTCTTCCAGCTTAATTTTACCTCCCGCTTATCATTCTGATTTCTTGAAACCTTGAAATCAACAACTTTACCCGGGGCTATCCCCTGCCCTTTTCCAAAAACCCGTAAACCGGCGAGAGCAAAAGTGCCATCGGGAACATGATAATTGATCAATCGAATATACCTGGCACTGACCGGTTTATCAAGAACGATAAAATCATGAGGGGCATCAATTTTTGATTTTGTCTTATCCGACAATTGTCTCCAGATCTTATTATCGTCGGAACATTCCAAAGAATATTGATAATAAATGTTCTCATTCCGACCAAACAGCTGGGTATTATTTTCAGCATAATTGATCTGGATGGCATTGATAGTGGACTGTTTTTGCAGGTCCAAACTGATCCATTCTCCTTTATTTCCTGTCTGAGCGCTCCAGAAAGTACGAATTTCTTCATCAGTAGCATAACTTTTAGGATGATCTGTCAACTCAGAAGAAACGGTAACGGGTTTATTATAAGAAAGCAACATCCAACCTGGAAACAACTCTTCAGGGCCGGTAATTTTTTTCTGAGGAACGGTATATGGAAAATCACCAAATCCGGTGTAAGTATAAAACATCCCATCTTTATCAAAAAACATCGGGAACAATCCTAAACGTCTTTCAAACATGTGTTTCTGCGAAATAGTCATGGTCGACACATGCCAGTAATTACCATATTTGTCCTGAAACGTACTACTGTGACCTGCCCCGGCAACGAAACCTTCAGGTTTTGACGAGCAGGGGTTATATAAAGCCGGTTTAAATGGCCCCAGAGGAGAGGTTGATTCATAAACCCCATCGCAATAACTTTTAAATTGCGTTCCGGGGGTAGCATATTGAAGATAATATTTCCCTGCGTGTTTAGTCATCCAGGCGCCTTCGGTCCATGGGTTGTCTTTTGCATTATTATAATCTCCGGATTGTTCCCAACCAAAAACATCCTTGTGACTATTGAAACATTCAACCGGTTTACCAATTGGATTCAGTGTCTTCAGATCCAGTTCCACACCATAAATTGGTTTCACATTGGAACAGCCATAGTAAAAATACAACTTACCATCATCATCCAAAAACAGATCCGGGTCGGTCATACCGATAGGAAAAGCAGCATTTGCAACTGTCCATTTTCCGGATTTCGGATCAGAAGTCTTATAAATCTTTCGGGGAGCATCACCCGAAGCCATAAAATAAATAATGTCATTGACGACAACGGCAGCGGGGGCATAATCTTCAAAAGGTAAATCTTTCGAAGTAATCAAATCCCAATTTACCAGATCCTTCGAATGCCAATACCCACCGGTTTTTGAAGCAAACAAATAATACTCGTTTTTAAAATTGATCATCGTCGGATCGGCAGCCTCACGTCTGGAAGGCTTATCCAGACAAAAACGATAACTCAGATTCATGGGGTTACAAATCGTAGTCGGCCGGTAACCCTCTGATTTCTTATTTCCGGTTTGACCAAAAGCAAGTGCTACCGCAAAAATTGAAAGGCATAAGAATAACTTCTTCATTGTGTTTTGATTTAAAATCAGTAGTAATGAATTTATTATAAAAAGAGTTTAAAGAATAACGGGACAACCCATTTGCAATAATGTGTTCTGTTTTAAATAGAAGGATTCCCCATTTCAAAAGTAGACATTTAAACGCAAAAGTCACATACCCTGAGAAACCAAAAAATGACGCCTGTTTAAACAATGATAAACGTAAAAATTTAAACGTTTTCATTTTCTCATTTTACATAAAAATTTTCGCGGGAACGGGAAAACAGGTTCCAACGACTTTGGGAAAAAGAAGATTTGACTTAGGGAAGACTTTAGGATGACTTTAGGTATAGTTGGAGATAAGTTGGGTATAAGTTGGGTATAAGCCGGGTATAAGTCGGATCTAAGACCCAAATTATACCCAAATCATATCCGGGTCAATTTCAAACTGTTTTCTAATATACCTAAAGTCTTCCTAAAATGAACTCCCAGTCATAGAAAAGTCATCGGGCCATTTTATATAAATAGATGGATATAAAGAAAAATGACATTGGGATGAATGAAAACTGAATTCGGGATGAATGAAGAATCCCGAAGGGATGAAATGATTGTAGAAAATATTGATATATAGATTTTTAGCCCCGTAGGGGTGAAATAATTCAACCTTAATCTAAGACCTTACCAAAAAAAATTACCTCTTATACGATACAAACCTCGCTAACACCGTTACTTTTTTTCCTGACCTGAATCTGTGCCGGGATCCGTTCCTGCAAATTCTCCACGTGCGAAATAATTCCGATCATTTTTCCTTGCGCATGAAGCGTTTCCAACGTTGAAATCACCGTTTCCAATGTAGCATTGTCAAGTGTTCCGAAACCTTCATCAATAAACAGGGATCCTATACTCACGTTGTTGCTAGCCAAGTCGGAAAGGCCTAAAGCCAGGGCAAGACTGATCAGGAATTTTTCACCTCCACTCGATGTATCCACAAAACGGGTTTCGTCTGTCTGGTAATGATCGACCAACATGAAGGTTAATTCCTCTCCCGGTTTGTATGTCTCGTTCATTTTTAGGGAGTAACGTTTGTTGAGTTTAAAGAGATGTATGTTGGCCAGGTTGATTAAATTTTGAAGGGTAAGTCGTTGGACATAGGTGTTGAATGCGTTCATGGACCCACCCAGTAAATTCATTAAATCTTTCCATTTTTTCACCACTTTCTCCTGGGCTGAAATCTCAATCATGACCCCCTGGTTTCGTTGCCTTATTTGATTATCGAGTTCAAATTGTTTGTTGATTTCTCCCGACCGTTTATTCAAAGCATCTTTGGATGATTCTAAGTCAGCATGTTTTTCTAGTGCTTCTTGCTTTGTTGAGGCAAAGTTTTTTTCTGTTTCCTGTTTGTTGAATTCTTCTTTTAATTTAGTTTCCAGTGTTTTTAAAGTAAGGGCCTTATCCTCTAATTGTTTTCGGATGGTGATATATTTTGTTTTAACATCTGGAGTCAATAAAACATTTTCGAAATCCTGACGCGTATCGAATCCGGCAGAATTGATCTTTTCATTAAAAGCGAACGATTTTTCTGTGTGTGTTAATTGATACTCTTCCAATTCCGTTACAAGATTTTCCTTTTCCTTGACACCCAGGGCCTGTTGGGTTTTTAAACCATTTAGTTTTATAGTGATAATATCAAAATCAAGTTTTGCCTTTTCAACTGCAGTTTGCAATGACTTGCGTTTGTTTTCGGTCGTTATGTCAGTGGGTAAAATAGCATTACGTTCAGAAGAAAGTTTTGAAAGTTGATGATTTAGTTCGTTGATTTCCCCTTGTAGTTTCTCTTTATCCGTCTGTTTTTCCTTTTGTTGAGCGTCGTTATTTTGGATGTGGGATTGAAGTTGCGAGATGGCATTTTTCAATTCAACCAGCTCTTTGTTTTTAGCATGAAATGTTCCGATCGCTTTTTCAAGTTGTTGGATAAAATCAGCAGTGCTTTCGGTCAGGGGCAAGTCTAAATTGAACGCTTTGAGTTCAACTGCTAAAGTATTTTCTAAAGATTCGGTTGCGATGTGTAAGGAATTTTGTTCTTCTTTCGTTTGCAAAAGTGTGTTTTGCAGACCCAGGTATTTTTCATTCGAACGAATGATCTCGTTATTTAAATCTGTGACAGTTTTTTGTTCAGCATTCAACAACTTTTCTTTGATTTCCTTTTGTTTCAGTAATTGTTGCGTTTCCGTTATTTTACCAGAAAGGGTTTTTATCTCATTGTCGTTTGTAAAAAAAAGTGTTTGAATTTCATCAAGATCTTCAATTTTAAACTCAGCAGTTAAGGCATTAAATTTTCCTATGGTTTCATCAATAATTCCCTGGTTGGTTTTTAATTGTGAAAGGGATGTTTGAAGTTTGGTTGAAACTTCAGCTAATTTGATAGAATTAGATTTCTCATCTTTTATTAAGCCTTCCAGTATGGCTTTTCTTTTTTCAACATCGGCTTGGCTGGTCGAAAGTTCAATAGTTACATATTTTTGGACATAGGGATGAACTTTTGATCCACACAGGTTACAAGGCTCTCCTTCAACAAGATTACTACGTTCGACCTCAAAATTCTTGATGGCCTGTTCCAATTCCAAAATCCTGTTTGCATCAAGCAAGGATTTCTCGGCGTCAGTGATTTGTAATTGTAGTCGTGAAATCAGATCATTGAGAAGTTTTTCAGCATTTTCATATTCGGTTTTTTCATTATCCAAAATCAATTTTGTCTGATCGGCTTCACGATATTTTAAAGTCAAAAGTTGCAGGTCTCTTAATTGATTTTTTCTGTTTTCCAACAGCTGGTGGGTTGCAAGCAATTCTTCAAGGTTATGAGAAGCCAACAATAAGGAAAGGGATTCAACTTCATCATTCAACTTTGCAAGCTTAGTGTTTTCCTGTTCAAAACTTCTTTTCTTTTCTTCTAAATCAATGTTGATTTTGTTAAGCTCTTTTTCGCTTAACTGAATTGTTTTGGACAGGTCTGATAATCTCCCATGATTGGTTTTTCGTTCTGTCAGTCTTGTATTCCAGTTGGTAAAATGTATTTCAATTTCAGGGATCCGGGAATTATTCTGAAGAAAAGATTCAACACCATTTAGTACATTTTCATTTTCTACAATGTGTTGAACTTTCTGTTGGCTGTTTTCACTTAAAATGTCAATCGCTCCGGTCAGGTCGGTGATTGATTTAGAAATAGTTGCCATGTTTTTTTGATGGTTCGTGATCTCAGTATCAAATTGAGTTATCTGTTCTAATTTGGGCAACCAAAGATTAAGTGCATTCTGATTTTCTAAAAAAAGGTTATTATGCGTCTTTTCCAGGATTTGAACTTCATCGAGATTCTGGTTTAAAACTATAAGTTCCTGATTCAATTCCAGAGAACGACTAACTTTCTTCTGTATATCCTTCTCAATTCTTATCAACTCATCAAGTTCAGGTTTGCAGGGTTCAGCTTTCTCGTGCAATATCAGGAGGTTCAAGAGTGGTTCGTTGGTTTCAACCTCTTTTTCCAAATCCACTCTTTCATTTTCTAGTATTTGTAGACTGTTTATCAGTTCTTCGTCTTTTTTAAACCAATCTAAAATCAGTTTAACTTTCTTAAAATCATGATCTAGTTTTTCAATCTTTTTTATAATAACGGCCTCTTCGGCTTTGAGATCCTTTTGTTTCTCGTCCGTTAAAAGGTCTTCGGTATTGATTTTAGATTTGATCCGATCAAGTTCTTTGTTTTCAAGATAAATCTTATCACCAACAGCCTCACCAATTTTTTTATAGATCTCTCCGCCGGTAATTTGTTCCAGAAGAATGCCTTTGTCTTTTGATGGAGCTGAAAGGAAAGCCGCAAATTCTCCTTGTGCCAGAAGAACTGCTCTTAAAAACTGATCATAATTTAACTGAGTAATACGATGAATTACAGATTGTAACTCTTTTGATTTTTCAGCAATTATTTCACCTGTAGTCATATTTTTAAGTCGTACCTCTTCTTTCGGATTTCCGTATAACGTTCCGTTTTTAGCTCTTAACTTGATACTCCAGTGGGCTTCATAAATAATACTTTTCGTTTCAAAAGTGACCCTTGCCATGGCATCGTTGGCTCCATAGCTGACTACATCAACTAGACCAACTTTAATAAATGATTTGTTGAATCGGGGGACCTCATGATACATAGCAATCGTTATGGCGTCCAAAATTGTTGTTTTGCCGGCACCTGTTGGCCCTGTGATAACGAATAATCCGACATCACGAAAAGAGGCGCTTTCAAAATCAATGACAATTGGATGTTCGGATTTTAATGAGTTGATATTTTGTAACTCTATTTTTAAGATCTTCATAATGTTGGAATTATCGGTCTAAAGCAATTTGTAAAACTTCAGCAAATGCATCGAGGATCTCGGGATTGGCTTTCAAATCAAAATCGCGTTCTTTGCATTTCAATTTAAAAACCTCCATGGGGGAAAGGTCTTTGATGTGTTGGGTATTTTCAATTAGTTTTTCAAGGCCCGCAATCGTTCGATCGTTTTTGTTGGAGACTTTCAGGACTTCGAGTTTAAGATGCTCTGAAGCCTTAAAGATTTCTGTTGAACCAAATGAAGCACTTTCCGTGTTATTCAAAACAACCTCAACCCAAGGAGTCAATTCATGATGTTCTCGGTCTAATGCATGTAGTTGGGCAATACATTCATCAAAAGTCCCTTGTATATTTCTAATCTCTCTGAACTTAGGAACAGCTATCTCCTTGACAAAGTCGATTTTTCCATTTTCTATTTTAATTCCGATAATTTTTTTGTCATTATTCAGTTCGCTGAAACTAAGTAAGTATGGAGAGCCGGAATAGCGGATATGATCGTTCCCTCCTATTTTCTGGGCACGGTGAAGATGGCCGAGTGCAACATAATCGAATGTGTCTGGGAAGTCGTTGGCGCCAATATCGCCCAAATTTCCTACATAGATTGTCTGTTCACTTTCTGAAGTCATGCTACCTATGGCAAACAAATGTCCCATGGCAATAATGGTAGTATTTTCATTTGAGATAGTTTTGCAATAATCCGAAACCTGAGTGTAGTGGTTGATAAGTGCTGTTTTATATCTGTCGCTGATCTGCTCAAATGATTCGGCAACAATGGCTCGCCGGATATCCTGATCTCGTAAATAGGGAACTGCCGCTACAATAATTTTTTCATTGTTGATGTTGATTTCAAAAACCTCATCTTTAATTAAATCCGTTGCTTTTCCAACAACTTTGATAGATAGCGCATTGAGTAATTCCCGGGGTGCATTGATTGTTCCGGGGGCATCATGATTTCCTCCTGTGATAATGATCTGTTGGCAGGAAGTTTTCTTCAGGCTGATGAGGAAATCGTAATACAGTTTCTGACTTTGTGCAGAAGGAACGTTGGTGTCAAAAATATCACCCGATACCAGTAAGACATCAACTTGGTGATCATGGATATAAGTCTCAAGCCAGTTTAAAAATCTGAACTGTTCTTCGTGTTGTGATTGTTCATGAAGACGGTGTCCGAGATGCCAGTCGGAAGTATGGAGGATTTTCATTTTATAAAGAGTATAATTTTGATCTTCACAGGATAAATTAAAATTCAGAAGCCTTTTGGTTTGATATACAAAGATATTTTAATAACGAATGGGGCGAAAAGAAACAGGGATATTATTGTTTACAAAAAGAATTTTAGATTGTTAGCGATCGAAGGGAAGAAAATAAAGGTGCTGAATGAAAACTGAATAAAATAGCATAATTTTAAATTGTGATTGATGGGTGTTGTCATTAACTAAATCTCACAATAAAGATTCATTTTTTAAAAGGCGAGATGATTATGAATGAATTACTTAAATCAACTTTTATCTCCCGATGGAAGAAATATTTTCAGGATTCGCCATTGCCGATTGCTTTTTTCTACAGCGATGACTTGCACAATGCAGAACCAGCCAGAAAATTTCAAGCACATCATTGTTTGATTGTTGACCTGATGCGTGTTTCAAGAGGGCATTCTTTGGCGTTTAATGCTGAGAACATAGGTTGCTTTGGCGGGAGACGTTATTGTGGGTTTTCTAAAAACATGGCTCCTGACTTTGAATATTTCCTTTCTGATGGATCTAAGGGAAAGAGGGAAGGCGAACGATATAAAAAGGATCCGGACACCGTGATTGAGTTAATGAAAAATACACCTCAGATTGAAGTGCCGGGTAAATGGCTCATTGTGAAACCATTTGACAAACTTGAAGTTGAGGATGAACCGGATGCAGTCATATTTTTTGCCAATCCCGATGTTATTGCCGGATTGTTCACATTGGCCAATTATGATCGGACGGATCTCTATGGGGTAAATTCGCCATTTAGTGCAGGATGTGGTTCTGTGATCCAATATTCCTTGCTTGAAAATAAAAAGGAGAATCCGGATTGTATTTTGGGAATGTTTGATTCTTCTGCCCGGCCTTATGTGAATGCAGACATACTTTCGTTTGCCATTCCGATGAAACGGTTTGAAACATTGGTCGGATACATGGATGAATGCTTCCTGATCACTGAGACGTGGAATGTGATGAAGAAAAGAATATCAAAAACAGCAGAAGATCAGGGTATATAAAATCTTATGGCTATGATTGCCTGTTTGTATTTAGAACCGTTTGGGATCATTACCTGTTCGTTAAAAGTTGTTGTTTAGCTTTCGTTAAACTACATCATCATTTTTAAAACAACATGTTTAATGTTGACCCGATTGAAGGTGTATGTGATGTGAATATTGTTGTCTTTGGATTGAATCACAGCAGGATAACTGTATTCTCCTTCTTCGTGATTTTCAAGAATAAACACATCCTCCCATTTCAGTCCATCCTTTGAAATAGCAACGTTTAGTTTCGCCCGACCATTTTTTCCCTGTTTGGTTGGGTTATAGACCAATAAATGCCAGCCATTATTCAAAGTCACAGCATCGATTCCTGAGTTGGGATTTGGCAAATCTGTTTTAGTCAATGGTTCCCAGTTGTTGCCGTTATCATTTGAATAAGTTTGCATGATGGCGTTGTTTTTACTCCGGCAAAGTAACTGTAACCTGTTGTTGGGGTGAATCAAAATACTTGGCTGGATTACATTGAATTCTGATTTGGGATCAATTGTTATCAACTGCCAGGTTTTACCGTTATCTGTAGATTTTTCAATATGTATTTTCCAGCTATCGGGAGTTTCTAAGCTGGAAGGAGAAAGAAGAGTTCCATCTGCTAATTGAACCGGTTTGTTTTTGATTGGTCCTAAGATTCCATCTGGTAATCGTTCAGATTTTGACCACGTTTTACCATTATTTGTTGAAGTTTGAACCATGCCCCACCAATAACTTGGTGAAGGTCCAACTTTATAAAATAAAAACAGCTTTCCTTCTTTGGTTTTAAAAAGAACCGGGTTATAACAGGGATAACGCAAGGTGTCATTGATAATCCCATCAGCTATTTTTATTGGTTTACTCCAAATGTTGTTTTCCAGAGTTGAGAGCCAAATACAGACATCCTTGTTCCCTTCGTTTGTTCCTCCAAATGCTGCCGCCAAAAACTTCCCCGGTTCTACCTCCACTATTGTTGACGCATGACAGGAGGCAAATGGAGGTGAATTATATATCAGTTCCTGATTTATCATTTTGAAAGAATTTTGACCAGTACAGGTGATAGTTGATGTTAAGAGTAATCCAAGAATAAGTTTAAATATTTTCAT
>Ga0118677_10014345_pt1 | contig 11207 bp, 8 predicted proteins | sample AliMusrvi5mmetaG_FD_86154 | JGI IMG/M metagenome (GOLD analysis project Ga0118677, IMG submission 86154)
AGATAAAGCCAATTGTCAGCCGGAAGAAAGGAAGTTGAGAATTCCCTCGTTTCCGTACCTTCATAAGAAGCCAGGATTGGGTCATGTGTGATTGGGTCCCCTCTTTCATTTACTCTTTGTCTGGATTCGATATTAAACCCTACTCTGGCTTGTGCATTGAGATGTGAGTCGATCCTTATAACTTCCTGGTTCTGGAACAACCTAACGAAAATAAGACCTTGTCTGTTAGTTGGATTAGGAATATTAAGCATGTATTGCTTGATATCGGGTACTGTGGAAGGTGTCTCTCCCCACACAGCCCAGTTACTGCCATTCCACAGATATGCAGTTCTCTTTCCAGTATCATAATATATCTGGCCTTCAACCGGATTATTTGGCATGACCGGCAATTTATGCAAAACGGCATTGAGAAGCTGGTTTGTTTGTAAATCCAGGTTTTTTTTGAATATTGGCATAGAAAAAAATGAGTTTACCTGGTTATCCGATAATCACGATCTGTCCAGTGATCGCAGTTGCTGCAGTCCAGGTTAAATCCCCTGTTGCATTTACGGTTATGTCCACTTCAACTGAATAACGGGTTGTGGAAATAATTTCATAGACCGCTGCGATTACGTCTGTTCCGCAACCATGAGTTGCTGCTGAAATGGTTTGGGTGGTAACAGCAGTGATAATCCCCACATATTTTTTAGTTCTCCCGGTGGTCTTTCCATCCACATATGTTTTGGTGGCTTTCTGGGTTGCAAGCCTTGTATCACTACTCGCTGCAAGGTTGCCATCAGTATCAATGACACCGGCTTTGAAGTTGTCGGTTTCCAGGTTGCTGATCGTGTTGGAATCAGCATCAATAGATTTTGATGTTAGGGTTTGAACGGCTGCCAGCCTGACCAAATCAGAAGATTCCGTATTATCGATACCATCGAAATCTGATGCAGTAATACCAGAGCCTTTGGTAACATTGGCAATGACCATATCACCAACACTCACCCCGGAACCTGAAGGCGTACTCACTCCTGAAACTGCTCCTGCAACTGTTACTTTCCAGAACCAGCCTTTCTGAATTGTAGTGATCCCCTGGGCAACAATTGTCTGGCTACCATCAAACGTGCCTTTGTAAACCATCCCGGAAGTGATCTGCCCCTGAACACTGGCAATCTGACCATCGACATAAGTCTTGGTAGCTTTCTGGCTGGCCACTTTGACATCTGAGTTTGCATTTAAGGTACCATCTGTGTCCAGATAGGATAATGGCATTTGTTTGATATCATCTACGTTCCCAAGCCCGACCTGTGCCTTTGTCGTTGCATGGGGGTTTGCCGTCGATGCAATATGGGTATCAATGACAGCATGGGTATTGGTGCCCCTGTTCACCAGTGTGTTGTGGTCAATGGAAGAAGGATCAACCGATTTCACCCAGGCCGTGCCATTCCAGTACTTTTCATAATTGTCAGTTGTATCGAAATACTTCTGACCCTTTATCGGGCTTGACGGTGCTGATGCCAGGTTCTGGATAACAACATTCTGCAATTCGTTTTTATTGAAGTCCAACGGGACCAATACTTTTTTTGCCATGTTCTTTAGTTTAAGGTTTATATAAGGTTAACTGTAAATTATTTTTCCACTTGAAGCAGGATTAAGACTGATCACCATCTGATCGGTCGAATCATGAGTTACTTCCACTACCAGCTCTCGCCCGGTGGTGTCGACAACAACCACAGTTGGGTATTTCTGAAGGTTGTGCTGAACGGTGATTTCGGATTGGTTTACAAAGGACTGCACTACCTGAAGCGTTGAGTCGCCACCACCACCACCAGGAACGCCTGTTCCGGCAGGATCAATGATCCGGTACAGGAAAAAAAGTTCAATTTTTGCACTTCCGGATTTGGGGTTTGCTCCACCACAAAGGCAAACATAAACAGGCGTGTTTTCAAAGATCTGTGTTGAGAAAACCGGAGTCATCCTTTGAATGACCTTACCGGATGACATCAAAAAATCTGATGGAAAATATCCCCAATCCCGGGTTTCAGTGTCGCCATCTGTTGTCACGTTCAAAGTTTGTTCCCGATATATCTGCAACCCTCCAATTGGCCAAGGTGTTGGGGTGATCCGGGCAATGAGAGAAATTAACTCAATGACTTTCCCGGCTCCAGGTGCTGGGATGATCTCATTTTTATCGGTCAGGTGAATACTTTCCTCTTCAGTTATAACATGTTTCCCTGCAATGACTGGCGAAGACTGGACATTGAATAGCCAGTTGTAGAGTTCAGTAAAGTTCTCGTTGATTTTCTTCCCGCCAACCCGGAGCTTATCGCCTCGTTTATCGTCCGGAACAATCCCTATATTTATTTCTTGTCTTGCCATGCTTAATATGTTGTTTGGTCAAATGTTATTTCCATGTCATCAAAACTTACTTCGTTGTTATCCCAGGTCAAAAGCTTCGGCACCAGTATCGGATTTGCCGAACTCTCTGGAACATGAACCGAAAAGAAAGAGTTCTGATACGAGCGATCGTATTCGATTTCCAAGTTGTACAGGTATTCTCCATCTTTTAAGAATGGGGTTATTTTGGCTGATTTGACAACGATCTGGAACAATTCATTATTAATCTGCTCATATGCTTCTTGGGAAAGAAGAAGCTCACGAAGGCAATTCTTTTCATATAAGGATATCCACCCGGAATTGGCTTTGCAACTTTCAGTTTCTAAAGCGCTGAATTGTTTGGAGGGAGCATTAAAGAATGAATACTTTTCTTCCCGAACAGTAGTTCCTATCTGGCGTTCATATTCCAGGTTTAATTCATGCTTTCCTAAGAACCTGAAAGTATCATAGGTAGAAAAGGAATTCCGGTAAAAAAAGACCTTTTCATTTTCATAGACTCCGGTATCATTATAGAATATGCGCCTTTCAGACAGATAGTCATCATTACTGTCCATTAAAAACACTTCCCATGATTGAACAGTTTTACCGTACTGGGCATTCACCAGGTCAAGGTGATCAAACCCGACTTTGAATTCCACTACCGAGTAAGCAGTAAAGGCTACCTGTTCAGTTGCATTGACAACCTTATGGGATCCATCGGTGAAAGTGATGATCATAACCAGCCGGTACTCTACTCCTGATGAATTGGCTTGGAACAAGAAAAAAAGTTTCTCCAGCACTCCGCTGCGTGAATTCTTTGAGGTTGGAAGCCACGTAAGAAACTTGAGTTTATTTGCAGGGATTGAGAAATATTCCAGGTTATTCTCATTTAAAAAAGTCAGAAGTTCATGATTAAGCCCTCCGGCAAGAGCGTATTTCCATCCATCAGGGCGTAAGCCTTTGACTGTACCTGCGATACTTTCTGCAAACGATGCCCGGTATTTTAATAGGTAATCCCATCCATGAACTTTGACATTACCTGTTAATTCCGGAAATTCAAAGCGTGGCATCTGCCAAGTGGCAAACTTTGATAATAGGTAATCCGAAATATCAAAACTTGCACAGCCAGTGGGATCAGCTGGTTTAATATCTTCTCCAATCGGATTATTATACGAATCACGAATAAGGCAAAGAATACCAAAGTAATCCAGGTAAATATCATCGGTTCCGGGAATGTTCATCCCCCCAGCAACTCCCAGAACTCCAACATTAGATAAAATAACAGTACAATCGGCCCCGGCCTGTCTTGCCTGAAGAATAATCTTTCGCTGGCTCACCCCAACAGGATCCAGGGAGATTGTGAAATATTTTTGGATATAGTAATTTTCAATGAAACACTGATAGATATTATTGGCAAAGTCATTGAACGACTGGCCGGGATAACCCACTCCGAACAAATACCCGTCATAACCGGTCACTCCTGCGGTTTTAAAGACTAGGGTTTTTCCTGCAAATTGAAGAGTGAAAGAATGACCGATGATGGTATCAACTGAGGATACTACCAGCTCGAAGTAAGCATATGCGCCACACGAGAGAATGTAATTATCGGAGCAACCCTCAAAAATGACCGGATTCCCGGCAAAGGAAATAAGGTTGGGAGCTTGCGTAACATCAATCATGGTGCAATAGTACCATGAGATCACAATGGAATAAAGGACAGTATCAGGGAGCCGAGAAGCATTTGAGCTGAGTGGATTTGATTGAGGATTTATTCAATGTAACAGCAATTTCACTGATCAGATAATTTATTCCATTAATGCGGTAACGCTTGGTAAAGTCAAGGTCTTTCAACTCGATGAAATCCATCTGCTTTTCGATCTTGACACTCTTTCGATCATTCATGATCCAGTTGACCCAGTCCTTCCAATAGAGGTTGAATAAACCATTAGATCCAGTATAACGAAGAGAGAAATTGCTGTCATAGGCAAGTCCCCGAAGCAGAACTGGAGTACCAAACCAACCGAACATTCCAACCCAAAACAAACGTGGAGTGACCTTCTGGTTATCTGTGCCCAGATTCCCGCAAGTAACAATACCACCTTTATCAGCCAAAGAAGAAAAGATCGTTTCGTATTTGTTTTTGTCATCTCCCCATTTATAAAAAAACTTATCGGTGAGTGTTGGTCCGTTTGGCAGTTGTTGCCACTCAATGAGAAATGAAATGCCATTAACTCCCAACTGCCACCAGGAGTTGGTATCAACGATATAATAGATGTCACCCAGCCAGGTAAAAGGATATGGAGGAATATCCGAAAAACTCTGAACTGATCCTTTGATATAGTCGGTGATTCCTTTTTCCTGATCCAGCAGATCCTGGTAAACCTTATCCCCGGAATCGGGACCCAAGAGAAACCGAAAACCAGATATCGGATCAGCGATCTCCTGGGTAATTGCAAGAATATTCCTGGAAAACTCAATAACTTCGGAGTGAAGCAACACCTCTTTGTTGCTGACAATGCGAACAACCCTTTGTCTTGAATCAACCAGAAAGCTACAATTGAACCATTTTTCCAGTCCGCCGATGAATTCACTTACTTTCAACTTAGGCAGAAAGCGGCAGTAATAAAGCTGCTGAAGCCCAAATATAACTTCACTGATATTTACCGAATGGTAGATCACCAATCGGGAAAGCTCGACACTTGAAGTAAAAAATTCATCTTGTAGACGGTACCCGCAGTTTTCGGCCAGCTTGTTTAGAACAAATTTCAGATAGAGAAACGGTATCAGGATCGTGCGGTGCTGGCCGTCAGTTGTTACTTTGTGTAGTTTTCCGTCCGCAAAGATCAGGTTGTATGCCTGGAGTTCAGGGTTGGTTGCTTGTGGATCATAGAAGTCCAGGTTTGTGATTTCGGGCATGGAGAAATCACATTCAGGATAAAAATGAGTCAATGACCAGTTAAAGTAATCCATCCCCTGATCATCACTGGAAAAGTCTTTCATCCCGAAATCCAGCCGGTTTAAAATAAGGTCCTTCACTTCATAGTTGAAGTTACCCTTGTTGATGTAAAGGGTACCTTCAAAGGTTTTGTCTGAAGCTGTCTTGATCTTTATCTGACCGGTATAAAGAACCATCCCGTTCCAGCGGATACTTCCTTCGTATGTTTCATAAATGCTTTGTGTTGATGCAATTCTGTTTTTCCATCCAAGGATTGACATATTCCTTGGAGTGGTAGGAACTTTGAAAGGAAAGGAATAATCGCCAACATCATTGAACAAAGGTGATTTAAGGTTCAAAGAAACCGAAAAATCATCGGACAAGTCAAGCGGTTGGTCAGCAATTTGAATGGATAGCATAAACAGTTACAATTATTTTGAAACTTCGGCTTCGATCTGGTTGACTTTGTTTGTCGTTTCTCTTAAATGATCAAATGAGATGAAAGCAGGGATTCCGCTTTCGATCAGAGAATTTAGTTTATTGATACTTGCCGTAAATTCCGGATCGACGACACTTTGAATTCCTGTTGGAGTTGCAGGTGGAGAATCCATGTACCGGCCACCGGCCCGTTGTGGAACTCTTGCAAAATTGATCGCATCGATAACATGAGGGTAATTTACCATCAGGTTCTTTGTTGTTTTAGGATCAATGACGATCTCCTGGCCTGTCTCGCTGATCAAGGTCGGAGTGGAGTACAAACCGGTCTCGGGTGAATTTACTAACGGAACATCACGATAGAGTTTATTGTCATCCTGGCCTATCACCGAATAGCGGCCTGTAGCAGCTTCCGGTACCTTTTGACTCAGGATGTAACCGATTTGGATTGCTCCCAAAGCCGCAGTTATGATAGAGAGCACAATCCCAACTCCTGGACCGGCACCCAACGCAGATGCAACTGCCGTTGCAACACTGATCAGCGCATTGAACAAAGCCACTTCTTTGTTGCGAACGGCCTGATCATGCTCCATCTTCTTTCGTTTCTTATCCAGGTCTTTATCCATCCTGCTAACCTGCGAATCATACTGCTCTTTTGTGATGAGCTTGGCATCGAGTTGAGCCTGTAGGTTTGCTTTCTTCTTATTGTTGGCTTCTTCATCTTCCTTGAGCTGCTGGTTCTCAGCATCTGTCTGCATGGAGAAGATCGCAGCTAGGCCATCCACTGCTCCTTTTGCCAGGGAGATAGCATCATCAGCCACTTTTTTGGCTGTGTCTTTAGAAAGCTGAAGCTGTTTTGCTGAGACCTCTTCGGAAATCTGCTTTTTGATCTCAGCGGTTCGCTGCTCATCCCCCAGGTTTTCTTCCATCAGTTTTTTGTACCTGGCATTAACCTCGAGCTGGATCTTCTCTTTTCCCTTTGCCAGGTCCTGATCGCCCTTGAGTTTGAGATTATTCAGGTCATCTTCAAACTTCGTATCCCCTTGTTTCTTTGCCTCTGTTGTTTCCTGCTTCTGAGCAGTCTTCAAAGAATCCAGATCCTTCTGGATAGCTTTGAGCGCATCGGCTTTATTCTTTTCGGCCTTTATTATCTTTTCTGAATTACCTTCAGCAGCAGCTAGTTCTTCCTTATAGGCAAACTCTACTGCCCCGAGGATCTCCTTTTGAGCATCCTCGTACTTTTTGTTTACTTCGTAGATTTGCCTTTGGGTAATGCTCATTCGGGCAACCCGTAGGTTTTCGTGGATCTTCTTTACATCTTCTGCAAAAGCCTGTTCTGCCTGAAGTAGCACCTGTTTGATCTGGGCATCTCGCTGAACTTCCAAAGAAGATACATTGTTATCGATACCCTTTTTCTGCTCAGGTGATAATGTCTTTTCATTATCCGCTTTGAATTTCAAAGCCTTTTTGATCAGTGTATTGTACTTCTCTTCAACATTGCGGATCTCCTGCTGGGTCTGGGTGAATTTGTCAGCATAATTCTTCCCTTCAATCTCCTTGAGAGAATCCATCAAGTTTTTGTAAGACTCCTTGATTTTATCGTTGGCTTTGCCACGAGTATTCAATTCATCGGTTGCCTTTCGCATGTTGGTGCGATCTGTATTGGTTGCATCAGCTTCCCTTCCTTTGGAGATGTAATCATTGAGCTGATCGATCGACATTTTTTTCCAGGCAAGCTCTTCTTTGAACTCTGTCTTTCGGTTCTCAACCATACGATGGGTACGCTCCCGGTCATCCATCTCAGTCTTAATGACCATCTTGAGGGTTTCATCCTTGGTTTGCATAGCAATCGTTAGGATCTGGTTAGAAACCATATCCAGATTGTTATTAAGGTTCAATGAAGAATTGACTGCTTCTTCGGCAATTCTTAACTGCTCATTTTTGAATTCCACCGAATACACTTTCATTTTGTCAGCAGCTTTCTTGGCATTTTCAGCTGCTTCCAAAAACCAGCCTCCAGTTCCGGTGGTCCCGCCTCCGGCTCCCCAGTATTGTTTTACAAGTTTTATCTTCTCTTCCAAGGAAGTTGCTTCTTCAACCAACTTGGCATAAGCCGGTTTGGAATCATACAAGAGTTGCATGGAAGCAGCAAGGATTCTGTTTCGTTCACCTTCAGCCTCAGAAAGTTTCTTTGAAGCTTTCGACTGGGCTTCAGCAATGTCTTTGAGTTTATCTTCGGATTCAGCCAGGCGGATCTTCTCCATGTACTGATAGTTCACTTCCTCCAGGTGTTTTGCCAGAAACTGGTTGGTTACATCTTCATCTTTCATGCTACCCAAAAACTCCGGGTATTTCTGACGGAGATCATCGATCAACCGGTTACGTTCTGCCTGGTTGGTATTGGTGGCTTGTATCTGAAAGACAAGAGCATTCAAGCTTTCCTGTTCTTCACGGTATTTCTGGGCCATTGGAAGTTCGAAGAGCTTTTTGAAAGAATTCAAGGCTTGTGTGGCTCCCTGTACAAGTCCGTCGAACATGCCATTTGTTCCAAGAAGTGCCTCACCGATTGTTCTTTGCAATGCTTTCCAGCTTTTTCCCAGAAGTACCAACCTTCCTTCAGTGGTTTGCATCTCTTCTTCGGCCAGTCCTTTGTATTTTTTTGCGACAATGTCAATGGCAGCGCCATGATAGAGCTGTTCTTTCGATAAATCTTTGAATTGACTCGAAAGCTTTTGCAAACCCTTTGCAAGCCTGCCTTCCATTGTTCCGTCAAGATCTTCGACAGCCTTTTCCAAAGTCTGGCCGGTGACAACCGCCAGATCCTGGGCGGCTAAAATCGTCTTGCGTATCTGCTCCGGAGTCCTGCCCTGGATAGCCAGAAACTTTTCAGCCTGTTCTATCTCCAGGCGGCTATCCTTGGTTGATCCTGCCCTTTCTTTGGCAAGATCGATCAGTTCCCTCTGGGTAGCTTTATTGCCATCCAACACATCAAGGAGAAGTTTCTCTGCATCCCTGAGTTCAATTGCTTTCTGAATCCCGCCTTTGACATAATCTGCAATCGCAGTGATGGAAAAGGCAGCGGCCATTGCTCCTCCCATTTGCAAGGCTGCTCCTTTCAAAGAATCGAAAAGGCCTCCCATGCCACCGGCATTCTTTTTCATTTCATCCCCCACTGCCTTCGTCTGGCTTCGGATTTCAGCCAGACGAGTATTGAGCTGCTGAAGTTGCTTTGATTTGTCAGCAAATTCCTGAGTATTGGTCTTGAGTCCTTTTAGTTCTGCATTTAAAGCCCTTGCTGACCCTTCAATCTCTTTCAGTGTAGCATTGGCTTGCTGACCATTCAGAATAACGGTTGCCCTGGCTTCTTCTGTCATCTTTGCCATCGCTCTACTTTATTGAAGAATCGTTAATGTTTTCCGATATCACCACCTGGGCTTTTCTGCCGTATTCCTTTTGAAGAATTTCAAAAAGCCGGTGAGCTTCGCCATAGAAAGTCCGGGAATACCATTTTTTTGGTTTCCGGACGGCCCCCAGCATTTTATCAGCAAGAACCCTGCTGCCTCGTGAGACCGGACGATCCCCCAGCTTAGTTCCTTTGCCGACACCCATATCCAGGAACTTGCCGTAATAGTTGAAAGCAAATTCAATCCGGTCCACATTTCCACGGGAACCGTTGAGTACTTTATACTTGAAACTTCTATTGAGATCTCCGGAGGAATTCTGACCGATTTTCATTCGGCTCAGGTTTTTCCTCCATAACTGAATGGTGATCTTAGCCCAGGCTTCGGCTATCTCCCGTTCGGAAAGTTTTGTTTGATGGGTTTGCATTGAGCAAAGAAAAGCTCTACACAAGGCAAGACAAAGGACACAAAAAAAGCCAGTTAATGACAACTGGCTTTGAAGGGAAATTAAAACCTAGTGTATAATATCATCATATATAGTTCTTCGAAAAATCGAGAACAGTCTCATAAATATCTTCATGCTTAGGTTCTATTTCATTACCCTTTGAGACAATGTTCTTATTTAATGGTTGGAATACTAATATCCATATCTCTCAAATCAAATGAAATCGGTTTTATATCAGAAGGATTGAAATTTGGTTGCTCCGAAATATTCCATTTATAATAATATACTCCTTTAGGTAATATTTCATTGACTTCATACTTTTTTAAATCTTCAATTTTGAAAGCCTCCCATCCATCTGCATCGCATTTACCATACATAATATTCTTTATCTCGGTTATGATTAGTTTATAGGAAGACATTGAATATACACAATTTGCATCTTTACCATCGCAATTAATAATAATTAGAGCCTCTTTTAATTTCAGCTTTTTATTAATAATACCGATATCTTTAGGAATAATTGTAATGGATTGTCTATTAAATTCTTGCACGTTTCTATTGATAAATTCGGATAATCTTGGTGCAATCTTGGACGATACTTTAATATATAATGAGTCAATATCGAATCCAGGCTTGGTTAAAATTAAAAATTTTCCAGTTGTTGCATTATAAGCACCTAAATCGGCTCTAATGTTACTTAAATATTTTTTTCTTATAGATAGAACAACACTATCTTTAATATTTGTCAACATTTCATTTGATTTGGTTTTTATTCTATCTTGGTAAGCTATATCCGTTTCAAACTCTGATTTCTTTATCCATTTATTCATTCTTTTTATAATCCCATTTCTAATTTCATCATAAATACGACCTTGAGAAGGGTCTTGAGCACTAGCAAACATAGTGAAGAAACATAGAATTAAGAATATGCATTTTGCTTTCATAACTTTAATTTTTGATTACAATTATAAGATTTACGATTGAAGACAATCCTAACATTTGCAAATAATGTTGCGGAGAGCCCAGACAATAGACACAATATAAATAATAATAAAAATAGTAATTAATAAATACCCTGCATTTTTATTTGAAAACCCGAAATGAATAAGTTTCAATTTTTTTGCAAATCTCTCTCCATCTTTAGTAAGTAAAGACCAACTATCATAGCCTTTACATATATTTTTTTCTGCTTTTTTGGCTTGGTCCATCCTAAAATAATACCACTCAGAATTTATCTTAAAAGTAATTAGCCATAAAAATGTAACCAATAAACCAATAATTCCAGAAATCAAAAATAAAGGATAATTTACTGTCTGAGTTTGATCTTTAACGAATGATGCTGAAACAAAACCTAGGGAAATTGCATTGGCAATAAAAAACGTATTAAATATTTGCCATAAAGTTGAACCTTCAAATTTTAAAAAATCTACACTAATCCTGTATTTATCAAGATCTTGATTAATTGTCGTTTCTTTATCTATTTCCATTTTGTATTTTGTTTTAATATCAATCTTCAATTCTTTTTCGTGAGTATTAAACTCTGCTTCTGGATAACGAATGCTATGTGCTAAAAATACTTATATAGTCTGGAATGAGTTATTTCAGGTCTCCTATTACTACTCGCACCGGTAGGGAG
>Ga0118677_10014347_pt1 | contig 11206 bp, 11 predicted proteins | sample AliMusrvi5mmetaG_FD_86154 | JGI IMG/M metagenome (GOLD analysis project Ga0118677, IMG submission 86154)
CCCAAGACCGAAGCCAAGCAGAAGGCCATGGACCTGGTCCAGCAGTCCTTCTTCGACGGGTTCTGATTCGTGTCGCAGGGCCGTATCGGGTTCTGCAACTTTAGCCGGCCGCCGCCCACACAGGCGGCTGGCCGGCTTTTTCTTAGATTTCGGAGATGCAAAAGGAGATCGCATGAAACGCAGCACCGTCTCGGCCTTGGCCGCCATATCGCTGGTCTTCGCGTCCTGTGCCTCGGTTCCGGCCCAGGGCAAGGCCGCGCCGGATTGGATATTCACGACCCCCAAGCCGGACGCTGCAAATACCTACTTTGTTGGTTCCGCATCCGATGCGACAGGCGACATCGCGGCCGCGACCAACGACGCCGCCGCCAATCTCATGGCCTCCATAACCCAATACATCGGTGTCAAGATCAACGTCAACTCCGATGCGGAAGCCAAGGCCACCCTCGACTCCTATTCCGCCAAGATCAAGTCGACCGTGACCAGTTCGTCCCAGAACCAGGTGTCCGGCTTTTCGGTCAAGGAGCGCTTTGTCCAGAATGAGAAGGACAAGAAGAACAAGCGTGTGACCGTCTTCATCCTCGCCGCGTATGCGACGGTGGACCTCGAGAAGGAAAAGGCGCGGATTGCGGATCTCATCAAAAAGGGTGTTGAGGCGGTGGAAGGGCCGGAGCGTGAGGGCAACGCCCTGCTGGCGCAGAACCGGGGTTATGAGGCTGTCCGAAAATTCGTAGAAGCGTCAGTCGCGGCCTCGGGATCAAAGATCGACAATGCCGATGTCTACTTCGAGCGCAACATCAACGCGGCGCGGAGCGCCCTTTCCAGGATACGCTTCGACACTTCAACATCAACGGGATACAAGGGCAACGTCGGGCAGGAATTCTCGCAGCCATTCAAGGCCAAGCTGGTTTCCGGCGAAGGCGCTTCCGCGCCCGGAGTTCCCGGTGCCGTGGTGCAGTTGAGTTACCAGCGAAAATCGGGGACACGCCTTGTTTCCAAAACCGAGAGTGTCATGACCGATGCCTCGGGAGCGGTGACCTTCACGCCACCTGTGCCCGATTTCGTGGGCAAGGCCAAGTTCAACCTGCGGCTCGACTTCCAGTCGACCCTCGACCTTCTGGACAAGATCCCCGAAAAATTCGCGTCCTTCCGCGATTCGCTCGCCGTCGAACTCAAGGCCAAGATCGTGGATGTTCCCTACGAGGTCGTTTCGAACGCGCGTGGGACATCCATGGCGATCGCCATCATCGACCTCGACGAAACGGGCGCCGCCGTCGGGACATTGGCCCAGGCGGGGCTGATCGACACCCTCCTGCGGGAGAAGTTCAGCGTCAAGGGCGTGGCGGTGTCCCAGGAGATCATTACAGCGATGGACGAGGCTGCCGTCATAGCCGCCGTCACGGCCGCGGGGAAATACCAGCGCGTCGCCTTCGGCACCGCCAGCATCGCGAGCGTCCGCAAGGACGGCGGCAACTATCTCGCGACGGGCAAGGCCACCGTCAAGGTGTTGGACCTCGCAAGCGGCCGCATCCTGTACTCAGGCGATCGTGGCGTGACTGGCTTGGGCCCGGACGAGAAATCGGCTCGGGCGGCTGCCTATCGTGAGCTCGGCTTCAACGCCATCGGCAAGGACATGCTCTCCAACCTGCCGTGATGCCGTGACCGCGAACTAAATCTTCGCTGTCGCGATTCCCAGGTCCTGCGGCTTGTTGGAGATGACGCCCTCGCAGCCGAGGGCGAGGAGGCGTGTCGCTTCAGGTGCGTCATCCACCGTCCAGGGCAGGATCGGGTAGTGCCCGATGTTTTTCCAACGGAAGGAGGACAGCCGTCCCACTTTTGCCTTGTCGGGCTTGAGTGCGTCCACCTTGCCTATCCAGCGGCCCTCGCCGTGTCGGAGGTACGCGGGGACATCGGCGTCACTGGACCAGATGATGGCTGTTGGTATAGCCGAGGAAAGGTACTTGAAGCGTGCCAGCGCCATGGGATTGAAGGACGAGACAAGTATCCTGCCGGTCAGGCCGCTCTTTGTGGAAAACGCGTCGCGAAGGCATGCCGCCACCGCGGCCTCGAGGCCGTAGTCCGAGGAAATGTTGCTCTTCAGCTCGACATCGTAATAAAGGGAGTCCCCGAATTCCTCAAAGAGTTCCCGCAGTTCGATGATGCGCTCACCCTTCCACTGGCTTCCTTTCCAGGAGCCGATGTCGAGGGCGGACAGGTCCTTTAAGTTCGAGGTCTCCACGTCCATCGATGCGCCACCCACCCGCGCGGTGGAATGGTCGTGTATCACGGCCAGTTTGCCGTCTTTGGTCAGGTGCACGTCGAATTCGATGCCAGGCATGCCCATGTCGCGGGCGAGTTTGAAGGCGGCCATCGTGTTCTCGGGAGCGATGGAGGATAGTCCGCGGTGGGCGAACAGCAAGGGACGGGCTATTTCTGGAAACAAGGCCATGCGGCTCAAGCAGTGCCCCCTTCCGCCGCGCGGCGTTTGAGGGCTTCAAGATCGGAATCGGCCTTGGCGCCGGCCTCGAGCCTGGCGAAGTCGGCGTTTGACGCGACCACGCTCCTGCCGCCGACCTCGTCGCCCAGAAGCTCACCGGTCATCATCTGCAGTTCCGCGAGCAACTGGTCCGGGTTCACGCTGCGCTCGCTCGCCTTGATGTAGGGCAGCTGCTCGCGCATGCGCGTGACCCTGGCGCGCAGGTCCGCGCGCTCGGCCTCGAGGGTGGCGACCTTGCCGCCCTCCTCCTCCACCTTGGCGCGCGCCGCCTGGGCCAGGGCGGCCACCGATGTGTCACCGGCGGCCATCTTGGCCTCAACAAGCGCCACCCGGCCTTTCCAGCGTTCGAGCTCGCCTTGTGCCGTCGCGATGTCCTTGTCCAATCGCTTCACGTCCACCGCGTAGGCGAAGATGTATTCCTTGGCCGCGGCGAGGTCGAGGCCGGAAAGGTTTTCGTCGTCCATGCTACAGCTTGTAGGCGACGCCACCGCCAAAGCTGAGACCGCCGTAATTATTGAAGAAGGCACTGTCCATTGACACCCAATAATCGACGCCCGCTTCAGCGAAGACGGAAAGCTCCCTTGTGAAGAGGAAGGCGGCGCGGGCATAGGCCTGAACGCCAACGTGTGAGAGCCAGTCTGTCTTGTCATTGGTATTGAGAGGCGAGACGATCCTGGCGTAGCTGGCGCCGACTCCGCCGTATGGCGTGAGGGTTAAGCGGCCCAGGTAAAGGTTGAACTCGCCACCTGCGATCACGTTCACCGGAATTACCGTGAAGAGTCCGAGAAAATAGGAGCTGACTTCGGCTATCGGAATCTGCACCGCGCCGTAGGGCCGGAAGCCATAGAAGCCTCGGGACATCGTAGCCTTGAATCCAGGCAGGGGAGTGCCGCCGGCCAAGTGGAAGTAACCTTCAGCGTCGATGCCAAGGCGGGGTATCTCGTGTAGTTGGACATCCTTTGTCAGCTTGATTGAGGAATAAACAACTCGCCCCGTGGAGACTTCCGAACCGACGTCCTTTATCTGGATAAGGCCTTTTTCTGATTCGTTCTTGAAGCCCTCGACCGTCTCGCCGACGATTATCGAGTATTCGTCGCCCTTCTTGATGCCCATGTTCTGGCCGAGTTGGAGCTTGATCTCGCTCCCGGAGGCCGCCAGGACGCGGGTGCTGATCTGGAAGGCGGGCACCTTGCGCACCTCGTACTGCAGTTGCATCGGAATGCCGCTGATGGCCATCGATATTGACTGGTTCTGGTTGTTCTTGTCGCTGCCCGAGGTCTTGACCTCGGCGATGCCAAGGACCGATCCGCCGGCGCCTACGTCGATGAAGGTGACGTTGGTCTTGATGTCGGTTTCCCATTGGGACTTGTCGGAATTGTAGCGTGAGTTGAACTCCGAGACGATCGGCGTGGCGATTATGAAGGCCCCGACAAGTTTGTTGAACTCAGCCTCGGTGAGGACCGCCTCCCCGAACTGGAACTTTTCGGGCATCACGAAATTGGCTTCCTTGGCCTTCTTGAGTGTGGCGATGAACTGCTGCAATCCACCCGAGGACAGGCGTTCGGAATAGCCGAGGATGTTGAACCGGCCGAGGTCGACGAACACCTTCTGGATTTCGATGTCGATGCTGCCCAAGGTCTCCAGTGGAATGGCCCAGCCATAGTAACCCAAGGCGAAAATGGCGACGTCCTTCTTCTCGCTGACAGTGGGCGTGGCCGCTACCAGCGGAGTGGCAAACAACACGGCGACCAACAGTCCGGCTATCAGAATCCTGTTTCGTTTCATTTTTCCTCCTGATTGTCTCGGGATCCATGATTCGGATCCTGAACCTCTATTTTCCGTGCCATGGGCGGTCTCTGTCAATAGAAGGCTTCGTTTCAGTCATGGGCTGGCCTTGTCTCTGATCGGGCTCAGGCGATATCGTGGCCAACAGCAATGAAACGATCCTACCTGGACAGGGATGTACCCATAGCGGCCCTGGCCACCGTCCCGGGCGAGTCGGCGCTCGCCGTCATCCGCATCGCCGGCCCAGGGGCAGTGGAACTGGCGGCCACCCTTTTTTCACGGCCTGCGGTCCTCATCGCCGCCCGGGGTCTGTCCCTCGTCCACGGCGAGCTCGTCGATCCCGCAAGCGGAGAGGCCGTGGACGAGGTCCTCGCGGCCGTTTTCCGGGGGCACGCTGGACCCATTGGAGAGGACGGCGTCGAATTCCACTGCCACGGCTCTCCGGCCGTGATCCGGCGTGCTCTGTCCCTCCTTGAAACGGCCGGTTTCGCGCCAGCCCTCCCCGGCGAGTTCAGTTTCCGCGCCTTCCTGCACGGCAAGACCGACCTCGTCAGGGCCGAGGCCGTGCAGGAACTCGTCCGCGCGGGAAGCGAAGGGGCCAGGGCCGAGGCGCTCCGCCGGCTGGAAGGCGGACTCTCCCGTACCCTCGCCGACTCCCGTGCGGCCATCGTCGACGCCTTGGCCGAAGTCGAGGCCAGGCTCGATTACGCCGAGGACGACGATTCGCCAGCTGGAAGCCTCGATCCTGCCATCCTGCGCAAAGTCCGTGGCCTCGTCGCTGGCCTCGCCGAAAGCTACGTGGTGGGCAGGCTGTTCGAGAGGGGCGCGCGTGTCGTCGTGGCTGGCAGGCCCAACGCGGGCAAGTCGAGCCTTTTCAATCTCCTTGTCCGAGAAGAGCGATCCATCGTCGCAGCCGATCCCGGCACCACCCGCGACTGGATCGAGACTGGCATCGAGCTGGGCGGCCTGCCCCTGCGGCTCATCGACACCGCTGGCATCCGCGATGCGCCTGGCGGGGTCGAGGCCGAGGGTGTGTCCCGCAGCCGCGGCCTCGCCAGGGAAGCGGAGGCCGTGGTTTACATTGTCGACGGCGTCCTGGGACTGGCAGGCGAGGACCGGGCCTTCCTCGAGTCGCGGCCCGATTCCCTTCGCGTCTGGAACAAGGCAGATGATCCGAACTGCCAGCCACAACCGTCCGGTTTCCTCCGCCTTTCCGCAAGGACCGGCGAGGGGTTGCCTGCCCTGGCAGACGCTGTGCGCGAGTTCATCGCCCCTCGTTTTGGCCTTCCCAGCGACGTTGACTTCGCGCGCAGGGGCCGCGAGGCACGTGAAGCCACCATAGCGAGCGAACGGCAGAAACTCCTCCTCGACCGCTCGGTCTCCGCCCTGGATTCAGCCCTCACCGCGTTGGAATCGGGAACAGCCCTCGACGCCCTTGTGCTCGACCTCCGCGACGCGGCCGACTCCTTGGGAGAGATGACCGGCGAGATCGCCTCCGAGGAAGTCTTCGAGGCGATCTTCTCCCGCTTCTGCCTTGGCAAGTGAGGATGGCGTGGATTACGAAGCGATAGTCGTGGGCGGCGGCCACGCCGGGATAGAGGCGGCCTTGGCATTGGCGCGCCTGGGTCGCAGGACCCTCATGGTGACGCAGGACCTTGACGCGATCGGCAGGATGTCCTGCAACCCTTCGATCGGCGGCCTCTCCAAGGGCAACCTTGTCCGTGAGGTGGACGCCCTCGGAGGGGAGATGGGGCTCCTCATCGACGCGTCGATGCTGCAATATCGTGTGCTCAACCGATCCCGGGGCCCCGCCGTCCAAGCGCCTCGCGCACAGGCCGACAAGGCGCTTTACGCATCCCTGGCACGGCGCGCCCTCGAATCACAACCGCGCCTCGAGCTTTTCATGGACACGGTTGTGGACCTCATCCTCGACGGATCCGGCAAGCGCATCGAGGGTGTCGTCACTGAGCGCGGCGGGAGGATCGGCTGCCGTGTCCTCGTGCTCACCACGGGTACCTTTATGGAAGGAAAGCTCTTCATAGGTGAGTGGAGCGCTTCGGGCGGAAGGTTGGGCGAACGAGCTGCCGTGGGCTTGGGCGACGCCCTGCGCCAGCGTGGCTTTCGGCTGGGGCGGCTGAAAACGGGCACTCCCGCTCGGGTGAAGTCATCTTCACTGGACTACGGCGAGATGGAGCGGCAGGACGGTGAGGATCCCTTTCCCTTCTCCTTCGCCAACGACCGCGTCGACCGGCCAAACCTGCCCTGCTGGGTCACCTACACCAGCGCCGAGACGCACGGGATAATCCGCTCCGGCCTTGGCCGGTCGCCACTTTATTCCGGCGCAATCGTGGGGAAGGGTCCGCGTTACTGCCCCTCCATCGAAGACAAGGTCGTGCGTTTTCCGGACAGGGAACGGCACCAGGTCTTCGTCGAACCTGAGGGCGAGCACACCGACGAGATGTATCTCAACGGCCTCTCCTCCTCACTGCCCGAAGACGTCCAGGCGGCTTTCATCCACAGCCTGCCCGGATTGAGGCATGCCGTCATCGCGAGGCCCGCCTACGCCGTCGAGTACGATTACCTCGATCCGTCGCTGCTGTACGCTTCCCTGGAGTCAAAGATTGTCGGCGGCCTCTTCGTGGCGGGCCAGACGAACGGCAGTTCCGGCTATGAAGAGGCCGCCGCCCAGGGCCTCGTCGCCGGCATCAACGCCGCACGGTCCCTTGCGAATGAAGCGGCGGTTGTCCTGTCCCGTTCCGAGGCTTACATCGGGGTTCTCGTGGACGACCTCGTCACGCTCGGCATCGATGAGCCATACCGCATGTTCACGAGCCGCGCTGAACGACGCCTCTCCCTGCGGCAGGACACCGCCGATGCGCGGCTCACCCCAGTGGCCACGTCGATCGGACTCGCCTCTTCCGCCCGCCTCGAACGTTTTGAGCGGAAAATGGCGGGAATCGCGGAAATACGGCAGCTGATAAATGGGCGCCGCATAACGCGCGAAGACATCACCACTAACCCGAGCCTCACCACGCACGCGGGCGAGAGCGCGGCGACCGCACTGCGTGATCCTGCCCTGCGCGACTGCCTGGGTATCCTTCTTCCGGATCTCGCGGCACGTTTTCCGCCGGGCTGGATCGAGACGGCCGAACTCGACGCGCGCTATGCCGGCTACGAGGAGAAGGAGGCGCGGCTTGCCGGTCGTATGGAGCGTTCCGAGCGTCTGCGAATGCCCGAAGGCTTTGACTACCTCGCGGTGGGAGGTCTTTCGGCCGAAGCCGCGCAGCGTCTCTCCCTGGCAAGCCCACTGACCCTCGGACAGGCTGCCAGGGTTCCGGGTGTCAGAAGCGCTGACGCGGCGCTTCTATTGGTGGCCCTTGAACGCAAAAAGCGAAGCGACATTTCAAAAGGCGGATCGTAGGGACTTATCTTTTCTCAATCCCAAGGAGCGAGGCGAGGTCTTCCTTGGCCTTGTCCAGGGCAGCCTGGTACTGGGCCCGCGCCGCGCTGACGTTTTGCTTATAGAACGCCGCGAACTCGGGATCGGACATTGGGTCGATTCGCACATCCTGTCCCATCCGCGCGGCCATCTGCCGTTCCTTCTCACGGATCTTGGGACCCCACTGCTTGCGGATCGCCTGTTCGACATTCTTCATGTCGTCCAGATATTGTTTGAAGAAACCCGCGAGTTGCTGGAAGAGGGCTTGCACTCGCTTGTCGGCTGCGGGACCCTTGCCAACGGGAAGACCCGTGCCCGCAGCGGCCGCGAGCATTGAAAACCCAGCGGACAGGATGTCCAGTTTTGCAGTGGACGCTTCGTTGACGGGAAGTTGTATCTGCGAAGCGAGGACATCGAACATGCCCTCGCGGACGGCGTTCCGTTTTTCCTTTGGATACTGCGCCAGCTTTTCCGAGAGTGATCCTGACTCAGGGTCGTCGAGATAGCGGCCAGCCCCTTTCTTGCCCTCTATTCGCAAGGTGTTGGCTTCTATGGCGACCTCGTCCACCTTGATGTCCCGGGAACGCTCGAGGGCTATCTCGAGAGCGCTTTTTATCATGGCCATGTAATGCTCCTGTGAGGTTTTAGGTGGATTTTTGAAATGCCCGAGCGAAGGCCACCGCCTTGTCGACCATGCTCACCAGCACGATCGCCGCCGTTGTCCATTCCAGAACCATCACCAATGCCAGTCTGTTGATTCCGAAGATGAGCCTAATCACTTCCACCGCGTACAACACCATTATTGAGGCCACGGCCACTTTTCCCATGAAGGTCGTCTTCGGTTCCACTTTCCTGTTCACAAAAATCAGGATGAATACGAAAACAACCTGCAGTCCCAGGCGCGCAGTCACGAGTAAGAAGAACCAAGGCTCAACAAGCTTAAAATAATAAAAAACTATGGTGAGGACAATCAGGAGCGCGTAATCGCTTGCACTGTCCATCATCTTTCCGACCTTGGTGACCTCCCGCGCCTTTCGTGAGATGTATCCGTCTATAAAATCGGTCGCGAACACGAGAAGCACCAAACAGAGCAGTGGCAGGCGGATCCGGTATTCCTTGGCCGCGAGGACCAGGAACAGGAGAGTGGGCATGCTCGTCAGCCTGAAAAGTGTGACGACGTTTGCGAGATTGACCTTCTCGAGGCGTTCCTCCGAAGGTTCCTTCACGAAAGATTGTTTGAAAAAGAAAAGCAATGCCAGCAAAACGGCGTCAAAGACAACGGTGACCACAAGATATGTTGGACTGTATCTTAGCAGAAAACCACGGGGAAGCCCCGGTAGCGAAGGCTCCGCCAAGGCCGCGAATACGGCGAATATACCCAGTTGAAGAAGAAAGTAGGCGACGATCACGCTTATAATACTTTTGCCGAGTCTGTCGATCACGCCTGCCTCCGCCGCAAGGCACCCAAGTCAACGAATAATACAACTTGACATCGGCGCTGTCAAATACCCATACTTTGTCCATGACTCTAGCCGACAAGCTCACCGCTAGCCGACTCGCGTTCGCGCCGGTCTTCTTTATCACATACCGTTGGGGCAGTCATCTCGGGGCGGTTCCCTCCGTCGTCATTCTTTTAGCCCTTTTCCTCCTAATTGAGTTGAGCGATCTATTTGATGGCTTCGCCGCTCGCCGCAACGACACGGTGAGCGACTTTGGCAAACTCTTCGATCCCTACGCGGACGTATTCGCGCGCATCACCTATTTTGTCTGCTTCGCCCTCGATGGGATCATGCCGGCTTGGGTTCTCATGGTCATTCTTTACCGCGAGTTCTCAATCAATTTCATCCGGATGCTGCTGGCTCAGAGAGGCATCGCCATGGGAGCGAGGCCGGGAGGTAAGCTCAATTCGGCGACATATATGGTCGCCGGAGCAGTATCACTAATTCTTGTCGGCGCGAAGGCACTCGGACTCATTCCATCGGCTTGGCGAATCTTCGAGATGGCGATCTACGGCATCTATGTCCTTGCCGCTGTCCTGGCTTTGGCCTCCTTCGCGGATTATTTTGTCCAATATCGCAGGCTGACCTCCTCCCATTCATGATTTCCTCCAGACCCATTGGTGATCTGACCCGAAATGATGCCGAGGGCATCAGATTTGTCCTCTTCGACATCGACGATACCATCACCGAGAAGGGTCTCCTTCCTGAGGAATCCTTCTCCACTTTGTGGGCGTTGCGCAGGGCTGGAGTGTTGGCAATCCCGGTCACGGGACGCCCCGCAGGGTGGTGCGACCTCATCGCCCGTCAGTGGCCCGTCGCGGGGGTGGTGGGAGAGAACGGCGCTTTCGCTTTCTATATAAAGGAAGGGCGTCTCGAGCGTCTCTTTCATCCCGCCGCGCCGTCGCCTGATTTGTCCCGCGAACGCCTTCGGCAGCTTGCTTCCAGAGCTATCGCCGCCGTGCCAGGACTCCGTCTTGCCAAGGATCAACCCTATCGGCTCTTTGATATCGCGTTGGACTTTGCCGAGGAACCGCCGTTCCTCCCCATCGAAGATGCGTTGCGAGTCAAGGCGATCTGTGAGGCTTCCGGGGCACAGGCAAAGGTCAGTTCGATCCATGTGAACGCATGGATCGGCAAGTACGACAAGCTTTCGATGTCCGAATATTTTCTTGCCACGGTCCTCGGTTGGGATCCAATCCGATCGTCGCGTGAGGTGATCTTCTTCGGGGATTCCCCGAACGATGAACCCATGTTTCGACACTTCAAGCTGTCCTGTGGTGTCGCCAACGTGCGTCGATTTGAATCCATTATGGAGTTTCCCCCGGCCTACATCACTGACAAGGCTTTTGGGGCCGGTTTCCCCGAGGCATGTCAGCATATACTGGGAAACAGGGCGCTGGCGAACCTCGGACCAAAAGCGAAATAAAGGTGGATCAAAGCGGACTGGGTGCTTGACAGCGACTTGGGAACTGCGATAGTTTCATCGAGCACCTGAGGGTGGGACGCCGGAGTGAACGGGTCCCGCGCATGACAACCAGACAGCGGAAGGCATTCGGGCGGCGCCCGGTTCCTGGTTTTTACAGCCAGGACAGGCGGGGGCCGGTTTTCGTCGCCTCCGGTGGTTGACAGGTTGCGGCGGAAGATGGTATAGAAAGGCGCCTTCTGGCACGGAAGTTGCTGGAGAGGTTGCAGGGTTCCTTCACAGTAAACAGGGATGGGATAGAGTGAGGAAAGGCACAGGGCCACGTGAGTGGGCCTGTGCTGAAGCGGATCCGTCGAAGGGCGGGTTCCGCGAAGCCGGGCGCGAAGGCGTCCGGTTGGGTATCGAATGCCGGTGGTTCCTGATGGGACCACGAAACGTTCAACTCTTTGTGAAGCTAGAGGTCTTCGGACCTTTGGTATATATCATGGAGAGTTTGATCCTGGCTCAGAACGAACGCTGGCGGCGTGTCTTAAGCATGCAAGTCGTGCGGCAAGGGATAGCAA
>Ga0118677_10014348_pt1 | contig 11205 bp, 7 predicted proteins | sample AliMusrvi5mmetaG_FD_86154 | JGI IMG/M metagenome (GOLD analysis project Ga0118677, IMG submission 86154)
AACAGGCGGGGACGTGGGGCCAGCTCGGCGACAGAAGAACCAATCCGTTTATGAGGACACGGCAAAGACGGAACTTTGACCGGAGGGGGGCATACCGCATCGGGCTGAATACCCTGACCTTTATACATGAAGGGGATGAAGTCTTTTATGGAGCGCTGAAGGATATAAGCGATACCGGCGCCCGCATCGAGATGGACAGGGCTCCCGGCAATGGCGCCTCCCTGTTTACCATGGGAGTGCCTTTTTTGAGCAATAAGAAGCTCGCGTGTAAAAGAATCTGGTCAGAAAAAAGTGATAATGACGGCAGCGGGCAATACGGAATCACCTTTCTTGACCTCTCGATTCAGGAGCGCAACGAGCTGCGGAAGCGGTTTTTGCTTAATGAACCGCTTTTGCTGAGCCATGCCGAAGCCGTTGCGAGCAGAGCGGGAGATAGTGCGGCAGTCACGGAAATAAAGACTTTTTTTCTGATCGATGTGCGGCTTGCGCTTGAGAGCCTTATTGATATTGATACCATGATCGAACTGGGACAGCCCGACGCATTCGTGCAGAAAGAATGCAATAAGACGCTGGACAGCCTTATTGAGGCCGGCGACAGGCTTGAAAACAGCCTGAGCAGCCCCTATCTGAGCAGTGACATCAAAAACAGAGTACGCCAGCTGCTGGGGCATTTCCTCTACCAGTCGGTGGTGTGCAAAAGGGGCTTTGAAAAGCCGCACGGCTATCCCGGTGATTTCAAAATGCTTGAGGGTGTTTACAACAACCGCGAGCTTTCAAGCGGCATCGGCAGGTATCTCGACCGGTATGGTCTGGATGTCCCCTACGCGGGTGCCATCCGGCACCGCAAAGATAAAATGAGGGATATCCTCTACGACTTTATCAACTCAAGCCGGGATCAGTCGCTTCATATTATCAATCTTGCGAGCGGCGCATGCAGGGACATCCGCGAAATGTTTCGGCGGCCCATAACGTACCCCGGCCCGGTAACCCTTACCTGTATTGATCAGGACCCGATCGCCCTTGAGTATTCCCGGCAAACCCTGTCGGAGATCAGCACGGGCAACATAAACGTCGAGCTTGTGCAGGGCAACATACTGCGCCTTGAGGCTCTTGACCTTGGGCCTGACGGCAGCGTTGATATGATATACAGCATCGGCATTGCCGATTACCTTCAGGACCGGATGCTGAAAAAAATATTCAGCGACTCATATAAAAAACTCAAAACGGGGGGGAGGCTGGTTGTTGCCTATAAGGATAAGGAATCACACCGGCCCATAGAGCTCAACTGGTGCTGCGACTGGTATTTCATTCCCCGCAATGAAGATGAGCTTATTGATTTGATTAATGCATCCATGGGCGCTGAAAATATTTCCATCAGCATTGAGCGTGAAGATTCAGGGGTAATATTTTTTGCCACTATAACAAAAATTAAATAATATTAGAAAATTAACCTTGTTATTTCTCTTAAGAGGCGGCAGATCCCGTCTCTTTTTTATGTAATCACCTGTATACTCGATCCTCCGCCGATAACAAAGTATGGGCGGGTTTTTGCATTGGTATGCGCATAGTTTTTTTCTCTTGCAGCGGCAATTTCATGTAATGGTGTTACAATAAGATTATGAAAGAATTTATAAAAATTAGAACAGCGAAGTACGCGGACACTCTCTTTGCAGGGAGCACAGTGTCACCGGGCATCCGGGATATGCAGCTCAATCCTTTGTCTTTAACGTTTCCACCTGAGCTTGAACAGGAGTACTTTGATAACCTTTTTAATAAATCGCTGAGCAGAATACGGTTTTCCCTGCTTCTTGCCATTGTGCTTTTTGCCGTCTTCGGTTTTCTTGATGCAGCCCTGGCGGGAGATAAAAAAATCGTTCTGTGGTTGATACGGTATGCGCTTATTTGCCCCAGCTTGCTTGCAATCTTTTTCTTCTCTTTCACGCATCATTTCAAAAAGCATCTGCAACAGACCTTTTCCCTGGGGCAGATATGGCTCGGCTTCTGTGTCGTTCAGATGATACTGCTTGCCCCCCCGCCTGCCAGCTATTCATACTACGCAGGCCTTATCCTGATCTTCATGTACGGCTACACGTTTGCAGGCCTTCGCTTTGTCTGGGCGTCCCTTGCCGGATGGGTTATTGTTGTGCTCTATGAGCTGGCCTCACTGCTTATTCAAGCGCCGGTATCCGTGCTTATCAATAATAATTTCTTCTTTATCTGCGCAAATATTATAGGGATGTTTTCGTGCTATTCCATCGAAATGTCCTCCCGCAGGGATTTTTATTTTTCCAAGATGCTTGAGCTGGAGAGGGAAAAGGTAGAGGCGGCAAACCGTGAACTCGAGATGAGGGTCCGGGCGCGCACTGCGCAGCTGATGCAGGCAAACAAGGACCTTGAGGTGGAAATGCAGGAGCGTAAGCGCGCGGAAAAGGAGCTCATTCAGGTGCAGAAAATGGAGGCAATCGGCACGCTGGCCGGCGGCATCGCCCACGACTTTAATAATATCCTGACCGCCGTGATTGGGTATGCCGAACTCGGCATGTATAAAAAAAGCATGGATCAGGGGAAAACAGAGTATATCTTCATGCAGATATTAAGCGCGGGCAACCGCGCCAGAGAGCTGATAAATCAGATTCTGACGTTCAGCCGCCAGCGGGATGAAGAGCGGCTGCCGGTGAAGCTCGGGAGCATTATCAAGGAAGCGCTTCAACTGATACGCGTGGGTCTGTCGCGGCATATTGAAATCCGGGAGCACATACGCACCACTACGGATATGGTTTTTGCCGATCCGACGCAGCTGCATCAGATAATCATGAACCTATGCACCAATGCGGCTCATGCAATGAAGGAAAAAGGAGGGATTCTTGAGGTGGCTCTCGATGATCTGCTGATCGACACGTCGTCGCAAGAGCAGTTTCCCGATCTCAGTCCGGGAGGCTATCTCAAACTGACGGTGCGCGATACCGGTACCGGGATAGACCCGAAAGTTATTAGCAGGATTTTTGACCCCTTCTTTACAACTAAAGCTCCCGGGGAAGGCACCGGCATGGGGCTGTCGGTCGTGCACGGCATTGTGAAGCATTACGGAGGCAAAATTCTGGTCAGCGGCGAGCTTGGCAAGGGAGCAACGTTCTCTGTACTGCTGCCCCGGGCTGAAAAACAAGCTTACAAGGAGCCGATGAAAAACGATGCCGCTATCCCTATAGGAAACGAAAAAATCCTACTGGTCGATGACGAAGCAACGGTTGTCGAGCTGGGCCGTGCAATGCTTGAGGAAATAGGGTATTCGGTCGTGATTTCGACCGATGCCTTTGAGGGCGTTGCCCTGTTCGCCCAAAACCCCGACCAGTTTGACTTGGTAATAGCCGACAAAAACATGCCGCATATGTCGGGTTTTGATTTCGGTAGAGAAATACTTCGCATAAAACCGAATGTCCCCATAATCCTTTATACCGGCTATCCGGACCCTCATGACATTGATAAAGCAAAAGAGCTGGGATTCCGTGACGTTATGAAAAAACCACTGGTACTGCGCGACATGGCTCAAACAGTCCGCTCAGTTCTTGACCGGAACATTTAAAAATGTCCGACCACCATCATATAATGCCAATTTTTTTTTCAACCATACTGTTATGCGCTGCTTGCCTTGTTTGCCACCCCGTATTTTGCTCAGCTGATGGAGCGCCTGCTGCCCCTGAAGAGGCGGGGAAAGGCGCTTTCAAAATACCTTTTTTTGACGGCATAAAGCTCCAGACGACCAACTGCCAGCCCAAGCTTACCAACGCCAACCACGTGATACAAAATATAAATCATCGTACCGGAAGTGATCTGAAAGACTGGGACACCATGTTCATACAGACCATTGATCTTGTGCTTTGGAAAGACTTGTCAAAATATTTTAAGGCTGATTTTGCGGTTGGAGGATCAACCGGACCGCTCATATCGTCAAGCACCTGCTTTCCGCAAAAGCCCCTTGATGTCGCCATCCGCATGCGACAGCGCTATACCGCTGTTGAGCTGTGGTCAAATCTCTATTTTTATCCGTTGACCACGAACTACAAGGACCAGTATGCCTCGGGCCGAATTATTGAGCCTTTTATCGCTGTGGGGCTTGGCTATACGTTTTTCTGGAGTGAAGCAGCCTTTAAGCTGCGCAAGGGCAGCTATTTTTACGACAGGGCTCAAAGCAACTGGAACGAGAGCGAGTGGGGCTATAAAATGATGTCGGGATTTAATGTTAACCTTGGCAATATTTCCCCGCCGATGAACAGGTGGGTGATAACGGTTTCGGCCTTTCAGATCTGGAACAGGCTCAAGGGCAATGCGAAGCTGCATCTGACCGATGAACTCAAAATACGCGGTAGGCGGATACCGGTTGATGTAACCACGCGTCAGCGGATGGATATAGATTTGTCGGGCCCATATTTTTCCATTGCTATTGGACGGTATTTTTAATACGGTCCCGATTATACCTTTGATGCTATATGTAATTTGAGAAATCAAGGCTTGCTGTTTTGATACGTGCCTCTCTTCAACATGTTGTGGCTGCTATGTACCGGCCAAGACTCCACATTAGAGCATTTAACTTTATTCTATAGCCGTTTGCACGGAGGAGTTTTTGGTTCATTCGCCCGTGCTATATTCTTGCAAGACACGCCGCCAGGGAAAATACGCCCGTGGCTTGAACCGCACGGGCTGCTTCACCAAAAACTCCCCGGTGGCCATATGGCTAGAGCATTTTGTTAAATGCTCTAGAATTCTTGATACTGTGCTTTTATAAATTAAACAGAATATAGTTTACGAACAGGAAACTCGGCATTGGCCGAAGTCCGGAATTATGAAGCACGCAAACATTACATCTGCACGCTTCGGTAGCCTTGACATGATGCGCGGCATTGCCATTGCCGGGATGGTGCTGGTCAATAATCCCGGCTCATGGCAGCAGATGTTTGCCTGGCTGCGACATGCGGGCTGGACCGGCTACGGCCTCGCGGATCTTGTTTTCCCCTTTTTCCTCTTTGTCGTCGGCGCCGCGCAATCACTCTCCCTTGCCGGCGCAGCGCATACCGGCAGGCTGCCGCTGAAAATTTTCGTGCGGATTCTGCGAAGAACCGCCATCCTTTTTCTGCTCGGGGTCTTCCTCAACATGCTTCCCGGTCTTCTGCAAGCAGGCCTGTATGGCGCGCCTTATGACATAGGGCACCTTCGGGTTATGGGCGTACTGCAGCGCATAGCCCTTGTCTATTTTGCCGCAAGCATCTGCATTGTTTTTCTCTCGGAGCGTTTGCTTTGGTTGACTATTGCCGTGCTGCTTTTGGGATACGGAGCAGTGCTGGCCGTTTTTCCGGGCAGCCTGTCTCCGAAGCACAACCCGGCACTCTTCATTGACCGGCTGCTGCTGGGGGCCGCTCATCTGTACAAGGGCGGGCTTGACCCTGAAGGATTATTCAGTTCAGTATCGGCGCTGGCGACCGCCCTTATCGGATACAAAGCAGGCTTATTTTTATATCAGGCCAAAGGCCCACGGAAAGGCTCATTAAAACTGTTTATTGCCGGCATTCTTGGGATTGCGCTTGGCTCTGTCTGGGGGCTGTGGCTGCCGGTGTGCAAAGATCTCTGGACCAGCCCCTACGCGCTGGTATCCGCCGGCTGGGCAGCACTGGTCTTTGCGTTCTGCCATGAGGTGCTGGAAATGCGGCAGATGCACCGCACTACTCTGCCTTTGCAGATCATGGGGCGCAATGCCCTGTTCTTTTTTGTCGCCTCTGGGATAGCAGCACGAATACTGCTGGCTGTTAAAATCAGCAGCGGCGGCCAGCAGCTACAACTCTGGGCATGGCTGTACAATGTGCTTTTTGCCTCATGGCTGGGCCGAACTGAGCTCAGCTCCTTTGCCTTTGCCGCAGCCTATTTGATTTCATGGTGGCTGATTTTGTATCTCATGGATCGAAAGGGATGGTATTTCAAAGTATAAGCACGTTGTTGTATTGATAGCCAACAACGCGCCCGCAAAGCGGGTGGCTTTGATCCTCCTGCAAGGGAAAGATAAGGGCGCGAAACGCCAGGTTGCCTTCTATCTGAAACAGCCTTCGGCGGCTGTTTCAGATAGACAATCAGTGCTGATCATGATAAGTTGCATATAAATACACTGATTGTCTTGCATGGCACGGAAAAAAAATAATAAAATCTTTGTTCTCGACACCAATGTGATTCTGCACGACAGCTCCTGCATACACCAGTTTCAGGAGCATGATATTGTCATTCCGATCACGGTGATCGAAGAGCTCGACCAGTTCAAAAAAGGCAGCGGCACGGTCAACTACCATGCCCGAGAATTCGTGCGCGCGCTGGATGAGTTAAGCGGCGATAAGCTCTTCGGCGCCGGCGTTAAAATCGGCCCCCACCTGGGCAATATCATCATCGGGCTTGAGCAGCCCTTTCATCCCGATATTGCCCACAATTACTCCCCCGGCAAACCCGATCACCATATTTTAAATACGGCCTATCATCTATCGCAGGAACACCCGTTGCGCCAGGTCATACTGGTTTCAAAGGACGTCAACCTGCGCATGAAGGCAAAATCAATCGGCATCGTGGCTCAGGATTATTTCACCGACCATGTCAAGGACCCGGAAGCGCTTTACAGCGGCCATCGCATTGAGGAAAATGTGCCGGCGGAGCTCATTGAAAAAATGTACCGCGAGCCCTTTGAAATCAGCGCCGACCTGCTGCCGGTAAAGCATCAGCTTGCCTCGAATGAATATCTCATTATGCGCAATGGCAAAAAATCGGCCCTTGCCAAATTCGACGGGCAGCAGCAAACGCTCAATCGCGTTGACAAAACGCCTTCCTACGGCATCACGCCGCACAATGCCGAGCAGATATTCGCCCTCGATGCCCTCATCAATCCCGCTATACAGCTGGTGACACTCACGGGCAAGGCCGGTACCGGAAAAACGCTTCTGGCCCTTGCCGCGGCCCTTGAGCGGCGCAAAAATTACCGGCAGATTTTTATCGCCCGGCCGGTCGTGCCCCTGAGCAATAAGGATATCGGGTATCTGCCGGGCGACATACAGTCAAAGCTGGATCCGTACATGCAACCTTTATATGACAATCTGGGGGTGATACAGAATCAATTTTCCGAATCCGATACCAAGCACAGAAAAATTAAAGAATTTCTGACGGAAGAAAAACTCGTTATCGCCCCGCTTTCCTATATCCGCGGTAGAAGTCTTGTGCATATTTATTTTATTGTCGACGAGGCACAAAACCTGACGCCCCATGAGGTAAAAACCATTATCACCCGGGCGGGCGAAGGCACAAAAATGGTCTTCACCGGCGATATATTTCAGATCGATCACCCCTACCTCAATACCTATTCAAACGGCCTGAGCTACCTCATTGAAAAAATGCACGGCCAGCAGCTCTACGCCCATGTAAATCTTGAAAAAGGCGAGCGCTCAGAACTTGCCGAACTTGCCAGCAATCTGCTGTAAAAGATACAGCTTCATCCGCATTAAAGGCGCGCCCTGCCAATGCACTTTTTTTCCCTTACCAGCACGGAATTTCTCAACATCATGCACGAGCGCTGGGGCAAGGGACTGTTTCACGGTCTGGCGGCATACCGTCAGGTTTTAAAACACGGAAAACCCTATATTGCAGCAGCCCCTGAATTCTCCGCAAACCCGGCTTTGGCTCGCGATATTTGCAGCGCCTTTGCCCTTACCGTGCCGCGGATCGCCGAAATCGCAGAAGACGCAGGCAGTTCAAAAATCGTTTTCAGACTTACTGACGGACTGCTCGTGGAAGCGGTATGGCTCCCGATGCCGCGGCGTGCGACCCTGTGCATTTCAAGCCAGGCAGGCTGCCGCATGGGGTGCACGTTTTGCCGCACGGGCGCGCTCGGCTTCAAGCGCGATCTTCTGGCAGAGGAAATAGCCGGCCAGGTCTGGGCCGTGCGCCACGGTCTCGGCCGCCCGGTAGACAATATCGTTTTCATGGGCATGGGCGAGCCGCTTGATAATTTTGACAATGTCGCGCAGGCCATACGCGTGCTCAGCGACCAGCACGGCTTTGACATTGCCCACAGCCGTATAACGGTTTCAACAGCCGGGCTCCCCCATGGCATACACCGCATGGGAGAGCTCAACTGGCCAGGGCTCAATCTGGCGGTCTCGTTAAATGCGGCAAATGACGGCCTGCGCTCGCAGCTGATGCCCGTTAATCGCACGTATCCGCTGCAGCACTTAAAAAACGAGCTCCTCTCCTACCCGCTTCGCAAGCGGGGCGTTTTCTTTATTGAATACGTGCTCCTGAAGGGAGTAAATGACGGCCCGGAGCATGCCGCGGAACTCATCGGCTTTGTTGAAGGCCTGCCGGTACGGGTAAACGTCATCGGCTATAACCGGGTTTCCGATCTGCTGTTTGAAAGCCCCGGGGAGGAGGCGTGCCGGCTTTTTTGCAAAAGAATCGCGGATGCGGGAATTTTTGTTCGCCTGCGCTCCTCGCGCGGGCAGAGCGTGCGGGCTGGCTGCGGCCAGCTTGGCGGGCCGCTGCACTTCAATCAAACTATAAACTCTCTGCGGTAAATTTTAATCATCGCCAGCATCAGGGCAACGATAACCGGCCCCACAATAAAGCCTATGGCGCCAAGCCACATGCTGCCGCCGACTATGGCAAGGGCCAGCAGCACCGGGTGCACATTGACCTTGCCGCGCATCACCAGGGGCTTAATGATATTATCAGCCATCGAAACAAGGCCAGCACCCCAGATCAGCAGAAATATTCCCTTGCCCATGCTGCCGCCGATGATGAGCGCGACAGCCGGCGGTATATACATGACCGGGCCGCCGATCACCGGGATTAGGGTAACGCCGATCGCCACGACGCCCCAGACCAGCGGCTTGTCGATACCGGCTATCCAGTAGCCGATGCCGATTAATATGCCCTGGGCAAGGGCCGTTACGACCATGCCGGCAAACGTGCCCGTAATAACGCCGGCCACTTCCTTTATAAGTATCTGCTTATGTTCAGGGTTAAGGGGCAACAGACTCAGAAGCGCTTCCTGCAGCTGGTCGCCTTCAGCGAAAAACATAAACAGAAACAGCACCACCATCAAAAACCCCACAAACACGCCTGCCGTGGCGGTGAAAACTTTCGGTGAATATTCATACACAATTTTGCCTGCCGATGACAAAAACTCAAGCATCTTTGCCCGAATATTGAATTCAGCGGGAATAAACTGCGGGAATGCCGCGATTTTGTTTTGCAGCCACATATTGGCCTGATCGATTCCCTGGGCAATCGAGCCGACTTCAAGATAGGAGATAACGGCCTTGACCGCATCCACGGCATTCATCGCTGCAACGGTAATGATAGTGCATAAAGGCCCGAGTATGCACAACCAAACAAGCAGTGTCGCGAGGCCCGCCGCGGCATAGCGCCTGCCCCGTAACAGCCGTATGCAGAGCCGGTTAACGGGCCAGCAGATGACCGTAATAATGAGCGCCACCAGAGCCGCGACAAGAAACGGCTGAATAATGACGCCAAACGCGACCATCAACAATAGAAGCAGCACCAGAAAACTTATTCTTGAAGCTTTGTTAGTATCCATAAAACTCCATATACCAGATACCGCGCACACTGTCCATGGAGAAAGCCTGAATTGTCTGCCTGAAACTACCGCCTTCAGCGGTTCAGGCAAAAGGCACCATGGCACAACGTGTCCTTGTCTCCCCCTTTTCCGGGAAATCCTGGCCACCCGCTATGCAGGTGGCGCATTGACTGCAGGTATCCCGGTTGCCCTGTCCGGCAATGCATGATAAAGTATAGCTATGAAGAATACAATAATCAGTTTTGGGACCTGCCTGCGCTCGCCAGCGTTCTGGTTTTTTGCCTGTTCCGCGGAAGCCTCGGCAATACTCATTCTCTCGGTCATTCCCTCGGTGGGAAGCGGTTTCAACAGCGGCCTGGCGGCACATTTGCTTGCCTATACCACTTTTTCCTGCACAGCCGGCATTCTGCTGGTTATAAAAAAAATCCCGCGTGCCATTGTAAAAGGCGCCCTTATTGCAGCGCTGTTTGGCTGCTCTATCGAACTGGTGCAGTATTTCATACCCTACCGCGCCTGCGAGCTTGCTGATGCAGCTTGTTTTTCCCGCACCAGGTTCTGCGGCAAGAAAATCCACCTTATGCGCCGACTCGCTTTGAAGTGAGGTGCGCAGCGAGTCAACCACTGCATTGCGGCTCGGGAAAAACGGTTCTGGAGTTTCCACTTCGCAGTGCCCAAGCCATGGTGGCGCATCCTCCCCGCCAGCCAGTAAGGCACGCAATGCCTCTCGGTCTATCCACTCCTGCTCACGGCGTGTTTGGCAGGTCCATTTGCGCAGATTTGCCAGGAGGGCGTTGAATAATCCGTTGATGGACGATGGCGGAAGTCCCGTGAGCACGGCCAGTCGATCGCGGATTTGCGTTTCAAGTGCGTCCAAATCCGGCGCGTCCACCTTGATGTTGAGCGCTTGGAGAAACGCGAATCTCTCCGCCGGCTTCAGATCGTTTAATTCCGCGATGAAAATTTCCCACGCACGTGGATACCGCTCGTCCTCACCCTCCCAGCAAACGTCAGTTAACGACGTCGCTTGCGCCACGCGAGCCTTCACCTTGTCGAAGAATTCCACCAGTGGCGGACGACCCTGATACCAGTTTGTTCCCGCACTGCGATTCGTCGTCAGAACACACTCAACGTTTCCACGCAACTCTGTTTCTTTTTTCCACGCACGTGCCAGTGCGCGCAGCAATGAAGGAGCACCTTCGGACGGAACAGTAATCAAATCACCAAACGTCAGCGGATCGCCACTCCGCGAGTGCTTCATTTGCAATAGCCGCGTTCTGCCGTCACGTAACCGCACCCCGCCGTCGTCCCATCCCTTTGTTCCGTGGGTCTGGAAAGCGACAGCCGCAACCTCCGAGTCCTCATCCAGCAACTCGATTAGGTATAGCAAACCCGTCTTCCACTCAAACCAGTATGGTTCGGCGGAGCCGGCGGACGGATTATTCGGATTCGCGACTGACATTGATTTCCTAATGCTTTGATTGTAGCTGGCAACAAAGTCCGATTTCAAAGCAGAAGACTGCGAATTTGGCTGGTATGCTTTGCCTCATAATTAGCCATCAACTTTTGACTGCGAGATTAATTCAATCCGGAGA
>Ga0118677_10000858_pt1 | contig 11204 bp, 13 predicted proteins | sample AliMusrvi5mmetaG_FD_86154 | JGI IMG/M metagenome (GOLD analysis project Ga0118677, IMG submission 86154)
TCTACCTACCTGTACCCGATCTGGCGAGGAAAGAAAACCCCGCCATACACCGGCTGCAGGTGGCTAGAACACAAACAAATACAAATTAATCTCTTGGTCGCCCTGGAATAACTATAGGCAGGATGGCATCCTGCCGCCGATTGTCAATCGGCCCCACCTCGCACCTTGCGAATCTCGGCCAGCCGCTCGGCGATCCGCTTCTCCGCGCCGCGGTCCGAGGGCTGATAGAACACAGTGCCTGCCACCGAGGGAGGCAGGCACTCCATATCCGTCAGCGCCCCCTCGAACTGATGCGCATGGCGGTATCCGTCGCCATAGCCCCACTCCTTCATCGCCTTGGTAGGCGCATTGCGCAGGTGCATCGGCACCGGCTCGGCATGGCTCGTCTGCACCAGCGCCCGTGCCGCATTCAAAGCCGCGTAGGCCGCATCCGACTTCGGCGAAACCGCAAGATAAATCGCAAGTTGCGCCAGCGCCTGATCGCCCTCCGGCGAGCCCAGAAAGTGCACCGCCTGCTGCACCGCCATCGCCTGTTCCAGCGCGCGGGGATCCGCGCAGCCGATATCCTCCACTGCCATCCGCACCATGCGCCGCGCCAGATACATGCGGTCCTCGCCCGACTCCAACATCCGCGCCAGCCAATACAACGCCGCATCCGCATCGCTCGACCGGATCGACTTATGCAGCGCCGAGACCAGATTATAGTGCTCTTCGCCTGACTTGTCGTACAGCAGCACCTTGCGATTGATGCAGCTCTCCAAAGTTCCGGTGGTGATCTCCGGTCCTTGTGCAGCACTCGCGGCCGACTCCAGAATGTTGAACGCCGTCCGCGCGTCGCCGTTGGCGTAGATTGCGATCTGCTCCAGAATGTCCTGCTCCGCAGTCTTGTGAACGCGCTCCAGGCCGCGCTGCAACAGCGTGACCACTTCGGTGACGTTCAGCGACCGCAGCGCATACACGCGGCATCGCGACAGCAGCGCGGAGATAATCTCGAACGACGGATTCTCCGTGGTGGCCCCGATCAGCACAATGTCGCCGCGCTCCACATAGGGGAGAAAGGCATCCTGCTGGGCTTTGTTGAAACGGTGGATCTCATCGACAAACACTACCGTCTTGCGCCCCAGGCGCTTGCCGCGTTCGGAGTCGGCCATCACGGTCTTGATCTCTTTGATGCCGCTCAGTACCGCGCTGAACGGCACGAACTCGCAGTGGCTGCCGCGCGCGATCAGGGTCGCCAGCGTGGTCTTTCCGACACCCGGCGGACCCCACAGGATCATCGAGGTCAACTCGTCGCGCTCAATCTGCATGCGCAGTGGCTTGCCCGGACCGAGCACGTGTTCCTGGCCAACGTAATCGCTCAGTTGTTGCGGCCGTAACTGTTCGGCGAGCGGGGTCATCGTTTGTCCAGCAGTACGGACAGCTGCGGATCCAGCAGCACCTTCGTCGCCGGAGCCTTGGTCTTGATGGTGAACGTCACGGGGTCGCTGCTCGTCTTCACCCAATGCGTCTCCGGCGGCGCTTTGGCGAACTGCACCACCACCGGCACGAACGTCTCGAATTCCTCGGGCGCACCGGTCTGCGTGATGGTCCCGGTGATCACCTGCGGACCGGCCTTGCCTTGCGCGCTCCAAGTCATCTTCAAGGACGGAATGCCGGTGCCGTAGACCCACGCTTCGAAGAACGTTTCGAGCTTCGCGTCGGGTGATCCTTTCGGCAAAAACTCGGCAGCCAACGAACGGAACTGAGCGGTGGAAATCGATGCGCCGCCGTAGCGCTTGACGCATTCGCCCAACATCTCCAGGAACGCCTTGTCGCCCAGGCGGCGCCGCAGCATGTGCATGATCCACGAGCCCTTCTCGTAAGTGATGACGCGCCACGCCGAAGGCGACAATGACGAGACAAGCCGCACGCCCTGATTGATAGGCCCTGCCGACTCCACCGTCTTGCCGTCGCGATCTTTCTCCAGCAGATGAGCCCGGTACTGGTCCAGCGCGGAGTCGAAGGCCTTTGCACCCACGTGCTGCTCCATGTACAGCAGTGCCGAGTAATTGGCCAGCGCCTCCATCAACCATTCGTCCTGCGGGCCGGCGGCGGCCACACGATTGCCCCACCACTGGTGCGCCGCCTCATGCGAATGCAGAAGCTCAGAGAAGAACATCTCGTTGCTCTTGCCGCGCACATCGGCCGGGCGTTGCGCCGGGTCGAGGTAGGCGATGGTGGAAAGGTAGAGCATGCCCGGAAAGCCCTGGCCCATTGGCGCCGGAATGGGCGACACAGCCAGTGTGGTTAGCGGCGGCGGCCCAAGGAAACTCGCCAGAAACTCGAACGCACCGGCAATCTCTTTGGCAAAGTCTGCCAGCCTGGCTGCCGGATTCGGAGGCGCAGGCTGCTCCATCCGCATCATCGGCATGTCCGGTTGCCGCCGCCCGCTCCTCCCCAGTTGCGGCATCGGATCCACCGGAAGCGGCGCCGGAGGGGGCGTCAAGGCCTGCTCCACGCGGCGATTTCCGTACACCTCCACCTTCAGGTTGCCGCGCGTGGCGGTGGCGCTGGCGTAGTCGCCGAAGTTGAATGCGGCCATGCGGATCGGCGTGGACGTCTTGCGCCGCACCACGCGGTACTCGCCATCCACTCGCTCTCCCACTACCTCGCCGGTTGCCACTACTTTCAGGTCTTTAGGAAAGCGGAAAGTGATGTCGTACTGCCCGAACTGCATGCCATGATGCGGGTACCAGATACCGCGCGAATTCACATAGTAGACGCCGTTGCCGGCCGTGCCGATCACTTTGCCTTCGTGCTGAAATTCAATCTCATGCATGGTTCCGGGCGCCAGCGGGGCAGGCGGCAGCACCAGAAAAGTCTCGTCCTCGCGGCCGCGGATCAGATTTTCGCGCATGCTTTCGCGCTGCATGAACTCCACCGGTTGGCCGTCCAGCAGCACCTTGGTGATCTGCATCCGGCGGGAAATCTCGAACTCCAGCATCGCCAGATTCGGCACGCTGACAGACACGCTCAATCTGCTCTTCGCCCGCAGCATCAGGTCGGCATCCACCTGCGCTTCGATCGCCGTGGTTTCAATGCGGACTTCGGGTTTGCGCTCAGGCTGCGGATTGTTGCGGACGCTGCGCGAAGGGAAGCTCGTCCAGGTGTCGAAGAAAGGCTGGCCGTTGCGGTAGGCGAGTTGACCGGCATTGATCTGTTCGCGCGCAGCCGGATCGTGAATCGCGTCAAAGTTGCCCAGTCTCGATCCGCCAGTGCCCACAAACAGGAAACCATCGCCGGGCTTGCGGTTACCGAACACGTCCTCCACCAGCCGGATCTCGAAGCTGGAGGTAAAGCTGCGCAGCATGGAGCCGTACTTGCCGCTGAGCAGCGTCGCCATCTCGTCGCTCTGCCGCGAACCAGCTTCCTTGATGCTGGCCAGTAGCTCCGCTCCCGTATCGTCTGTGAACAGCAGCATCGCGTTCTTGAAGTGCTCGTTCAAGGTCGGCGATTGGGTAAAAGTGGCAAGTGACTTGCGCTCGGCCGCATCGGGCGGCAGCAGCAACAGTTCGGCATCTCCGCCTTCCACGTCGGCGGTGAAGAAGGCCGCGATGCGCCGTCCATTGACGGGTTGGGCGAAAATCAGGAAGCCATCGGTCAGGTAAACGCGGATATCCTCGCGCGAGATCTTCAGGTCGCGCACGCGATAACATGCTGCCTGATCGAAGGAGATGCCGCGCAACTCCTTTTCGAACGCAGCGACACGCTCATCCGCAGCCGCGAGGCCGCTACTTACAACAAGCAGCAGGAGTGGGAAGATGCAGCGCACATGCTCAGATAAACATCTCTTCGTCTTGCGTTGCCTGCGCCACGCTGGAGCGGTTGCCCTTGAGCAGCGTCTGGAATGCGGTGCGCAAACCGGCGGCCACGGCGTTGGCTTCGCGGATCGGCTTGAGGATGTTGCCCTGCACGGCGGCAACCGTATCCTGCACGCGGTTGAGCGTATCGTCCAGCATCAGCTCGACCCGTTCCATCTGCACTTTGGCGCGACCTGTGGCATCGGCCATCAGGTCGTCCACGCGCAGCACTTGCGTGCGCGAGAGGTCCAGAATCTCATTGGCGCTGATCATGACGGAGTTGGCCTTAGCCGAAACGTCGGCGATCTGCTTGCGGCCATCGGCGAGCGCCTTTTCCGCTTCGTTCAGGAACGCTTCCGCGCGCGGCAGAAGCTGATTCACATTCTGCTGCACCGCCTTCACCGACTTCAGCAGGCCCAGCAGGAAAATGGTCTGCGCGATGAGCGCGATAGCTGCCAGGATCAACGTGGCCGTAGTCAGGTACACCAGAGAGTCGTTCATAAGTCGATATCTTACTTTCTTTTCAAGACCCGCCGCGCCTGCATCAGCCTGCGCGGCGGTCTTCGAAACGATCTGCTAACTAAGCGTTGCCGCCTTCTTCCAAAACGGTATCGCGGTATGCCTGCTTGCCTGCTTCCACAGCGGCGGCGAGCTGCTCTTTCTGGCGCAAAATCGCCTGCCGGCTGCGTTCCAGAGCTTCGGCCGCTGTGCCTTTGAACTCTTCCGACTGGCGGCGCAGATAATCCTTGCCGTCATCGGCCTTGGTTTTCAACAGCTGGCGAGTCTCTTCTCCGGACTTCGGAGCGAACAGAATTCCTACGGCCACTCCGATCCCGAGACCCAGGCAGAAATAAGAGAGTTTCTTATCCTCATCCATGATGACTATATCCTCTTTTCCGTGGATTCATGTCCCACTGACTTCAGGATACCTTAAACTGTCATAATGTTGAACGATGCCATTTAGAAAGCCGTCCTTGCTGGACGAGAACGCGCTTTTCGATTACGCGTTGCGCGCACTCGGCGCACGGGCGCACTCCATTTCAGAATTGAAGACCAAATTGAAACGGCGCGCCGAAGATCCGGCAATTATCGATCCGGTACTGTCGAAACTGAAGCAGTACGGCTACCTGAATGACCGTAAATACGCCGATTCTTTCACGGCTTCGCGCAAAGAGGGGCGCGGCTTCGGCAGCGAGCGCGTGCTGCGCGAACTGCACGGCAAACAGGTACCGAAACTCGTCGCCGAGCAGGCCGTCAAAGAAGCCTACGAAACCACCGACGAACTCGACCTGGCCGACCAGTTATTGAAGCGCAAATTCCGCGGCAAGAACCTTCCGGAGTTCCTTGCCGACCCGAAACATTTACAGGCTGCATTCCGCAGATTACGATACGCGGGTTACAGCTCGGCCATTACCATCCGCGCCTTGAAACGCTACACCAGCGGTGCGGAAGAGATCAATGAGCCGGACGACGATGGCGAGGGAATAAGATATGGTGATGCTGACTGAACTCGAACAGGGCGCGCGTGTGCTGCTGGCAGCGGCGTTGGGCGCGGCCGTTGGCTGGCAGCGCGAGCATGTCGGCCGCGCCGCCGGCATCCGCACCTTTGCCGCTGTCTCCTTCGGTGCGTGCATCTTCGGGTTACTGGATGGCGCCGATCAGCGCATCTCCGCGCAGGTGGTGACCGGCGTGGGCTTCCTTGGCGCGGGACTCATCATGCGCGACGATGGGCGCATTACCGGCCTGACTACCGCCGCGGCACTATGGGCGATCTCCGCGATCGGACTGATGGTGGCGCACGGCAAGTTGGTGCTGGCTACGTTGATTGCCGCGCTGCTGCTCGGCCTGCTGTCGCTACCGATGAAACATTGGGAACATGCGACTCCACCTGAGAAAGACGTGAAGGACTAACCGCATTCTGCGCCAGTATGCGCGCCGGCGGATCGAAGCAGGCGGATAGAAGCTTCTCGGTCAATTCCGCCGAATCGAAGCTGCGAAACGCGTGACGGATGCCGGCCTGCAGCATCCGCAACGCGGCGACATTGCCCTGGAGGCAGAGCATCCCCTCGTCTTCCAGGCTCAGGAAGTTGGCACGCAGCGTTTCGGCATTTACAGAGGCATCATCTCCATGCTCCAGCAAAACGGCTTCGGTGTTCCTCGACCGTAGCGTGAACTGCACGCAGCGGTTGGGATCGTGACTGTCCAGGAAATAGACAGGGGCCGTGGCGAAGCCGGATTGCGGCGGGGCGATGACGATGGTGAGAGCGCCGCGCAGCAGCGCAACGGGATCTTCGTCGTGCTGCACTTCCTGAAACAGTGAATGGAGCAGCCTGGGGAGCTGTTCCGTGGTGCCCTGCGAAGTGACGATGAAAAACGTGCGCCCGGCGCGAATGCTGTCGGCGAACTTTGCCGGGTTCGCGCGAAGCAGCGCCTGTGCGTCGGCTGCATAGATCAATGTTTCCGGCCTGCCGCCAGAGCTCTCGGGCTGGAAGACAAGGTCTACGAACTCCGCAACCGGCAGGAACGCCCGCTCGCGCCACATCCGGATCGACTCTTCAAATGGCACCGGAATCGAAGTGAAGAACTTCGCGTTCAGACGGTAAGTCCCGTGGTGCTGGATCAGGGCTTCGAACTTCGTGTACTTGCGGAGTGTGTGCGCCGCTTTGTGCAGCTGCGGCGGATTGCCGTTGTGCCAACAGCGTTCGAGTAACTGGCTCGTTGACAATCCGCGCGGCTCCTTCAGCAGCCACCACACGAAACGCAGTTCGCCGTCATTAAGGGCGAGGATTTCGTTGCGGTACAGAACCTTCCCTTGCTGCTCGTCAAAACACAGTTCTCCAAGCGGGTTAACTGCGCCAAGCGGGTCGTTGGGAAGGTTTTTCGAAGTCACAGGAATTCCCCGGTAAGCCTGTTTCAGATTCTAGCAGATCACGGAAGACGGCACTTCGGGGGGTGAAGAAAGATGTCATCGCTTCTATTGGCGGCAGGATTTAAAAAGGGTTGAGAGGAGATTGCTATGAACCGTGCAGGTTCGGTGGCGATGCTGGTTTCGGCCGGCTCGCTGTTAGCCATTCAAGTGGCGCTGGTGATACCGGCGAGAGTGCCGCAGGGAGCGATCCATGCGTGCCAGACCAATAACGAGCGCATTCTTGCGCCCATGACTCTGGATGAGATCATCGCACGCTTTGAGGCGTGGAAAGGAACCACATGTATACCCCGGTTGGAGAAGCCATCCCCACTCGCGTGAGACACTGGCGCTACTGCTGCCGGATGCCGCCAGGCATTGGCTGCGAACCGAAGCCGCCCGTGGTATTCCCCAAACCTCCCGGCGAAGGCTGCGCGCCATTGGAGTTGCCAAAGGAGCTTCCGCTGTTGCCGAACGAGGATTGACCTTGCTGGTTCTGGTTCTGATTCTGATTCTGGTTGGAGTTCATCTGCTGGTTCATCTGATTCACCGCGGCCTGCGTGGCTTTGTCCTTGGCCGGGTCATAGATGAACTCCCATTCGTTGATGGTGCTCGAATCGTTGTAGATCTTGATGCCATCGCCTTCGTACTTGCTGGCGACGCCGGCGATGCCGGAACCCATGGTCTGGCCGCCGGCTGTGGCGCCAGGAAGGCCGCCGGCACGCGGCTTGGTGAGCAGGTCGTTGATCAGGTTGGCGGCGGTGCCTCCAATGCCCTGGGTACCGAGCTGCGACTGGCCTGAGCTGGTGGCCTGCCCGGTATTGCCGAAGCTGCTGGTGGCGGAGTTGGCGGCCGTGGTCGGATAACCAGTCGCAACCGGCGGCGTCGTCCCGTAAGGATTATTGGTCTGGTAGCCGTTGTTATATCCGGCTTGACCCGGCGGCATATAGGGCTGATACGGCTGCTGGTTGATCTGCTGGCCGGCGATGGTCTGCTGGCCCGGAACCAACGGGAATTGCGGAATGGGGCCGGTAGTCTGCTGCTGGCCAGGGTACTGTTGCTGACCCGGATACTGCTGCTGACCGGGGTATTGCTGTTGGCCGGGATACTGAGGTTGTCCAGGATACTGCTGCTGGCCCGTGTTCGTGTACGGCTGTCCGGTCTGCGGATTGATCCCCGTAGGATATGGATACTGGCTCTGGCCGGGCTGGGGCTGTTGGTAGCCGCCATTGGGATTGAAACTGCCTGCCATTTGCTGGCCCGGCTGGCCGCTGGGCGCGCCGGGTGGCGGCATCTGTCCGGGCGCTCCCTGCAGGTCACTCTGGCGCAACTGTCCGCCGGGCGGAAGCTTGTTGGCATTGGTGGTGGCAGTGCTACCGAACGCCGGACCTTCGGAAATGAACGTGTTCTGATAGGTAGACTTGTTCGGATCGTTGGCGCCGGCCTTTTTCACCAGCGAATCGGTGAGCTGCCCGTTGACCACATGGATGAGGCGCCATTCGCCATCCTTGGTCATCGGGTCTTTGTAGCGTCGGCGCAGGAAGCGTACGTTCGACGTTGTCTCCAGATCTTCCAGCGCGGCCGGATACTTCTTCATCTTGCGCATGTACAACTGGATGGCGCGCTGGTACTGTTCGCCGCGTTCGACGAGCAGTTCCTCCCTCTGCCGCTGGGCTTCGAAGGCATAGCGCGGCACCTGCGTGTACAACGCAATCGCGATGGAGGCCGCGAAGACGAACACGATCAGCATCGCGAAACCGGACTCGGAGCTACGTTGCTTTCTCACGACGTTTGCGGCACTTCCTCCAGAGGCAGCGTCTGCTGGCTCTTAAACTCCGTGTCTTCCATCACCACGGAGTTGATACCGATGCGGATCACTTTGTAACGCTTCTTTACCGTGTCGCCCTCGCTGGCAACAAAAATGTCTTCGCCTTCCAGGAAGAATGCCTTCTTCGTACCAGCTTTGGCGTTGGCGATAAAGCCATAGAACTTCAGCGGAATCTTCGGGGCCGGCGGCGGTGGCGGCGGTCCGGGCGGCGTCGATGGCGGAGGCGCGACAGGCGGCGGAGCCTTGGCGACATCTGTACCCTTCTTGCCGGGGATGATCTTCTTGGGATCCGGCGCCTTGGGCACGGGCGGCGCAGAGAAATCGAACAGACTGCGCGTCGACCCACCCTTCAGGTCCACACTCTGCAGACGGGTGAGCAGTGCCAGTTGCAGCGTAGGATCAACGGTGGTCGGATCGGGACGGTCTTCGGGACGCTTCGGCTTCAGGGTCGGACGGAACTCCTGCGAAGCCTCACGCTGCGCGCGCGCACGATTCGGAGCGGCGGGCTTGGCCAGATCGGGCATGGCCATCTTGGGCGAGTCGGCACTCTTCGGAGCGGCGGGATTGGCCGCGGTTGCCGGAGCGGCAGAGCGCGCTTCCCGGGGCGGACCGCTGGTATCGTCGCTGTTCATGAAGTAGTAGACACCGGCGAACAGCAACAGGCCGATCAGGACTGCGAGCTTCTTGGGTTCAGCGCCGAGCTTCATTCTGCGTTCTCCTTTGCCGCATCGGGAGCCATGGCGCCGCTGCCGTCCTCACGAACGAAGGTATTGATCTTCATATTGATCATCAGCACTCCGGTGGAAGCCTGCGGCGCTGCCTGCAGGTATTCCAAAATCATGAAGCGCTTGGAGCGATCGATCTGATTCAGCAGGTGCACCAGGTCGGCGTAGGTGCCTTCGTAGTTGCCGGTGATGGTCAGCATCGCCAGATCGTCACTGCCTTCGATCGGCTGGTAGTTATACGAGAACTCCTTGGGACGGATTCCGGTCGCTTTGGCCATCGTCACCAGTTCCGTAAGCAGCGTGGAGTAGGCGGTGCGGCGCATCAGGAACTCCTGCCCGATGAACGAATCGCCTTCGGTGCGCCCCTTCTCCACCTTGTTCGCCAGCAGGCGGACGCGGGCCAGATTGGCCTGCCGCGCCTTCACCTGTGCCTGCAGGCTGGTCAGCTGATTTTCCAGGTCCTGGCGCGACCCGCCGAAGGGCTTGAAGACAACCACGGCCAGGGCAAGATTTGCCAGCAGCAGAATGCCCAGCAAAATGCGCACGGCGATCTTCGGGTCTTTGAGTGAGGCGAGTTTAAAGTTTTTGGGCATAGTTCACACTCACTCTGTAGCGAAATAAGGGATCGGTCTGCGAAGGCGGCAGCGACGAGGTCAGCGCAGCGTTACTGAACAACTTGGAATCTTCCAGCCGCTTGAGCAGGTCAATCACAGGCTCCGGCGATTGCGAGCCGACCACCATATCCAATACCACCCCGTTCTGCCCGGTCACCTGCGGACGGACGGATACCAGCCGGACGTTATGCGGCAGGACCTCTTCCAGGTCGGCAAAGATGCGGGTCCAACTGATGCCTTTACGTGAAAGCAGCGTATTCAGCAGCAGGCTGCGCTCAAAGACTTCGGCGTTTTCCGGTTTGCGGATCGCGCCCTCCAGCCTGGCCTGCTCGGTGGAGATCGCCGCCAACTGCTGTTGGGTCTTGTCCAACGCCTCGCGGGTCTCGCGCATCTGGTTGCGGTCATCGATCGCAAGATACACCAGCAGCATCAGCACCAGCGTCATCAACACCGCCACAGCGGACGATGCGACCATAATCGCCCGGTTCTGCTGAAACGGTTGACTAGATAAATTGACTGGAATTCTCATTGCTTGATCGACTCCAGATAGCCTAGCAGGCCCGCGTTCGATGACGCCGGGGTGCCGAATTGCGACCGCACCGGCTCCACCGTCAGTCGCATCTCCTGCGTGCAGATCTGCTCCACCTGCTGCGTGAGATTGCCGAAGCCGCACAACAGCAGGCGCGACGCCGGCGATTTCATTTCGTCTTCCATATAAGCAAAGGTCGGCAGTAGCACGCTCAGCAGTTCATCGGCCGTGAGCTCCGGCAGTTCCACGCAGCGCACCATTCTCAATGACCCGGCGCTCAGGATGGAAACCGTCAGCACGCGGCCGGAGAGCTTGGCCATCACCGCATCATTCACGCCCTTCAACAGGTCCATCGCCGCCAGCGTGGATGTCGTGACCTGGCCTGTATCCACGCCGCACAACCGGAACGGCGCTTCATAGCGGGCGACGATCTCAAGGGCGACCAACCCGACCACTACATCGAACTTCTTGCTGCTGCCCGGACGGGGCTGGGCGAAGTAGCTGATGGCCGCCGCTTCCACATCAAATGGGACGCTCTTCTTCATGCGGAAACGCACCAGCGAAAGCTGCTCTTCGGCCGCGGAGGGGAAGGAGTCGAAATCGAGGACAGCGATGCGCCCGCAATAGTCGGGCAGGATCAGCGCAGCCGTGCTCTTCTTGCGAGCACCGCCCGGAGCCACGATTTCAGCGATAGCGGCGGTCAGCGCTTCCGTACCCAGAACATTATCGTGCAATGGCGAGATGGCGAGCGTGCCCTCTGCGAG
>Ga0118677_10014355_pt1 | contig 11201 bp, 12 predicted proteins | sample AliMusrvi5mmetaG_FD_86154 | JGI IMG/M metagenome (GOLD analysis project Ga0118677, IMG submission 86154)
CTCCAGGCATTCTTTCGCCTTCCGCTCGTAGGCGGCCGCCGGCATCCAGATGTCCAATTTGTCCTGGCGGCACCAGTCGAACGCCGCATACACCAGTCCGAGCTGATTAGGAAAATCCGTCATCAGCTGTTCCCAGAACGGACTGATCCCCTGTTTAGGGCCTGACTTGACCACCGCGACCGTCCGGTCCAGCATCGCCTTGTCCCTGGTTGCACAGGAGTCCATGATGGTATCAAGCCAGTTGCCAGCCTTCCGGTAATCTTCCGGCGCCTTGGAATCGCGATAGACTTCTCCTGAGGCCCAGACCGAAACCAAGGTTTGTGCCAGCAATCCCATGGCCACCAAAATTGCACGAACATTAGTTTTTTCTATCACAGACGTCATCGGATTCCCTTTCTTTCAATCTGTATTACCAGACTATATCCCCAAAAGCCCGGGAGTCACCCACCCGAACGGGTGGTTTTACTGAAACCGTTATTACTTCCCTCACAAAAGATTGATACTACCACCCAAATATGTTTAATTTCCTTTCAGTTTCGAACCATATTAATACCTCAACACTAAAAAGGGGAAATGCAGCACAATGAAGAAGTCCACAGAACTCGTAAGCGTTACCGGGGCGGCCGTCATGTCCGTCCTGGCAATGGTAAACGCCGGCGCACAGGGTGAATACATTGGTGCTGAAAAAGGCATCCAGGAAAGCAATCGCCCGAAACTGGCACAGGCATTCCCCGATTACGCCAACACCCCCGACGGCATGACGCTGGACGACAAAACCGGCGACATCTTCATGGCCAGCCCGAACTTCAACGACGCGTCGTATCCCGGCGTGATCCTCAAAATTGACAAGAAAAACAAATCCTCGATCTACTATGTGATGCCCATCCACCCCGTCACAAAGCGCGGTTGCCCCATGGGCATGGACATCGGACCGGATAACAACCTCTACGTCGCAGACAACCAGTACTTCTACGACAAGAACCACCAGTCACGCCTCATGCGCATCACCCGCGAAAAAGGCGAGCCCACCGGCTGCGATATCGCCGTTGACGGAATCAACCTCGCCAACGCGGTACTGTGGATGGATGACGCGGTCTATATCACCGACACATTCTTCGATAAGCCCTGCGAAAGCGGCATCTGGCGCATCACCATGGACGAAATGAAAAATGGAATCGTCCACCTCAAACCCACCAACGACCCGCACCTCCTCGCAACCTTCAAAACCGTCCCCAACCACCGTAAGGACGTAGCTGGCGCCGACGGAATCACCCGCGACAGCAAAAAGAATATCTACGTCGGCAACTTCGGCGACGGCGTAATCTCGAAGATCACCATCGACAAGAAGGGCAAGGCAACAAGCAAAATCCTGATCAATGACCCCAGACTTAGCTGTGCGGATGGCATGTTCTGCGACCTCAAGACAGACATCATCTACGTCACGGACTCCGAGAAAAATGCCATCCACGCCTTCACACCCGAAGGCAAGTGGTGGACCTTCTGGAAGAACGGCGACACCGACGGCTCGGACGGCCTACTGGACCAGCCCTGCGAAATCGTCATCAGGGGCAACGATATGTTCGTCGCCTGTTTCGACATGCCGTTCCCCGGCCTCACAAACCAGAAGTACGACAAGTGGCATACCCTCAGCGTCATCAAAATGAAGCGGTAAGCTGGAATACAAAGGATTGATAAAGTAAGCCCCGGCCAGAGCGCCGGGGCTTTTCTTTTGCACCGGCTACCAGTTCATTCAAAAATCATTATTCGGCATTCCGCTTATCGCCCGCCACACCGGCTCCAATGCCGCAAGAATCTTCATGTACCCGCCGAACTTCCCCTCGTAATACGCCCTCTTCGATTCATCATGGCTCTGGGTCCGCGAGAACCGCACCATCTTCCCGCAGGCTTCCGCGTAGCTGCCGAATGATTTCACGGCCACACCCGCCGCAATCGCCGCACCAAGAGCACCCAGTTCGGACCCGTCGGGAATCTGAACCGGCACCTGGAAACAGTCCGCAAAAATCTGCACCCATCGCTCACTCTTTGCAGCCCCACCCGTAAGCCTTATGCACCCCGGCATCTTCGTAAACTTCATCAGCCGCTGAACATGCCATTTATGGGAGAACACAACTCCCTCGAATATCGCCCTGATCATATCACCACGCCCGTGCCTTGCCGTCAGCCCGATAAACGTCCCCTTCGCATAGGGATTCACATTCGCACCCATCACGAACGGCAGAAAGAACAGGCCCTTGTCCTCCGGCGTACTCTGCAGCAATTCCTCGCATAGCTGGTACACCGATTTGCCCGTGTTCTCCGGCAACCGCATGTCCGCCTTGAAAAACTCCGATGCAAACCATTCAAAATTACTGGCCGAAGTCGGACTCCCCTCCAGCATCAGGTAGTAACCAGGGATGCTGTAGCACGACGTCATGAACACATCCTTGTCTACAACCGGGGTCTTCGACGCGAACTGGTTGTTCCCCCACGTACCCGCCACCATGCACAACTGGTTGTCGTCAATCATCCCCGACGCCAGCCCGCAGGCATCTATATCGAACAACCCGCCAGCCACAGGCGTTCCTTCCGGCAACCCGGTCTGTGCCGCACACTCCTTCGTAACACCGCCGCAGACCTCGGCCGTCTGCACAATCGGCGGCATCAGGCTGATCATCTCACTGATACCCCAGAGATCGAAAAGCTCCTGGTCATATTTGCACGTCCGCAGATCCATCAAGCTCGTCGCTGACATATCCGTCAGCTCTGCCTGGATCTCACCCGTCAGCTTGAACCGTACAAAATCCTTGCACATGAACACCCAGCCGGCTTTCTCCATCGTCTCCGGCTCGTTATCCTTGAGCCACGCCAACAGCGCATTCGGCTGTCCGGGCCACAGGCACTGCATGGTCCTGGGCCTGACCTTCTCCTCTAGCCCCTGCCCCTGCCATTTCTCAATATAACTCCGCGCACGGCTGTCCATGGAATTAATCGCCAGGCGCACCGGCTTGCCCTGCTTGTCCGTGAGATAAAGCCCGTTGCCATGTCCGGTACAGGCAACACAGGCTATATCCGCCGCGTTGACGCCGGATTTCTCAATCACTTCCCTGATCGACTCGGCGGTCGCCACCCACATCCTGTCGGCATCCCGCTCAAAGTGATCAGGCTTCGGTGTAAGCATCTCCGTCTTGCGAGACGCAACCGCGATCTCCTTTCCTGCAAGATCGAATAGCGCCGCCTTGCACAGCGTCCCACCATTATCGATGCCCATCAGATAGCAAGCCATGGAATCATTCTCCGCACTGCGTCTGTGTGCCTATGCCGCTTTCTCATCATCATAATGCCCCACCCGCGTCTTGTCATGGAAGCCAAGGGTAAAGAACACGATGATTCCCGCCACCAGCCCGATCGGCCACAGCCAGATCGCATGCCAGTCATGCCCGCCGGGCACAACATACGTGTCAACAATCTTGCCCGCCAGCAGACTGCCCAGCAACCAGCCAAAGCCGAACGTTGCCAGGTATATGAACCCCTGCGCCTGCGACTGGATCTCCTTCGGCGCCTTCTTGTCCGTGTAAAGCTGCCCGGTTACAAAGAAGAAATCGAAACAGGGCCCATGCAGCATCAGGCCAAGCACGACCAACGCTGCCGTCGACGTTCCCCACACGCCGAAAGAGAAACAGCAGAACCGCGCAATCCAGGCAAACAACCCCAGTAGCAGCATCTTCTTTACCCCATATCGGGCAAAGAACCACGGCATGATGAACAGGAACACCATTTCAGTCATCTGCCCGGTACTCTGCCACGCCGCAGCCGCCGTCATCTTCGATTCATTCAGGTAAAGATTCGCGAATGCCCAGTAGAACATGCCGGGAAAGAAAATGCAGAAAGACGTTATCAGGAATACCAGAAAGTTCCGGTCCTTGAGCAATGCAAAGGCCTTCACCCCGATGATGTCGCCAAACTTAATAGCCTTACCGTGGCCCCTCGGCGGCGTGTGCGGAAGGAAAAACGAGTACACTCCATTGATAATGCCGAGAACCGCACCGAAATACATGGGGACCACGGACGACTCAAACGGCTCCGTCGTGCCCAGCAGATCATTGAGCTGTCGGCTGAAAAGCGTCGTCATGCTCACCACGATCCAGCCAATGGTTCCCATGACGCGGATCCGCGGAAATTCCTTGCCCGGGTCATCCATGTGCTGAAACGAAACACTGTTGGTCAACGCCCAGGTAGGCATGTAACAGATGAAGTGCGCCAGCAGCGCCCAGTAAAGAATCCCCAGTTCCGGTTGCCCGGCTGCATTCAGGTACGCATGCCCATTGACACCAACCGACACCTTCGCCGCAACCATCAGCAGGATACCGGCAAGAATGTTCAGGACCCCAAGCAGCCGCTCCGCAGAAAAAAACTTATCGGCAATCATTCCCATGAAAAACGGGGATATGATGCAGGCAATGGCAAACGTCATATAGGCCGATCCTATATTCCCACCGCTGTACCCGACCTTGCTCAGGTACGTGCCCAGCGGGATGATCCAGATCCCGTTGAACGCATAGGTAAGAAACATCATGATGGACAGTTTTATCCGCGTGTTCCCAGACATGGCCATATTACTCTCCCCGTTAATTATTCCTGACACCTCATTACCGCACTCAAACGCCGCAAAACGCTACCTCATCATCAGCCCGCCGGTCAAATCCGACGTCGTCCCCGTCATGAAACTCGCCGCGTCAGACGCCAGGAAGACCGTCACATTCGCAATCTCCTCTGGCTCGGCAATCCGCTTCATCGGGATCCTCGAAAGATAAAAGTCCTTTTTCTTCTCCCAGATCTCCGCAACCATCTCGGTCATCACCATTCCCGGCGCAATGGCATTGACATTGATCCCTTCCTCTGCAACTTCCCTGGCTATGGACCTCGTCATCGAAATCAACGCACCTTTGCTGGCATCGTACGGAAGATGACCTGATGTCGATCCCAGGAACGCCGCCTGCGAGGCAATATTGACAATCTTGCCTTTCGCTTTCCGCGCCCTCAGCCGCCTGATAAATTCCTGGCTTGCGAGAAACGCACCGGTGACATTGACAGAGAAGGTGTGTTCCCAGGACTCCTTCGTGTAGGCGGATATCGGCCCCGATGGACAGTGCGCCGCGTTGTTCACAAGAATATCAAGGGGCCCCAGCTCCCGCTCAACGGCGTCAAACATCGGCAGAATCTCTTCCTGCTTGCCGACGTCGCCCTTGACGGCCACAGCCTTTACCCCAAACGTTTCTGTGATCTCCCTGACAACCTCAGCCGCCTTTGCCTTGCTGGAGACATAGTTCACCCCAACCATCACCCCCTCGGCGGCAAAGCCAAGACAAATGGCCTTGCCAATTCCGCGCGATCCGCCGGTCACAAGCGCGACCTTTCCCTTCAGATTCAATCTCATCTCATCCTCCTCTTCCTTCAAGGCACCAGTACGACGCGCAGCGAAACCCCGCTCTTCATCAGCTCAAAGGCCTTCTCAATGTCGTACAGATCCAGGACATGGGTAACAAGCTTGTCCAGCGGCATCGTCCCGCCACAGATCAACTTGACGGCCTTCTTAACCTGCGCAGGCGTCGAATCACTCGTCCCCACAACCCTCAATTCACCGTAATGAATAAGCCTTGAATCCATGGTGATGCCGGACTTTCCAGCCGGCAGCGAGGCGAACAGGCATACAGAGCCGCGCTTCCTTGCCAGTGCCAGAGCCTGTTCCTGTGGCGCCGCCGCCGGGGCAGCAACCACAACGACATCCGCGCCAAGCCCGTTGGTGTGGTCCTTGACGATTTTCACCAAGTCCTCGGTCGACGGATCAACAAGCTGCGCAAACCCGAACGACTCACACTGCTTCAGACGGTCCTTGTTCACCTCGGCCATGATGATCTTCTTCGCACCGTACGCCAGCGCAACACAGGCATTCATGATCCCCATCGGCCCTGCCCCGACAACGACAACCACATCCCCTTTTCTCACGCAGCAGTTATCCATCGAGTTCACCGCACAGCTCAACGGCTCGGCAAGAGCCGCATGCTCCGGCTTAACCTTGCCTGGCACCTTGATGAGATGTCCGTTCACAATGGCTCTTTCCGGAATCACGACATACCCGGCCATCCCGCCTTCGTACGTAAAGCCCATGGGCCTCACATCCGCACACAGGTTGTTCCAGCCTTTTTTGCAGTAGGCGCACTTCCCGCACGAAATCGACGTCGCCATCACGACCCGGTCACCCTTCCGGAACCCGGCCTTCGCCTTCTTGTCAATCTGCACGATCTTCCCGGTAAACTCATGCCCCATCACTTTGGGAGCAATGATCCTGGGATTGCCGGAAATCGACGCCTTCAGATCGGTCCCGCACACCGCACACGCATCCACCTTGACAAGGATTTCACCCTTGCCGCATACCGGCATCGGGATCTCCACCTTGCGGATATCGCCCGGCGCATGATAGACAACCGCCCGTGTCGTATTAGTATTTCCCATCGGCCTGCGCTCCATCAAGTACCGCTTCCGTTGAGGCCACGCCAAGCCTTGTGCAACCCTGGTTGAGATAACCCACTGCGGTTTCCCAGTTCCGTATTCCGCCGGACGCCTTGACGCCCATCGTCTTGCCTACGGTCTTCACCATGATCTCGATAACTTCGGGAGTTGCCGGCCCATCGCCAAACCCTGTCGACGTCTTCACAAAATCCGCGCCCGCCGCTTCCGCTATCGTGCAGGCCTTTGCAACCTGCTCCTTGCTCAGGTAACAGGTCTCCATAATCACCTTGACCAGCACCTTGGCCTTCTTCGCCTCGGCCACGACCGCCTCGATGTCCTTCTGAACCGTGTCATAGTTGCCGGCAAGGAACTGGCCGATATTCATCACCATATCGATTTCCTTCGCGCCATCCTGGATCGCCAGCTTTGACTCAAAAGCCTTCGTCTCCGCGCGGTTGCTGCCGTGCGGGAAACCCACGACAACCGACACATCAACACTCGACCCCTTGAGCTGCTTCACCGCCAGCGCCACGCACCCCTGCGCCGTCGCCTCGGTGCTTGCGTCTCCAGCCACATACACCGCCTTGCCGCCGCGCGAGACAATCAGTTCGCACAGCTCGCGCAGCCGTTCTTCGCGCCGCGCCGTCACCACCACATTCGCGCCCTTAGCGGCAAAGGCAAGCGCCGTCGCCCACCCAATCCCCGAACTGGCTCCGGTGATAAGCACTGTCTTTCCCGCAAGGCTGATCGCATCTGGCATTTCAACAACTCCTCAACACTAGTTCCAAGCTGAAAATATCACTTTGCTGCGTACGGCGTTCCCTACGCGGCACCATAGGAATGCTACCATTTCGCCTATGCACCAACTCTCCGGCACCGCCTCATCTCTAGGCGGCACAGCCCCGCTTCCACTGATTGAAGCACGCGGCCTCGTCAAGGAGTACTCACGCCACAACGGCGTTACGCGCGTTGTCGACGATGTGTCGTTCACCATCCAGACCGGCGAAACCCTCGGCCTGGTTGGTGAATCCGGCTGCGGCAAGACCACGGTCGCCCGCCTTCTTCTGCATCTCATCGAACCCACCGCAGGCGAGGTCCTCTTCGAAGGCCAACCTCTTCCGCCCGCCTCCTCTGCCCAGATGCGAGCGCTGCGCCGCCGCATGCAGATCGTCTTCCAGGACCCCTACGCCGCGCTCAACCCGCGAATGACCGTCCAGCAGATACTCGCCGAGCCATTCGTCATCCACCGCGAACCGCCGCCCAAAGGGCAGCCAGCAGGGCTGCAGGAGCGGCTCTGTGAACTTCTGCTCTCCGTCGGCCTCGATATATCAGCCCTCGCGCGCTACCCGCACGAGTTCAGTGGCGGCCAGCGCCAGCGCATAAACATTGCCCGCGCCCTCGCCCTGCGTCCGCGCTTCCTCGTCCTCGACGAGCCGGTCAGCTCACTGGACGTCTCTGTCGGAGCACAGATCGTCAACCTGCTGCGCGAACTGCAACGCGCACTCGGCCTCACCTATCTCTTCATATCACACTCCATGCCACTGGTTCGCTACCTGTGCGACCGCGTCGCCGTGATGCAGCGCGGCCGCCTGGTAGAGCTGGGCGACTGCATGCAAGTCTGCGAATCCCCGCGCAACCCCTACACCCAACAGCTCATCGCTGCTACACCGGAGCTACCGCTTGCTGCTGACTCGCTAACCCGCTGACCGCTGTCTCGCTGACTCGCTACAATAAGAGAGAATGATTTCCAGCCTCAGCACGCATATTCCCTACATCTGGCTGGTCGCGGCCTCGTTTATAGCAGGCGGGATGAACGCGATGGCCGCGGGCGGCTCCTTCATCTCATTTCCCGCGATGATTGCCATCGGCGTTCCGCCCATCCAGGCCAACGCCACTAACACCGTCGCCTTATGGCCGGGTCAGCTTACCTCCATATGGGCCTTACGCACCGATCTACGCCGCGACCTGCTCACTGTGGTCGTCTCCGCCGCCATCCTGGGCGGCATCGGCGGCGCCATAGTACTGCTGAACACCCGCCCACGCACCTTTATGCATATTGTGCCGTGGATGCTGCTTACAGCATCACTACTGTTTTGGATCAGCAGCCCAATCTCGCGCTGGCTGCGCCTCCGCTCCGACACGCCGCACGAACTGCGCACTCCGGCCATGTTTCCCCTATTTTGTGCGCTTCTTGTAGTCAATTTCTACATCGGATACTTCGGCGCGGGAGCAGGCTTCCTGGCCATGAGTGTGCTCGCCCTCTTTGGCGTGGAGGAAATGAATGCCATCAATTCGCTGAAAGTGCTCGGTGCCTGCTTGGCCAACTTCTGTGCAGTCGTCACCTTCATATGTGGTGGCGCGATTATCTGGCACTACTGCATCATATCCATGGTGGCCGCAGGCATCGGCGGATACACTGGGGCGCAGTACGCGCGCCGTTTGAACGCCGATGTGCTGCGCGCCATCGTTGTCCTCATCGGCTGCACCATGGCCGCATACTTTTTCTGGAGACCGTCTTAAGTCACGTTGGGAGCCTGGTATGACCTTTGTTCTAGAATCCGCAGTATTGCACCTCAGCAAGGCACGCATCGAAGCCCTGGGATACGCCGCTGCATTACTCACCACCGCCGCATACATTCCTCAACTGGTGCGCGTGTTGCGCCTGCATTCGGCCCGCGACATCTCGCTGCCGACCTTTATGATGTTCGCACTCGGTGTCGTCTTTTGGCTGCTGTACGGCCTATACACTGGGTCCATGCCAATTATCGCCAGTAATAGCGTAACCCTGGTTCTGGCAGTCAGCATTGTTGTCCTGAAGCTGCACTACGACCGCAGCTCATTGAAGGAGATTGCTCCATGAGCCACGAAGGAATTCGATTTGTCAGTGCAGAGGAAGCCGCGCAGGCCGCAGCGCACGAGAATGACCGCCTGCCCGCCGACGCGGTCACTCCGCTCAAAGTACGCGTGAAGAAGAGCGAAGGAAGCGGTGTCGAGATCGACTGGCGCGACGGGCACAAAAGCGCCTGGGACTTTCGCTGGCTACGCGACGGATGCCCCTGCGCCACATGCAACGCCGAGCGCGAGACCACTGGTCGTCTAACGGGAGAGTCCAAGCCTAAGTCGCAAGACCCGTTCGCACAGTACCAGGCCCCGCCGCGGCCAGACGAGGTGACACCCGTCGGCAAATATGCCCTCAGTTTCAAGTGGAATGACGGTCACCAGTCCGGCATTTACTCCTGGACTTACTTGCGCAGCGTCTGCCAGTGCGCAGCATGCCAGTTGCAGCGCAAAAACTAGGCGATTCCCAGTAACGTCAAAGCCTCATCCACGGTGCGTGCCACCAACACAATTTCTCGCTTCTCCAGGGTCAACATTCCGTGCGTTACGCACTCATCCAGAAACGTCAGTAATGTGTTGTAAAAACCGCTCGTGTTCAGCACCACAACCGGCTTGGCGTGGATCTTCAGCGTCTGCCATGCCAGCGCCTCAAAGAACTCCTCGAAGGTACCAAAGCCACCCGGCAACACGATAAACGCATCCCCACGCGCACCGATCATCGCCTTGCGGGTATGCATGTTGTCAACCACATGCAGTTCAGGTAGCCCGTAGTGTGCCACTTCCAAATCCACCAACACAGTTGGAATGACTCCCACAACGTGTCCACCCGCGTCCAGCGCGCCCTGTGCCACCGCTTGCATCAGGCCTACCTTCGACCCGCCAAAGACCACTCCAATCTTCCGCTCCGCCAGCTTGCGCCCAAGCTCTACCGCTGCCGCACGGTACACAGGATCGACGCCATCGGCGGAGGCGCAGAAGACGGCAACATTTCTGATTGGAGAAACAGCAGTCACTGAGACGTCACTCGGGGCAGGCATATCTAGGATTATCCCACCCCGAGTGCCATCGATTCAGTTGAACTTGACTGTCGTGCCATTTAACGACGGCGCAATCTGGAACAGCCGCTCGCCTTTTTGAAAACCGTTGCCTGCAGTATCGGCAAACACATCCGTTCCCGGCGAGGCCTTAAGCGTGATCGATTGATGTGGCTTCACCGTGTAGACCTGTCCGTCCATCTTTAAGTCCTGGGGTGCATCGCCCCGGTTATATACCTCAACGCTAATGTTCGCCTGTTGACCCTTCACCACACTTGCATCGGGATGGTCCTTCTTGACACGCGAAGAGGCATTGGCAGCAGCCGGAGCCATAACACCGGCTACCAGAAAAACAGCGAGCGAACTTACAAGCGTGCGAGTAATCCGCAGCATAGGAGATACCTCGGTATTGAAGTTGGCGTCGGGATTTCCGGGCCCCGTATATGAAAATCGCGCCACATCCACCTCTACGCATACTGCTTCGCAACGGTTCCATATATTCGCAAATAATTGTCCGTTCGCAACACAATTCGCTATCCACCGTCAACACAATTAACATAGACAGTGGAGCGTTTATTCAGTGTCTCGCCTTCTCGACAATATGAACCCGCAGCAGCAGGAAGGCATCCAGGCCGTCGACGGGCCGGTGCTGCTACTGGCTGGTGCCGGATCCGGCAAGACGCGTGTGATTACCCACCGAATCGCATACCTCATTGAGGAGCGAGGTGTTCCCGCCGACTCCATCCTTGCTGTCACCTTCACCAACAAGGCTGCCACCGAGATGTCCGAGCGAGTCGACCGGCTACTGGGCCACGCCTCACT
>Ga0118677_10014356_pt1 | contig 11201 bp, 8 predicted proteins | sample AliMusrvi5mmetaG_FD_86154 | JGI IMG/M metagenome (GOLD analysis project Ga0118677, IMG submission 86154)
GTTATGAATCGACTGGCCAGCCGCGGTCGCCATCGAATCCAGCACCACCAGGTATTCGCCCTTCACCCAGAACAGAATTCGCTCATGCTCTCCGTAGATGCCTTCTCCATGTCCGCCGCGAAAACTCCACGTGAAGTCGCCCTTCCAATAGCCGCCTTGATAGCGCGCATGGATCAGCGCGATCTCCGGTGTGAAGGCCGTGTGCAGCAACTGCGCATCGGCGCCCGATTGATTGAAGCCGCCGATGTTCAGCGTGGAGTGTGCACGCGTCGACTTGCCGAATGGCCCGGCCGGGTCGCTCATCTCATAGGTGAGGATGCCCGGATCGGCGACCATCATCCGCCCCTTTGACCGGAACGCAAAACTCAGCCGGCTCAAATGGCTGTGCCCGCCGCCCCACGTGCTGGCGTCGAAGGCCAGGTAGTCCGCGCCGGGCTTCCATGCTGTCCGCGAAAACACCTGCCCCGCCGAAGCGAATACCTGGTCGAGCGGAGGCTCCTTCGCCGCCAATCCCATCTTGCCTATCAACTCCGCCCGGAGCGCGAGTTTGGAGAGACTTCCCGGATCGTGATGCGGCGCGGTGGAATCGTTCACTCCGAACAGTTCGCTCTGCGCACTGTAGTCGAGCGAGCGCACCACCTGTTGCGGGTCCACGTGGCAATCCGCTTCGGGGACCAGCTTCGCCAGTTGGTAGTAGTTGGCAGCCACCTGGGTCATCCAGTCGGCATAACCAGGAGTGCGTTCGATGTGCACACCGTCAGGCAGGAACTGCGTCGCCAGCGCGTTGCGCATGCCTGCGATGCCGGTCTGTAGCCGGTCTGCAGCGTCTTTGAGAAACGGGAACCGGATCGACGTGAACACCAGCGCGTCCAGTTCGGAGATGCGCCAGTTGCCCGCGGCCGTCAGATGCCGCGCCAGAAAATCGGCCTGCCTTGCGAGCGAATCGAAGATGCGGTCGAGCAGCGCGTCATCGAAGGACGGGCTTGAGAGAAATGCCGGGAGCGTCCCGCTCCAGCCGGCCGACACACTGGTGCCGAGCCGGATGCTCATCGTCAGGGCGTTGTCTCCGGGACGAAAGGCTTTGGTTTTGGGATACGGGTCCTCGCGCAGCCAGTCTTCCAGGTATGCGCGAGCAGCCGCTGCGTACTTCTCATCTTTCGAAGCCGCGTAGGCCGAAGCCAGCGTGTTGAGGTGGAAGAAGCGATTCAGCTGCGCGGGCCACTCCTGATGGTGGACATGCTGACCGCTCCAGTCGATATCTTTGAGCCCGACCTGGACCGCCGTGCGTCCGTAAAAGTAGACTGTGCCGGACGCGATGCGGGCTGCCTTTTCCATGTCGCTGCTACTCGCCGCCGCGATGCGCTGGCCTGGAAATGGCTGTAGCAGGCGTGCCCGCTCCTGAATGACGGACCGCCTGTCCCCAGCCGCGAAGGCTGCCACGGAGACAATCAAACCGCGACGAGTGATCATGCCGCTATGGTATCGAAAAAAGGCATATCGCTCTCTTAAAACGTGTGAAGTATTTGAAACTGGACAGGCGAAACCGCCCAATGCCGCATCGTTTTTCGGAACAGCACTGCAGCCTTGCCGCAAATGGTAGCGCAGACACTCGTGTCTGCCGTGTCCCGACTCATCGGGACACGTTTTTTCGGACTTCGAAACGTCTCGACATGATTGTCGAGACGGCACGCAAGAGTGCGCGCGCTACAAACCGCGAAAACGAAGTGGCATTGGGCGGTTTCGCCTGCCAGCTCGCTTGCGAGCGCATTTGCTTCAGACGTTCTAATGGATCGATACTCTCAGCTCAACCCGCCGGAAACAGATATCCCCGAGGCGAATCCGCCATCCGGAACTTCGTCCCAGGAATCGTAAACGCCGCAGCCCCGGAATGAAGCCCAACCACCCCTCGCTCAAACCTCCGCCAGGCCGCGCCGGCCGCCGCATCCTGCTCGTAGGAAGCCGTCAGCGGCCGCCCAAGATCCGTTGCATAGACCGCGCTCTGCTCCTCGGAGGAATTCGCAGGCATGATCAGGTAAGCATCATGGTTGAACAACTTCGCTCCAGCATAGCTGTACATCAACGCATGCTTGTCACCCGGAGCCGCATAGTTCACGTGGACAAAGCGCACTCGCGGATACTTCTTCTGGGCGGTCAGAATCAGCTGTTCCAGCGGAGTCCGGATCGCCTCCCAAGGCTTAGCCGCATCGTGCCACGGACGGAACAGCGTCTTCGTTCCCATCTCCGCGGTAAAGTAGCTTTCCGTCAGATCCAGATCGGCAAACGGCAGCATCTCCGCCGCATGACGAAAAGCCTGGTTGGTAAAGATCAGCTTCCCCGGAGCCATCGCCTTGCGCAAAGCACTCAGAAACTGCCCCTGGCAAACGTTGTAGTCGAGTTTCGGATGCCGTTTTGCGAAGGCCTGTTTTGCTTCTGGCGGAGTCTGTTCCGCTCCGACGGTATCGAAGAAGAATCCGTCGTACCCGGCGCTGTTCAACACTCCTGCCAGATACCGGGCACGCGCGTCAACTAATGCCGGATTGCCGAAATCGTACCAGTGCGCGGTCTTGCCCGGCGCCGCCGCCGCTCCGCCCACAGGCGATGGTGTCAACAGCCAATCCGGCTTCACGCTCTTCTGCCACGCTTCCGCCGCGGATACCCAGTCTCCCGGATAAAACGCCGAACTCCACTCGTAAGCGATGAGCTTCGATCCACCAGCCTTCAGCGTTTTGGTCAGTGCCGCAGGCAGCACACCGCCGGTCACCAGAATCTCAAACTGCGTGTACCACGCGACTTCGGCCGGCGTGAAATGCGCCGCATAATGGAACGCAACCGCCGGCCGATGTCCCCGGATCGCCAGCGCCGCGATCACCTCGCGGCGCGTGAATAGTTTCAACAAACCCTGCTGTCCTTTCGCCCTCAATTACTTGACGGCCATGGTGGCTTTATCCTGGCTGGCAAATCCGCCAACGCTCACCACCACCGGTACCGCACCGGAAGCAACCACCGCCGCCGGTACCCGGGCATTGATCTGCATCACGCCGGAGATCATCCCGGGAGCCGCCCCTGCATATAATACTTCGGCAGAGTAGCCTCCGATCATTACCGACACGGGCAACACCGGCTTGGGCAAGGCCGAAGTGTTTACGCGGCCATCCACGCCGAGGGGCGTCGTCTGGCCTTCGCCAGTTGCATAGAACGTCACTACCGAGCCTGCGGGAGCCGGCAGCGAAGCGCTATTGAATGTACTGTCCTGGTTCAGCATCGCCACCTGGCCTGTGCCCGAAGCATTGGCTGTGAACAGCGCGGGCACGGCATCGGCCACCGCGACCGAAAAGGGCGCCGACGCGACTCCGTTGTTGGTCACCACAACGCTCGACTTTGTTTTGCCGGCCACCGAGTACGGTACCACTACTCCGGCCTGCGAACCGGTATTGTAAATCACCGGCGCCGTTACGCCGTCAAAAGTGACCGCTCCCAGATTCGTCCCGAAAATCGCCACCAATAAACCCGGCGAGACAGCCTTCGTGCTATAGCTGGCGGCGTTCGCAACCCCTGCGACAGCTGGCGTGGCTGATACCGTCCGGCAGGCCGTACGCGGCGCGTCAAGCAGCAGATTCTTGTACAGGGAATTGAAGTTCATGGAGTTGGCGGTCGTGCAGAACTGCGAAGCCGTGAGTTTGTACTCCACCTCGAACACTGCTTTGCCTGCATTAATGAATGGCAGCAGCGTGCCGCACTCCTTATATTGGAAGCACTGTTCATTCAGCGCCCAATCGAACACCGGTTGCAACTCCGCCACCTGGTCCAGGTCATTCTTCAATCCAACCGACAATCCCCGGGCATGCGCCGCATTGGCCAGGTAGGTATTGAACTTGATCTGGTCAGCCGCAGTCAGCGGGAAGCCGGTCTTATTGGTGTAGCCGTCGACGTTATCCGGCTCCACCGAATCGAAACCCTTGGCTTTGCACAAATCGAAGCGGGCATCGAGAATCGGTTTCAACGCGTCGAGGTTGCGAATGTCGAGCCACTTTTCACCAGGCCAGCCGGATACGCCCAGACCCTTCACCGACTCAGGAAATTTCGCCGCATCCGGCCGCCAGTCTTCAAAGGTGCCGACGCTCATATAACAGATCGCCCGGCGTCCCTTATCGTGCAGTGCCTTGACCACCGACGCATCGTTATCGAATAAATCAATGTCATAGACCTGCGCGTCAACCGTCAGATCGACGGGACTTGTTAACTGCCACTGCCAATTGACCTGCTGGGGTGGGACCCAAATCGCGGAGTTCTGCGCCTGCGCCGCGATGGCGAGGGTCAGTCCCAAAAATGTTCTCAATATGTACTGGTGCTGCATGCATTTAGTTTATGGTCCTGTTTTGGTCGGACAAATAGTACCAACTACACAAATTAGGGTCAGTACTAGGTACCTATCAAAAAAACCTTAGTGCTGTGATGACTGCGCTATTGTCGCGTACAACTCCGCTCCTTAGGATTGAGAAGTCAAAAGGAGACACATGATAACTACTCGAGGCGCACTAGCCCTACTCTTCATCGGAATCACGACGGTTGCACCGGCAATTGCCGGCTCTCCAGCGCCGGCTCCGGCAAAACCTGTTCAATCTAACCCTTTACCCTATGTACCGGTGGCCTGGCCATCGCCGAAAGCTCCCACTGGCACCAGTTCCATCTTTGCTCCCTCTACCGCCACTTTCTCGACCGCGACGACAACCGCTTCCACGCTGTTCAAGCAGTCTCTGAATATGAAGCTGCTGGTGCTGAGCGCGGATGGCACGGAACCGAGTTTCGGCGCCGCCACTCACTTCCTGGACCTGCTCGGCATTCCTTATGATGCGATTGTTGTGAGCAAAACCGGGCTGCCGCTGTTGAACGATTCCACCCACGGCTACTACCAGGGCATCATCCTTTCCACCGGTTCCCTGGGCTACAACAACAACGGCGTGTGGGCAAGCGCGCTTACCACCGCGAACTGGGCAACCCTCGATACCTACGCGGCTACTTACGGCGTCCGCGTCGTCAGCTATTACACCTTCCCTGAAGCACGCTATGGCATGGCTCTCTCCGGCGCAACCGGTTACTCGACCACGCCCACCGCGCCCGGCCAGCTCGGCCTCTCCACCGCCGGCGCCACGCTTTTCCCCTATCTCATTTCCACCAACAAGCTTGCCGTCACATATGCCTACTTCTATCCGGCAACCGCGGTTGCCGCGGCCGGCGAAACCACCACGCCGATCATGACCATGACCAGTCCCAACGTCAACAACCAGGTTGTCGGCGTTATCCACACTGCCGCCGATGGCCGCGAATCGCTGGCGATGACCTTTGATTCCAGCCAGTACCTGCTGCACTCCCTCGCACTCCACTACGGTGTGATGAACTGGGTGACCAAGGGTGTCTTCATCGGCCAGCGCCGCATCTATCTCACGCCGCAGAGCGATGACTTCTTCCTCGCCAACGACATGTACACGACCTCGCCACTGGCATGCCAGCCGAACTCGTTTAACCTCGACCCTACCTACGATCCGGCCGTATCCTGCCCCTCCACGCGTGACACCAGCGGCGACCTGACTGCCCTGGTCAGCTGGCAGCGCAGCTGGCAGACCAAGGCCCAGTTCAAGAACTTCCGCCTTTCGCATGCCTTCAACGGTTTCGGCTCCACGACGGCCAGCGGTATCGCCACCAACGACCAATTGTTGCCAACCGCAAAGCTGTATTGGAATGACTTCTACTGGCTGAACCATACCTGGGATCACGAGAATCTCGATTGCTACAATCCGATGCCCAACAGCGGCATCTGCGCCCTCGCAACGTATGCCCAGTCTCTTTCGGAATTGCAGCAGAACATCGCTCTTGCCAAGTCAATCGGAATGCCGAACGACACCACATCCATGGTGACGCCCAACATCTCCGGCCTCAACAACCCGAATTTCCTTCTCGCCGCGCAGAACTCCGGAATCAAGTATCTGGTTTCCGATATGTCCCGCCCGGACTGGCCAGTCGTTAAGCCGAACACCGGCACTCGCAGCCCGTACAACGGTGGCGCAATCCTCTACATCCCGCGCCGTGCAACGAACATCTTCTACAACACGAAGTCCGGCCAGAACAGTGCAACCGGTTCTCTCCCCGATGAATACAACCACTTCTACGGTCCCAATGGCATCCTCCGCATCGGCGGCCCCGGCGGCGCTCCGTTCTTCACCGTCAACCAGACCTACGCACAGATCATCGATAGCGAAAGCAACGCCTTGGTCAACTACATGCTGAACGGCGAATGGTACCCCTCCATGTACCACCAGTCGAACCTCATTCGCTACAGCGGACAGAAGTCGCTCTACTCCGATCTGATGGACGCTACGCTGAACAAGTTCGCCAAGATCTCGAACTTGCCCGTCAGCAGCCTTCCGCAGACCACCATCGGCCAGATGATGGAGAGCCGCATGGCCTTCCTCAACGCCAACGTCACCGGAAAGTACGTCCCCGGCCAGGGCATCACCCTGACCTCGACCGCGGCCGCCTCCGCTCCTCTCACCGGCGTCTGCGTCGGCACCTGCAGCAGCTACGGCGGACAGAATCAGTCCAGCGTTTCGGTGAGTCCCACCGCTTCGACCCTGATCCCCTTGTACTAAGTTGTCTCCTAAAGAAGGGCAGGACGGCCGCTGGGCCCGTCCTGCCTCAACCCTCGCGAAGCAAGTCATTTCGGCCTTAGCGAAAAAAAGCCCAGCCCAAATCTTCCTGGAAAATAAAAACAAGATATGAAGAACCTGATTTCCATCATCGTGAGTTTCAGTTTCCTCTCCGCCTTCGCCGCGGAAAAGCCGGTCACCTTGAAGCAGGCCCTGAGTGCCGCGGTGGCCAAGGCCAGGACCGACGATGCCCGCACCGAAGTCGCCGCCAGCCAGCTTCGCCTGCTCGAAGCCAACAATAAATGGAAAGTCGAGTTGAGGCCTTCGCTCGGCATGTTCGCCTTCTCGAATCCGGCCCTGCTCGCCGCCAATGTCGGCGCGGGCCTGCTGATGGGCAAGCGCGGCGCACCGTCGCCGATCACCCTCGCCAATGCCCGCTTCGATGTGCTGGCCGCCGAACTCTCCAGCGAGCGCCTCCGCGTGAAGACCGAAATCGAAACTACCCGCGCCTTCTTTGACCTCCTCGAAAAACAGCAGATCGCCGTGCAGGTGAAGCAGACTGTCGAAGCCCGCCGTGGCCGCCTGGGCCTGCTCGACAAAATGCTCAACGCCTCGCGCGTCACCATGATCGATAAGGTCAGCTACGAGCAGGATCTGCTCGAACTCGAAAATCAGCAGATCGAAATGGAGATGCAGCGCAAGCTCGCCGCGGTCCAGCTCGCGACCTTGATGGGCCGCCTGGAAACAGCCGATCAGCTGGAAGTGGATGATGTCTCCATCAGCAAAGCTTCCTATACCCGCGAGCTTCCCCCGATGGAGAAATTGATGGAGTCCGCACTGGTGTACCGCCGCGAATCGCAGATGCTGAAAGAGAAGATTGAAGCCCTACGCACGCAGGCCGGCATGCACAAAGCCGTGAATGTGGAATCGGTCTCGGGCGGCTACTCCTACCTCGCCAACGGCGCCGCCGGACTCGCCAACTCAGCACGCTCCGGCTTGCTCGGCGGCAATTCCGGACAGGGTGCGCTCAACATCTCCATCCCCCTGCGCAACACCGGCGAAAAGCAGGCCGAACGCGAACTGCTCGACGCGCGCATCCGTGCATTGGAACTTGAAACCCGCAGTATGGAAGAAGGCCTGCGCGGCGAACTCCTCTCCATGCGCAGCATCGTGCAGGCCAGCGTCGATCGCCTCGGTCTCGCCGGCCGCAAACTCGAACTCGCGCGCATGAAGAAGAACATGGTCAATGTGCGCGCCGAAAACGGACTGGGTGGCTTCGCCGCCGCCAACTCCGCCGAAGAGGCCGCGCTGCAAGCGCAAGCATCCTTCGTGCAAGCACTCTGCGCCCGCAAGACCAGCCTGTTTACGTTGATGGTGATCTGCGGTCTGCAGGACCAGTCCGAAGCCGTCCAGGTTGCCGCACTGGGCAACTAGGCTGAGATCCGACCGGGGACCTACACACCACACGGGGACGTAGCTTGCTGCGTCCCCCAAAAACGACACCCCGCCTACAGAACCTGAATCTCGTTCTCCACAATCCTGCCGTCCCGCATATGCACCGTGCGATGCCCGTAGCTGGCCGCTTCCGGATTATGCGTGATCATCAGAATCGTCTGCCCCGTGCGGCGGTTCAGATCCCGCAGCAAGCCCAGCACGTTATTGGAATTCTCCGTATCCAGATTCCCCGTCGGCTCATCAGCCAGCAGAATCGCCGGACTGTTCACGATCGACCGCGCAATCGCCACCCGCTGCTGCTCGCCGCCCGATAGCGCCCGCGGCTTGTGCTCCAGCCGGTGCTCGATGCCCAATAGCCGCAACACCTCAAGGAACTTCTGGTCCTTCGGTCCCGTGTTGCCAGCAATGTCGCGTGCGATCTCAATGTTGTCGCTCACGCTCAGCGTCGGCAGCAAATTGTACTTCTGAAACACGAAGCCCACGGTGCGCTTGCGCAGATTGGTGCGATCCTGGTCGCTCATCTTCGCCAGGTCGGTGCCGTTGATGCTCACCGTGCCCGACGTCGCCGGCGTCAATCCGCCCAGCACGTGAAACAGCGTCGATTTGCCGGAGCCGGAAGGCCCCACAATGGAAACAAACTCGCCCTTGCGGATGTCGAGGGTCACCCCGCGCAATGCGTGTACATCCACGTCGCCCGCGTGATACGTCTTTTTCAGATCCTTGATTTCAATGATGGGCGCGCTATCAGTCATAAGAGAGGGACTCCAGCGCGTCCTGCCGCGCCGCTTTCAATGCCGGGTACAACACGCCAAGAATGGCGCTCACAAGAGTAATGGCGCCCGCGATCGGCCACCACTCGGGCACAATGTCCTGCGTCATCGCCGCCGGGATAAAGGTCGCAATCAGCCACCGCGTTCCGAAGCTCATGGCGATTCCGGCGAAGGAGCCAAACACGGAGAGCAGAGCCGTCTCGCGCAGCAGAATTCCAAGAATGTAGCCGGGCGAGGCGCCCAGCGCCTTCAACACGCCGATCTCGCGCGTCCGCTCCAGCACCGCCGTGTACATGGAAAGGAACACCACCAGGAAGCCGAACAGCACGCTCAGGCCGATAATCACCCCGATGAACGCCTTCAGCTCCGGCAGCGTGTTCACCGAAAACTGCGACGTGAACTCTTCCATCGTGTACACCGGATGCTCAGGCATTTCGCGCTTCAGGATATCGACCGTGGCCTGCAGATTCGCCTGGTCATCCACCTTCACATAGAGCACCGAGAGCCGCCCCGTGTTTGCCGAAAGCTCCTGCACCACTTTGATCTGGATCACGTTGCGCGCCAGCTTCCCGCTCTCCACAATGCCGCAGATATTCCATTCCTTGCCGCCGATCTTCTCCTTCGATCCCACATGCGCCTTGTGCTGCTGCGCATAGAAATCGTCGATGATCATATCGTCGGCGTTTTTGAACGGGCCGCCTTCCAGGTACTTGAAACCACCGCTCATCTTTTGAAAGCGGTCATAGTCGATGCCGGTCAGGCTGCTGATGCCGCTAGTCGGCATCAGTGTCGTGCCCATCGTCATTGCCACATGCGGCATTTTGGCGATCACGTCCAGAATCTTCTCCTGGAAGGGAGCGCTACGCATACCGATCGCGCTCGACCCCGGCGGCAAGATCACAATATCGGCGCCGATACCCCGAGCCCGGCGTTTCTGGTCTTCCAGCATGCCGCGGCTGACGCCTACCAGCGTCAGCATCATTGTCACGCCTAACCCGATTGCCAGAGTGCTTAAGATTGTCCGGATGACCCGATGTTTCAGGTTCTCTAAAACTAATTTATAAACCAACGATAGCTTCCTTTAGGGTAAGATTTCATTTTACATGACTCGTACCCCTAAACCTGCCGTCCTTATCACCGGAGCCTCCTCCGGAATCGGCCGCGAGACGGCGAAGTACCTGGTACGCCGGGGTTTCCGCGTCTTTGCCGCCGCCAGAAAAAAGGACGAAGGGAACCTGATTCTTGACGTCACCGATCCCGCCAGCGTTGCCGCCGCGGCCGCAACCATCGCTGCCGAGGTCGGCGACCGCGGTCTGGCCGGCCTGGTCAACAACGCAGGCATTGCAGTCCCCGGCCCGCTCGAATTCGTTCCCATCGCCGATTTCGAACGCCAGTTTGATGTCAACGTCACCGGCCAACTGCGCGTCACCCAGGCCATTCTGCCGCTGCTGCGCCTGGGCCGCGGACGCATCGTCAACATCAGCTCCATCGCCGGACGCAGCGCCATGCCCGTGATGGGCCCCTACAGCGCCTCCAAGTTCGCCCTCGAAGCGATGTCTGACTCGTTGCGCCTCGAACTCCGCCCGTGGAACATCCATGTCGCCTTGATCGAACCCGGCCCCATCCAAAGCGAGATCTGGGCCAAGGCCGGCTCCCTCGAATTCTCCTGCGAAGCCGAGGCCATGTACCCCAAGCTTCTCGTCACCGGACGCAAGATTCTGGAGCGCGCAGTCCGCACCGCGCTGCCCGCCGAGCGCGTCTCGCGCGACATCCACCATGCCCTCACCGCGCGCTGGCCCAAGGCGCGCTACCTGATCGGCGGCGGTTCGCACCTGCGCATCGCACTGGAAAACATACCCACACGGCTGCGCGACTGGATCATTTCCAGGGCAATATAGAGTATGCTCACCCGCCGCAGCCTGCTCGCATCCACCGCCCTGCTGGCCGCCGCGCCGCCAGCCAAACTGGCGCTCTGCCTGCACCAGACCACCCTCGCCGCCGCGGGTTACCGCCGCTCGCTCGAAGGCGCCGCAAAAGCAGGCATCCAATTCGTGGAACTGATACCGCAGCATGTGGACGAGTTCGTCAAGTCCGACGGCCTTCCCACCGCCAGACGACTGCTCGCCGATCTCGGCCTCACCGCGGTTTCCGGCAGCGGCGTGCGCGGCCTCTTCGAACCGCATCCAGGCCGCAAGAAAGCGCTCGAAGACCTCATCAACCAGCAACGCCCTAGTTTCCCTGATTACCTCAAGGGGGATGACAAGTGAGCCAAAATTACGCGTCCCTTATTAAGGCAACGGTAGGACAAGGTGATGGCTACCTCGCTCTATCTCAC
>Ga0118677_10005840_pt2 | contig 11199 bp, 10 predicted proteins | sample AliMusrvi5mmetaG_FD_86154 | JGI IMG/M metagenome (GOLD analysis project Ga0118677, IMG submission 86154)
CCGAAGAGATTTGCCTCCATCGAAGGCGAGTTGATGGCCACCATGCTCAGCAAAAACCCGGGATTTGACGAGACAAGGCCGGTATACTTCTTCGCCTCGGGAAATATTTTCAGAATCTCATCAACATCGGAAAGGTCCGCGAAATGTTTTAGGATTCTGAGGAATTCATAACTCCGCCTTTTCCAGGACTCCGGGGTGACGGAACTTGTATTTCCTTTGTTCCCTATAACCCTGAACTGTAATAGTTCCTCCTCTAGGATATGCATTTCATACTTCCGGCACAGCCGGATCCAGTAATCGAAGTCCGGAAGTTGGCGATACAACATGTTATATAGTCCCAAATCCCTGTAGCAGTCGCTTCTTATGAGTAGACTTGGATGGCAAAGACAGTTGCCGTGGTAAAAAAAATGCCTTAGCCATTCTTCACGGCTTCTGTTTTCCTGACAAAAAATTCTCATGTAGGCATCCACGGTCGGATTCTGCCCTCCGGTGGATTTCAAAATATTGCCTTCTGCATCAATGATTTTCGCCCTGCAGAAAACCGCCCCCACCTTTGGATTGGCATCCAAAATCCCGACCTGCTTTTCTAATTTTGTGGGTTCCCAGACATCATCGGAATGGTGGATAGCTACATAGCCCCCGCTGCCCATGCCCGACCTAAGAACCTTGTTTATGAGACCTCTCTCTGTTTTTTCACTTCTAAAAAGCTTTATTCTAACATCTTTAAACGAATTGATAATATCCCAAGATGCATCACTCGAGCAGTCATCTGCTATAATTAGCTCAAAATCACTGAATGTTTGATTTAAAACACTTTCGGTTGCCTGGCGTATAAAGGGTTCATGATTGTAAGATGTCAGGATTACAGTGACCCGAGGTTCAATATTCATTCAATTAAATATTGCGACATCTTTTTACCAATCTAATATTAGCACTCTTTAGTGCACTAACCGCGCTTCTTCACAGTTTCAATAACATCATCAAGGGACTTGATCTGTTCGACTTCTTCTTCAGTAAACTTGATTCCGATCGCATCCTCAATGCTTAGAAGAAGTGTCATCGTATCCAGAGAATCAATTCCATTTTCAAGAAAAGTCTTTCCGGGATCAATCCCCGCCTCAGGCATACTAATTCCTGTTGCTGAGACCACATCTTTCAGTTTTTCAAGTGTTATCATGATTCTATATTTTGCGTTGGCATAGGCAACTAGCGTACGAGAGACCAACTCCAAACCCGCTCAGGATAATTTTTTTTCCGCCAGTTTTGGCCATCTCTTTTTCCAGAAGAAGGGGGATTGATGAGGAAACCGTGTTTCCCACATCTTCTAATCCAAAGCGAATCCGATCAAGAGGTATCTCCAGTCGTGATCCTATGGTTTCCAATATGTAGCGGCTTCCCTGATGAAAGATAAAGGCGTCAATATCTCCCAGCTGATATCCGCTTCCGTCCAAAAGCGCTCTAATTTCCGATGGAATTCTCGTGGCTGCAAAATTAAAAACTTCCCTTCCATTCATGGAGAGCTTGCCTTCACGGCAACTGAGAGCATGACTTAATGATCCTATGGTCCCGAATCTGAACGGACCCAAAATAAACTCCGGATCTTCGGCAATCAACGTTGCCGTGGCAGCATCACCAAAGAGGAGCGCCGTGTTTTTGTCATTGGGATCGACGATTTTACTGTAGGGATCCGCGGTGACAAGGACCCCTTTGGTAAACCCGTTTGCAACCATGAAAGAGCTGATGATGGAAAGCCCGTAGACATAACCCGAACAACCAAGCCCCACATCAAAGGAGGCGCATTTTTCATCAAGTCCTCCCAATCCATGCAAAACCGCTGACATATGCGGCAGATTGGAATCTGGATTCTGGGTTATCACTATCAGTGTCTGGATATCCGTGGGGGCGAGATCAGATTTTTCCAAAAGTTGTTGAAGGGCCTTAAGCGCTATGTCGGAGGTACATTGGTTTGTATCCATTACGGATCGTTCTCTTACTCCTATTTTCTTGAGAACGAATTCCTCGGTTATTCCGAACGCCTTGATTTTTTCGGCACTCAAATTGGATTCCCTACCTGAGGGGATGTAAGATGCTATGTTACGAATGCCTAGCATCTTGTCTTAGATTATTGAGAAAAAAATCTCGCCGACGGGAACTCCATCGGCAACGAGCTGAGTTCGTGTCAGCCGATTCTGAAAGTTCGAAGTGATCGTCAAAACACGCTCCCTCACAATTGGATGCTGTACGAACTTTGGGAATTTTGCCCTTACAAACAGCCATTTCCCTTTGACTTCTGAAAGTGCTCCTTGATGGAGTGCTTTGGTCAGAGCAACCCAAACTTCAATCTCTGAGAATCCAAGTTCCCCGGTGACAGAACCCGTGGCGGAAGCTGTATCGATTGTAAAATCACGACAGATCCTTGATTCGTCATAGGGATAGCGGCCGCTGACAGGTTCTTCACTTTCGTAAAGATATACCTTTTTGAGTGCGCCCTGACGGGAATAGGAACACTCGGCGACCGCTTTCCCTAGTGAAGTCTGTTGCTCACAATAAAGATCAACAGCACGCCGAGCCATTCGATGGAACGAAAAATCGATGTTCGTTATTTCATCGCGCGCATGCTCTTTGACCAAGAAGTTGAGCGTTGCGTTGAACATGTCAGTTCCGTGCAGGTAATCCCTCTCACCTTTGAATTCAAGATTGAGGCGTTGTTTCATTGCGGGAAAACTTACGGTTTAGAGCTACCTCTTGGGTCCCGCGTTGATTGCAGGAATTGGACGCGCAGGATTACCAAAAACGGAGGAACCTGCGGACACATTCCTAACGACAACAGACCCCATTCCAACCTGAGCGCCTTCACCGATCTTCAGATTATCGCGAACAACTGATCCAATACCGAGGGCAGACGAGGTTCCGATGTTGGTGTGGCCCCCTATGAGACATCCCACGGACAACCAGCACCGCTCTCCGATAGACACCCCATGACCGATGTTACAAAGATTCCCTATCGTTGACTGAGTTCCGATGAATGTACTTGTTAGGATACCTCTCACGAGAACTGCATTCGATCCAATCTGAACATTTTCGCCGATAATCACTCCAGCCAGATGAGGAAAGGCCAGTGTTCTCCCATCTTTGGCTGAGTGGGCGTTGATTCCACTGTTCCCCACCACGGTGCCATCAGCGATGTTGGCCCCTCTTTGGATCCAGGTACCGGAATGGATGATACATCTCTCTCCTATCACGACTTCCTCCTCGATACGGACTTTAGTGCCGATAATACTTTGCTCTCCAATTCGAGCAGAGGAGGCAACACCCCAGGGCCTAGGGATAAGGGAAGTATGTTCGATGCTATTGGTCTTGGCTAACTGGTTGATGAGGTCAATGAAAGATGCGCGGGCATCCTGCACCACTATGAGTTTCATTCGAGGACAATGCGCATCCAACACTTTTTGGACATCACTCGTGCACAGGACAGTTGATTCATCCTCGCAATTCCAAGTAGAAGGAATGCGATCGCAATAGCAGAGTTGACCTTTTTCCGAGGAACCAAAGGCCGCGATCCCGATAATTCCGCTCAATAAACCAGCATGTTTGGTGAGGCTTTTCGGAAGCTGCTCCGCCATTGGGCCCTTGAGGGCAAAGTGTTCCGCCATATTCATCCAAGGATGATTGTACAGATCCGCCTGATATCCTCAGGGTCCATACCCGCGAACAGCGGGAGACAGAGAACCCGCGAAGCAATACTCTCTGAAACAGGGCACGACACTCTGAGGTGAGGCTGTAGGAAAGGCAGGGTGTTCAGGGAAGGATGAAAATACCTTCTTGGGATGATTGACTGCTCCATCAAGGCAAGTCTGGCCTTCATCATTGCCTCATGATTCGAGAACAGAACTGGGTAGTAAGCATAGTTGTAATCTAGATTGCCGTCTTGTGATGGCATTGTTAGCGAAGAGCCTTGAAGAAGCTCATCATAACAGATTGAAGATCGCCGGCGATCCTCGATCAGGGTTCTCACACTGGGTAGAACAGATATGCCCATGGCGGCATGCAACTCGGACATTTTGGCATTAATCCCCACATCGAAATAATCATCTTCTCCCAAATGCCCAAACTTGGACATCAGTGAAATACGCTTTGAGAGCTCCGGATTGGAAGTAACCACCGCCCCACCTTCCCCGGTGTGAAAGAGCTTTGTTGCGTGAAAACTTAGGGTGCTGCAATCCCCATGGGTCAGCAGGGAGCTCCCTTTGAAGCTGACTCCAAAAGCATGCGCTGCATCGTAGATGACTTTCAATCCATGCTTATCGGCTATTTCTTTGATGCGGATTACATCGCATGGATACCCGTAGACATGTGTGGCAAGGATCGCAGAAGTTCGGGGCGTTATCGATTCCTCTATTTTTTTTGGGTCGATACAGAATGTTTTAGGGCAAATATCCGCAAAAATTGGGTCGCATCCCTCCCAGAGGATGGCATTCGTAGTCGCGACATAACTATAGGGGGTTGTGATGATCTCTCCCTTGAGATTCAGCGCCTTAATGGACAACTGAAGGGCCAAGGTCCCGTTACAAAGGAGTTCAATATGAGGCACCCCAAGATAATCTCTGAGCTGATTCTGAAGTTCACGACAGAGTTTCCCACCATTGGTAATCTGGCTGCTCTTCCAGATCCGGTGAAGATGCCCAATGTAGATATCAATTTCTGGAAGGTGTGTTTTTGTAACATTAATTTTGTCACTCGTTGGGAATACCGCTCTGGGGGTTGAGAATTCCATTAATGTAATTATGCGTAGGAATTAATTTTTGAATCCAAATTCCCGCCCTTTTTTACAAATGCTAACTCAACGAGCCATAGTCCATTGTGTTTTGCAGTCCTAATCTGTTCGGTAATGTCAAAAAGTGTGAATCCCCTAGGTTCCATCTCAAGAATGACGTCATGAACGTTATTTTTGAATATCTTGTTCATAACAGATGCCTCCATAAGGATTATTTCTGCATTCTGGGCAGTTCTCTCGGCGCCTTTGATCACCTCGAGATCCCACCCTTCCGCATCGATTTTTATGATCTCAGGGGTCGGCAATCCGAGTGTGGGTAAAAAATCATCAAGTTTCACAACGGGAACATCCCTTTGTTTTCTTCCAAGGGTGGTTGCCTCAGAGTCACTCAAAGCAAAGGTGAAACTGTCATCGCGGTTATGTTCAGTGAGTTTCATGGACGAGTTCACAGGTCCCGCACCCATGCAATGGAACTGAACTTTTGGATCCTGTGTAAGATCATCCAATGCAGCTCTCATTTCCTCCTGCGGATCGAAAAGAGTGTAGTAACTTTCCCCAAAATACTTTCTCGCCGTTCTAGTCCAGTTTCCGCGGTTCGCACCCACGTCCACAATGTGGAGAGGGTTGAATCCTAGTTTCACCAGGCAATCGAAAAAATCATCTGTTTGTCCATGGGTGTCGACATGCGTGACTTCGCTTTTTTCCTTCTTAAAGTAATCTGATAATTTCATGGTGTTTTTGGTGTTTTAAAGTTTCAGAAGGTTCTGCGTCGTCTATCAACTGATGTTTACTACCGATCGTTTAAATTGTCCCCTGCTCCTGCTAGTCAAGATGAGATTGGGTGGTCATGGCGCTCATGTTTTTGGATGAAAAGACTTTGTTGGCAAGACAGCAAACGATCCACGGCACTGTTCAGGAGTTGTGTTGCATCATCAATTGAAAGAGATCCCGTATCGATGACCAATTCCGGACTCACGGGCGGTTCGTAAACGGAGTCTATACCCGTAAAGTGCGGAATCAGCCCCGCCCGTGCCTTTCGGTACAATCCTTTTGAGTCACGCTCCTCGCAAATGGCAAGAGGTGCGCTTACATAAATTTCAAAAAACACATTGCCGTTTCGTTCACTCCGTGTGCGCACCTCATCGCGCTCCGATCGGATTGGAGAAATTAGGGAACAGATCGACACGATTCCGGATCGGCACGCCATTTGGGCTATTGCTCCTGCCCTGCGGATATTTTCCTTCCGATCCTTATGGGAGAATCCAAGATCGAGACTGAGTTCCTCACGCAACTGGTCCCCATCAATGATAAGGGGTGCGATTCCACGATTACGAAGAAACCTTGAAAGTCCCTCTGCCAGCGTCGATTTGCCCGAACCAGAAAGACCCGTGAGCCAAATGATCATGCGGATTCGGTTCCAACGACCAGCTTAATACTGCTTTTTGACCCAGTCTTTGTACGCGCCGGAAGTCACGTTTTCCACCCACTGCTTGTTGTCCAGATACCACTGGATGGTCTTGCGGATGCCGGTCTCGAAAGTCTCCATCGGCTTCCAACCAAGCTCGCGGTTGATCTTTGTGGCATCAATCGCGTAGCGACGGTCATGTCCGGGGCGGTCGCTTACATAGGTAATCTGCTCTTGATAGCTCTTTCCATCTGAACGGGGCGACAGTTCGTCAAGGATGGTACAGAGGGTATGGACAACCTCGATATTTGGCTTTTCGTTCCAACCCCCGACGTTGTAAGTCTCGCCAGGCTTGCCTGCCTCTAGTACTAGGCGGACGGCTGATGCGTGATCTTTTACATAGAGCCAGTCCCGAATTTGCCTGCCGTCGCCATAGATTGGAAGAGGTTTCCCAGCGAGGGCGTTATGGATCACAAGTGGGATGAGTTTTTCGGGAAAGTGATAGGGGCCATAATTGTTCGAACAATTAGTCGTAAGCACGGGTAGTCCATAGGTGTGGTGGTAGGCCCGGACTAGATGGTCTGAGGCCGCCTTGCTGGCAGAGTAGGGACTGTTGGGTTCGTACTGCTTGGTCTCAAGGAACGGAGGATCCTCCGGCTTAAGAGACCCATAAACCTCATCCGTGGAAACATGGAGGAACCGAAAGGCATTTTTTTGCTCGCTCTGTAGTTTTTCCCAGTAAGCCCGCGCACTCTCCAGAAGCGTGAATGTCCCGACAACGTTGGTTTGAACAAACTCTGCAGGGCCATGGATGGATCGATCCACGTGTGACTCGGCCGCAAAATTGACAATCGCACGCGGTTGATGTTTTACGAGGAGATCTGCAACCAATGCGGCATCACCTATATCGCCCTGCACAAAGAGGTGACTTGGGTTGCCTTGCAGTGAAGAAAGATTTTCCAGATTGCCAGCATATGTGAGCTTGTCGAGGTTAACGACTCCGTCCTGCTCTTTGGCAACCCAGTCGAGGACGAAGTTGGATCCGATAAATCCGGCGCCTCCGGTGACAAGGATAATGTCCTTCATGAGCGGTTTGAAAATTGATTGGTTATGGATCTATGTCAGCAGGAAGAGGATTCCTACACGTATTTTTCACATTCTTTGAAAGAAAAAGCAGCTGAATCCTTGCCTGATAGGATTGGGGCGGCACTGCTATCCAAGGGCCACTTTATGGCGAGATCAGGGTCATTCCAACGAAGCGCCCTTTCATCTTGGGGTGAATATGGCGTGGAGACCTTGTAGTGAAAGTCCGCAATCTCGCTGAGCACAAGAAAACCATGCGCGCAACCGGGGGGAATCCAGAGGCGCTCGTGGGTATCGGCGTTGAGGACATATCCGTCCCAAACACCGAAGGTCGGCGAACTTTTTCTGAGATCCACCAGCACATCAAACACGGATCCTGAGGTCACCCATACGAGCTTTCCCTGGGCAGCGTTACCACTCTGATAATGGAGCCCGCGAAGCACGCCTTGTGCGGATCTGCTATGATTGTCCTGGATAAAATCAACATCGAGGCCCAGGGATCGAAAAGTTTCCCTGTTCCAGGACTCCAGAAAAAAACCGCGAGCATCACCAAAGACTTTGGGAGTCAGAATCCATGCATCGTGAATTTTTGTAGGGGATTTTTTCATTTGTTTTTGCGCGCAAGGACCGACCGCAGGTAGTTTCCGTAACTAGATTTCCCGAGCTTCTCAATGGACTTTTCGAAAGCTTTACTGTCAATGAAACCCATCTGAAGTCCAATTTCTTCGAGACAAGCAATGTGTAGTCCTTGACGATTCTGGATGACCCGGACGAAATCAGAGGCCTCCATCAGTGAGTTGTGAGTGCCGGTATCCAGCCATGCCGTACCGCGTCCAAGCTTCTCGACGCGGAGGCGTCCCTCTTCCAGATAGAGACGATTGAGGTCAGTTATTTCGAGTTCACCACGTGGTGAAGGCTTGAGATTCCGCGCCTTTTCAACCACGTCGCCTCCATAAAAATAAAGCCCCGGAACAGCAAAGTTGCTTTTTGGTTTTAAAGGCTTTTCCTCGAGGGAAATGGCTTGTCCCTTGGCGTCAAACTCCACGACTCCATAAGCCGAGGGGTCTGCCACCTCGTAGCCGAATACGGTAGCACAATCCATCTGTGCGTCTGCCTTGGCCAGGGTACTGGTGAAGTCATGGCCGTAGAAAAGGTTGTCCCCAAGAACCAATGCAGCCGGGGCGCCAGCAAGAAATTCTGCACCAATCAGAAATGCCTGGGCGAGTCCTTCGGGTGAAGGTTGCTCTGCGTATTCGAAGTGGACTCCGAACTGAGAGCCATCCCCAAGAAGTCGGCGAAATGAAGGAAGATCGTTGGGAGTGGAAATGATCAGGATGTCACGAATCCCAGCCAGCATGAGAACCGAAATGGGATAATAAACCATCGGCTTGTCAAAAACCGGCATCAACTGCTTGCTTACCGCCAGAGTCAGCGGATGAAGGCGTGAGCCAGAACCACCGGCCAGAACGATCCCTTTGCGTAGCGTCATAGGTAATGATTTCTAGCCATGAATTAACATCATGCCAAGCTGGCGCATTTGGGCTCTCTCCGACGAGAGGGTTGGAGTCCAGGCATGGTTGCGTAATGATGACGGAATAACAGGCACCTGAATGTCACGAAGGATCGTTTGATTTCATCACCTTCCAGCTCTTCTGGCGACTCCGCAGTAGTTGGCTTGTTCGTCTGAAACGAGGGTAACATGGTGTCAGAAGAGAGCGGTATCCCTAAGGTTTAGCTAATCTCCATTGCTAACAGTTTCCCGAACTCCACCATTCTCTAACCCTCGTCGGCGCAAAGCGAGATGGCAGATAGATCAGGCAGGCTAGAGCTGCGATCCAGCTGATGAAGCCCAGATCAATACACACCCCATACCAGGCCGGTGCAGTGAACTGAAAGACGACTTCCCGGGATCCACCTGGCACGAAGGTCGAAAGAAGTGCCGAATCCGCCCTGTGGACCGGGGCAGTAGTTCCATCAATTGTTGCAGTCCAGTCAGGATGATAGGATTGGGTAAGCACAAGCCATCCCGAAATTGACGGCGGGACCTCGAATTTCATTTGCTGTCCGTCTTCACTGGCTTTGGCAGAAAGGGGTACGCGAACAAAGGGTTGTCCGCTTTTTCCATCATACTGAGGGAGTAGATCAACCTGGTTTTGACCCTTGAACATTCCCGCAAACCCGGGAATCGACTGGTCGACTGTTACCGACTCAACCGTCACGAGATTCCTGATCGCCAACTGCAGTGCCGCAGAAGCTGCCGGAAGATAACTCCCTTGTGGAAATGTCACAAAGTCATGGGCCAGAAAGGCGGGATACAGCACGTTAGGGTTTGCTAAAATCACAAAGAAATCATTTTCCATGAGTGTAGGGAAAAGCCCTCGGAATACTTTTTGAAGATCGGCCGGAGTGCTCGGGTCCTGCTTGTCGATAAAGATGTAGGAGCAACCCATCAGGCTCAACCCTGCACGCATCGTTTCGGCTGAACTCATCGTCGCATTCTGAATAGCGCGCCTCCAAGTGAGTCCGAAGTAGCTGTTGAATGCTTCCTGCTCGATCGGTTTGCCCGTAAGGGCCGGTATCTGGAGATAAAAGTAGCGGCCTGAGATCGGGTAGACGCTCCCATTGTTTGGTTGCAGCTTGAGTTTTGAACAGATTTGTTCAAAGGCCTGATATGTTCCCTCGGGTAAGGAACCTGAACTGTATCGGCGAAGGTAGGGCAGGTAATCGACGGCCAGTAACAGGAGAAGAAGAAGTGCAAGTATCCTGTGATAGCCTCCTTCTGCTCTGTTTTTTTTGAGTAGCAGGGCCGATCCAACTCCGAAGAGCGATGCTACAACAAGTGATCCGCCTACCTGCCAGACTGACCATGGAGCACGGATGTCATGGGCAAAAGGAAGTAGTTCAAAGATCCTGAATCCAGGGATGAACAGGTAAATCAGGATGACTGCTATCTTGCTCAAGTCATGAATTGAGCAGCGGGTCAATTGGACCATTTTGTTTAGCAACCGACTTCCTGCATCGGATCCCAACTTCACAGAAGCACCTTTAGAAAAATCAGGCCACAAGAACCAAATAAGCACGCATTGGACTACCGTCATGACCCAAAAGATGGGAATGCTCAGATCAGGCGCAGGTGCCGATGATTTTAGAAAATCAAGCATCCCTTGGGCGATTGAGCGGGGGCCCTCACTCATCCAGCTTACGAAGAGAAGCATCCCAAAGATCACCTTCAGAGCAGTCAACAAGGTTGCTGAATTTTCTTCCTCTGCCTCCTTATCAGCACGCCACCATGCCGTAAGCCCGACGGCTATTGTCACCACGCCTACATAGAATCCTCCCTGATCGGCGATAAAGCCCGGAGCCATCCCCTGCTGTAACACATTGCCCCGGTCAAGCCATGAAATGACAGATCGCAGGGAAAAGTTCTGCTGCCATGCGGTGAAAGGATCAAACTTGAACATCACGAGCCACTGGGCTTCCCGAAGGGTCGGAAGAAGGATTAAAACAGCCAGCGGAATATAACCGATCAAAGCCCGGCCGAGTCCAACAACCAGTGACTTCTGATGGGCACGTCGTGTCAGCAACAGGTAAACAACAAAAAATGCGGCCATTGGTGCGAACATGATCGCAAGTTTGGTGAAGGCCAGTGTCATTCCCGCACTGAGTAGGGCCAGGATGAGCGCATTTTTCCAAGAGGGCTCTCGGGCAATCGCAAGAAGGACCCATAATATCCAGGGGGCGAATACCATGGCGAATACCACAGGCAGATGTTCGTTTGCCGCCAAACGAAGCCCCATCTGAGGTCCAAGGATATAGGCCATGCCTCCCAACCACCCGGCAACGTCATCTCCCGTCCAGCGACGCAGGAAGGCACGCATCCCAAACGCACCGAGAATTGTGGCAAAAAGCCCGGCAATCTTTGGCCCGATCAGAATAC
>Ga0118677_10014359_pt1 | contig 11198 bp, 9 predicted proteins | sample AliMusrvi5mmetaG_FD_86154 | JGI IMG/M metagenome (GOLD analysis project Ga0118677, IMG submission 86154)
GCGCAGCCGGTCGCCCTGGCGACCGGCTGCGCCGCCTACATCCTGCTGCTCAATCCGCTGACCTACGCCTCGTGGGGCCCGTATCGATTCCTGACCGCATCCCTGCCGTCCGCGCTGGTCGCCGGGCTCGTCCATGCGCTCGGCACCCGGCTCGTCCGCCGCGCGGGTCGCGGCGGGTACGGGCGGACGTAGTATCCCGTCCGGCCAGTCGATATAGTCGCCGGGCCGGGCGCTTTGCCGGTCTCGGGGAGCCACACGGAGGGCGTATGGCGAGTGCGGGAACGATCGCGGCAGATGACCTGACGTCGCGCTGGCTCGGCGCGTTCCAGCAGGGCCCGAGTTGCTCGAGCGCCGCGCTCGGCTGGCGTCACCTCGAGGCATACCGCTTCGACGGACTGCGCTGCTGGGACCTGGACCTGCCGCCCGTGCAGCGACACTTCATTTCCGCGCACCTCCTGCGGCCCTGCGACGTCCAGACGCGCTGGAGTGGCCGCGCCGTACGCGGCCACTCGGTCCCGGGCAACGCGATGCTGATGGCTGCGGGCCAGGACAGCGTGTGGCATTGCGCGACCGCCATCGACGAGCTGCAGGTGTTCCTGGATCCCGCCGTCGTCGACGAGGTCGCCAACGAAATCGGCGTGCCCGGATTCAGCCTGATCGAAGGCGTTGGTATCGTCGACCCGGTCATCCGCGACATTTCGCTGCAGATTCTCGCCGAGATCGAGAGCCCGGGGATGGGCACGCGCCTGTTCGGCGACACGATCGCGCGGACGCTCGCGCTCCACCTGCTGCGGCGGCACTCGACCGCCGGCGCGACCGAGGCACCGCGCCGCATCGAGATGACGGCGCGCCAGCTGCGCGCGGCGACCGACTACATCGAATCGCACCTGGACGAGGACCTGTCGCTCGAGACCATCGCGTCCGCCCCGGCGATGAGCCCATTCCGCTTCGCACGGGCGTTCAAGAAGGCCACGGGACAGTCGCCGCGCCAGTACGTCATCCATCGCCGCATCGAGCGCGCCAAGGCGTTGCTCCGGTCCGGCGACCAGGACCTCGCACAGATCGCCCAGCGCGTCGGTTTTTCGACCCAGAGTCACTTCACGGACGTGTTCCGTCGCCTCTGCGGAACCACGCCCGCCCGGTACCGCGACACCTGTCGCGCCTAGGCAACGCGGAAGCCAGCCGGAAAACGGCAAGTTTCCGACACGAGTAGCAGGAACGCGAAAGACCCACGGCCAGCGCCAGCGCACGCTGGACCCGACGGCGTGTTCCGTCGCATACCAGCGCGCAAGGGGGAATGACGCATGGTCGACGTCCAGCGGGGGCTGCGTGCCCTGATCCTCTTTGCGGCAATCGCCTGCCTCGCGGCACCCGTCGCGCGCGCGGCCGAGCCGATCCGCCTCGTCGAGCGCGCCTCGAACGAGCATGTGCTCGACCTGGGTGCGCACGGCGATTCCCTCGGCGACCTCCTGGTCTTCGCGAACCCCCTGTACGACGCGGCCAATGCCAAGGCGCTCGGCACCAGCAACGGCTCTTGTGTCAGGACGGTCGTCGGCAAGCGCTGGCAGTGCGCATGGACCATGACGCTCGCGACAGGCCAGCTGCAGATTGGCGGTGAATATCCTGACGACCTGGGCGGGTGTCTTGCCCTGGCAGAAGATGACTTCGGGGAATCCACGCCGGCGCTGGCGGTCGGTATCCACGCGTGCAAACCCGAGATTCTGTTCCCGTCCGGCCTCGATTTTACGAAACGCCGCGGCGGGGGACAGTTTTCCACCCGCCACATCGTGGAGAAGTTTGCGCAAGGTCATGGGCACAGCATGAAAGAGACCGGGATCGGAATCAAGGCGCATTTTATTTCCGTTCGACTTTGAATGTGATACGGTCCCGATCCCATGACGGAGCAGGCGCACGATAATGATGAATGGCTTTCAGATTTGAACCCGCAGCAGCGGCAGGCCGTTGTTCATGGCGACGGACCCCTGCTGGTGGTGGCGGGCGCGGGAAGCGGCAAGACGAAGACGCTTGCCTACCGCGTGGCCTACCTGATTTCCAAGGGTGTGCCGCCCGAGCGGATCCTGCTGATGACCTTCACCCGGCGGGCTTCCGAGGAGATGCTGAAGCGTGCGGCGGCGGCCTCTGAACGGGGCGCCGGCATGACGGGCCGGGTCTGGGGCGGTACCTTCCATGCCATGGCGAACCGCATCCTCCGCATGTATTCCCGGCAGTCCGGTCTTCCCCAGGACTTCACGGTGATGGATGAGGCGGATTCCGGCGATCTCATGAACGTGGTCCGGCACGAATTAAACCTTGGCCGCAATGACAAACGCTTCCCGAGAAAGGGCACCTGCCTGGGCATCTATTCCCGGTGTGTGAACGGGTGCGAGATGATGGAGAGCGTCCTCGGTAAGCATTATCCCTGGTGTCTGGAATACAAGGAGCAACTCAAGTCGCTCTTCACCAGCTATGTCATCCGGAAGCAGCAGCGGGGTGTGCTGGACTATGACGACCTGCTCCTCTATTGGCTCCAACTTCTCGGCAACGAGGCCATGGCCCGGGAGATCGGGGGGCGGTTTGACCATGTTCTGGTTGATGAATATCAAGACACCAACACCGTGCAGGCGGACATTCTTAAAGGGTTGAGGCGGTTTAACCAGAACATCACGGTTGTGGGTGACGATGCGCAGAGTATCTACAGCTTCCGGGCGGCGAATGTCCGGAATATCCTGGATTTCCCCCAGCACTTTCCCGGCGCCACAGTGATCACCCTGGAGCAGAATTACCGGTCGGTCGAACCGATTCTGGAAACCACGAACCGCCTGATCGGGCAGTCCCGTGAACGGTTCACCAAGGATTTGTGGTCGGCGCGCAAGGAGGGGGGGCGCCCGAAGATCGTCACATGCCGGGACGAAGCTGCCCAGGACAAGTTTGTGGTGGACCGGGTGTTGGAACATTACGAGGCGGGGATTCCGCTTCACAAGCAGGCGGTGCTGTTCCGGACCGGCCATCTTTCCGATTCCCTGGAAGTCGAGCTGGCCCGCCGGAACATCTCATACCACAAGTTTGGGGGGCTCCGTTTTCTGGAGGCCGCCCATGTCAAGGATCTGATCAGTTTCCTGCGGGTGGTCGAGAATCCCTCCGATGAGATCGCCTGGTTCCGGGTGCTCCAGATGACCGATGGTATCGGGCCGGCGACGGCGGGGAAGGTGATCGCCCACATCAGCAAGGCGCATGATCCCCGGGCCTTGAAAACATTCGCCCCCCCGGCGGCTGCCAAGGCTGGCTGGGTGGAACTGGGGCGGTTGATGGACGATCTGGCGGTCGCGGAAGAGCACAACCCAGCCGCCCAGGTCCAGCGCATCCGGTTGTTCTATGACGGCCTCATGGCGCAGCGTTATGAAAATGCCAAGGCCCGGTTACGCGACCTGGAACACATCGAGCAGGTGGCCTCCCGGTATAAGTCGCGCCGGCAGTTGCTGACCGATCTGACGTTGGATCCCCCGAATTCAACGAGCGATATCGCCGCCAATCCGCTGAAGGATGAAGACTGGCTGGTCCTGTCCACTATTCATTCCGCAAAAGGATGCGAGTGGGATGTCGTGTATGTTATTCATGCCTCGGACGGGTGCATGCCTTCCGACATGGCGACGGATAACGACAAGGCGATCGAGGAGGAGTTGCGCCTGGCGTATGTGGCCATGACCCGCGCCCGCAATGTCCTCTACGTGACCTGGCCGTTGAGGTATTACCAGCGGTGGGGCGCGTTCACCGACAAACATATCTATGCCCAGATTTCACGCTTTATCAGCGACGAGGTCCGGGCCTCCTGCGACATGGTCTCGGCGGGCACCAGCGCTTATCAGGATGATGCGGACTATTGCCAGGATGACATTGTGGGCCGTGTGCGCAACCAGATCGCGTCCCGGTGGGAGTGATCAGAGGGGGAACCGTTGCCGGATTGATTCCGCGAGGGCGGGGGGATCGGCATGATCAAGCCGGTCCAGGATCCGCTCCCACCGGTACGCGAAACTGCCCCGTTCATCCCGGGGGCGTTGCTTGAACAACGTGTCAAACGCCCGCTTCCTGTGCGCATAATCCTGTTTGATCTGAAGCAGGCGCTCAGTGAAAGCGGCGAGATAGGCGTCGATGACATCGCGCGGGTAGGGAAAGTGGGGAAGCCGGCGCCGGATGGGGTGTGCATAGGCGTCGGCGAAGGACTGCAGGTCGGACGTGTAGTCCGTGAACGTTCCCGTGTGGTCGGCGACGACGATCTCGACGGGAATATTGAAACTGTCCTCGATCAGCACCTCATCCCCGTCATCGAAGAGGACCTTATTGGTGAGATTCAAGCGGCCCACAATGATATTGGACGCGGCGGCGCGACCCATGAGTTCGGCGAATTTCAAGGAATAGGGAATGTCGTGGAAACGGGAGGGGGGGATTTTGTCGGTGGCTATACCGTTGACGTAATCGCGTTCGAAATAACTGGACCAGATCAGTTGTCCGTTATACTGCTGGCCATGGTAGTGCTCGCTGATTTTTCGGGTGGTGATCCGGGGCGGCAGGTTCATCCCCAGTTGGCGGCAACCAAGACGGCGGTCCAGAATGTAATCCGTGTATTCCTCGGACTGCATGATCGCCGTGAGAAGGTCCTTCCCCTCGTCCAGATGTTCCCGGATTCCCCATTTCTGCATCCGGAGGATGCGCACGATCGGTTGCGGAGCGCCGGGCTGCTTGATCTCGGCCACATAGACATCCCGGCGACCGGCACTGGTCGGGCGGTGTGACAGGGATCCGATCACCCTCCCGATATTCACATATTCGATATCGCCGAATTCGCGCATGAAGTTAAAAATGAATCCCCGCGCTTTCTCATCGCACAGATCCTGCAGTTCCTGCGAGCCGGGATTCTTGTCCGCCTCGTCAAAAATGGAATCGAACAACAGCTCCCCCTCCTCGATTCGACCTCCGGGGAGCCATTCAATCTGCATGAAGAATTCGGAGCTCATTCCAAGAATGAGTTCTTCGGGGAGTGTTTCGCCCTTCTGTCCGATCAGGGCAGAGAACAGCAAACTCCGCCACTCGGGATTATCGGGGGCGTCGTCCCTAAGTTCGGGACTGACAGCCTGGCGGAACGCGGTCTTGATCCGTTCAAAACAAGCGCGGATGCCCTCCTGCGGGGGATGGTTCGGGGCGCATGCCGGGAAAATGGAGTGGTCGAAGGATTTTTTCACGGCGAAAAAGGCGATTTCAGGGTATCCCCTCCGGTTGTAATGTCCGGAGAAATCATGAATCTCGACCAGATGCTTCAAAATCTCGTCATCGGCCAGATTGCCCAGCTCGCAGAACTTCTGGTAGGTGAGAAACCGGGTTCCGATGTCACGGCTGTAGTAATAGATCATCCGTCCGCTGATGGCGATCATCGAGGATTGAATCATTTTCTTCATGTCCTCCGGACTATGCGGAAGGGGGGCTATGCGCCAGTTCTCCCCGCGTTCCTTGATGGCATGGCGGACTTTCTCGTTCAGGAGGTTGAGGAATTTGATGTTCTGTTTTGATACCAATTCCTGCAGCAATTCATCGGCCTCGAAGGCAATCTCCATGTTGTCGGGGTCGGGGCGGATGAGAATGCAGTTCCCCTCCATGATCAGATCCACAGACTGCTGCCACTCGATCATCTCGTCCTCTTCGGAGAGAGGGGGGAGATTGGTCTTATGACGGGATGCGTTCAGGTCGTTGACGTAGGCGATACGCTGGGTGGCGTGGATCCCCGGCAGGGTCACAAGAGTCCTGCTCCTGGGAAAGACCGTCCCGATGGGGGATACAAGTTTCCCTTGGGCATTCAGTACCAAGGGATGCTGGCCGATCATCCGAATGTTCATAAGCGGTTACATGTTAGCAATGTTTTCCGGGCATGGACAATAGTTCTTTCACTTTTCTGGGTGACAGTCCGCGGGGTTTGAATACCATGGTGGGCATGAATTCAGTTTATACCACTACCATTACACGGGAAGCCCGGCGCCGGGGAATCGGGATCGAGGTGATTGACTCCGACACTCCGATATTTGTGCTCAAACACAAGGGGCGACGTGTCCGGTGCTACAACTCGCTGACCGATCGCGTCGGGGCGGTGACCTTTCACATGACCCAGAACAAGCGCCTGGCAAATGGATTTCTCAAGTCCAACGGATTTCCGGTGCCTGATCAGGAGCGGTTCACGGATCGGGACATGGCTGAACGTTTTCTGGCACGCCACGGGAGTATCGTGGTCAAGCCGTGCTCCCAGTGGGGGGGGCGCGGGGTGTCCGTGGCGGTGCGGTCGCCTGCGGAACTGGAGCGCGCCATCCGGTTTGCGCGCCGCTTCGAGGAGGATGTGATTCTTGAGGAATGTGTCAGTGGGGTGGATTACCGGCTCATTTTTGTCGATTTCAAGTTTGTTGCAGCCATCCGGCGGCGGTCCGCCCATGTCATCGGCAACGGCCGGGATACGATCCGGGCGTTGATCAGGTCCCGGAACCGCCGGGAACGTCGGCTGGATCCCAGCCATGTGATTCCGGTTGATGCGGAAACAGGGCGTAATCTCGAGGCGTTGGGATTGTCGTGGGAGACCGTCCCGGAAGAGAGGGCTGACGTCCGGGTGCGCCTGACTTCGAACTATCACACCGGGGGCGATGTTGATGTGGTCACCGAAACGGTTCCGAAACCGCTCGTCTCGGTGGCCCGACGGGCTGTGAAAAAACTGGGGGTTCCCGTGATCGGGATTGATTTCCTGCTGGATGAAAATACGGGGCGTTATTGGCTCATTGAGTTAAGCCCAGACCTGGCCATTTCCCCGCCTGAGGGAGAAGGGGTAGCGCGGCATTTCATGGATTACCTTTTCCCTGCGACAAAAAAGAAGGGAACCGGTAAATGACCCTGGATACAACCCGGTCGTGTCATCTGGTGGGGGTTGCGGGGGTGGGGATGAACGCGCTCGCCCAGGCGCTGAAAGGCGACTCCTGGTCGGTCAGCGGGTCGGACCGTTATGAGGACCAGGGGCAGGATCTTGACGTGATCCGCAAGCTCAAGGAAGCGGGAATCCGCTTCCACCCCCAGGATGGATCGGGGGTGACCGGGGAGACCGGCGCCGTGGTGGTGAGCAGCGCCATTGAAAAGGACAATCCCGATATCGCGGCGGCGGAACGGTTGCATGTGCCCGTGCGGCATCGTGCCGAGATGCTTGCCGAACTGGTGCATGGCCGGGAAACCGTGGCGATTGCCGGGACATCCGGGAAAACGACGGTGACGGGCATGGTCGGTTGGCTTCTGGAACAACTTGGCGCCGACCCGACCGTGGTGAACGGCGGCGCGCTTGTGAACTGGGCCGACGCCAACCGGATCGGCAACGTCCGGACCGGATCATCCCGGCTTTGCGTGATCGAGGCCGATGAGAGCGATCGCTCCCTGCTGCGTTTTTTTCCGGACTGGGCGCTGCTCACCAACATGTCGGCCGACCATTTCAACCTGGCAGAAACGGAGGCGTTGTTCAGCCAGTTCCGGAGGCAGGTGAAACGGACGGCCATCGCGGGCTGGGATCCAGGCATGCCCTGGCAGGGATTGCGTCCGACCCTGGGTCGGGAAGGGGCTCGATTTTTGCATGGCGGGCTGGAGTTCGAAATTCCCCTTCTTGGTGCGCATAATGTCGAGAATGCCCTTCAGTCCGCCATGCTGTGTCAGGCGATGGGATTTGACCTTGGCCGGATCCGGGACGCGTTGCGGAAGTTCCTGGGGATTCAACGGCGGCTGGAGCGTGTGGGCGAGGCGGGCGGAGTTACCGTGGTGGATGAGTATGCCCACAATCCGGCGAAAATAGCCGCGGCCTGGAAGGCCGTGGCACCCTACTATTCCCGTGTCACGGCTTTCTGGCGCCCGCACGGGTTCAAACCCCTTTCCCTGATGTTCAATGACCTGGTTTCCATGTTTGCGGAGGTATGCCGTCCGCAGGACCGGTTGTATCTGCTGCCTGTTTATTACGCAGGAGGAACGGTCAGCAGGCAGACGGATTCCGATGTTCTGGCGGCGGCGCTCCGGGAGCGTGGAGTGCCGGTCATCTGGGTGCCTGGGTACGACGAGTTGATGGAACAAATGATCGGCGATGTCCAGGCCGGGCAGGTGGTGCTGTGTGTCGGGGCCCGGGATCCCGGCATTCCGGCATTCGCCCGCGAACTGCTGCGCAGGCTTGGGTGAGGCGGGGCGGCCGCAAGAATTCCCATGCCTGTCTTGACTCTTCCCTCCTCTCAATGGCAACATACGGCGCACTTTTCTTCAAGGGCGGAACATTGTGAAATCGAACCGGTTGGAACGCATCGAAAATGTCCTGGTGGATCTGATTCAGAGGAAGGATACCTCTCGCATCAAGGATCGCCGGATATTATTCCTCCTCTGGGTTCTTGCCCGGCTATCGGCCCTGTTCAAGCTGGCGGTCCGGACGCGCCATGCCCTCTACAACCACGGAATCATCCGCCATCACACGTTGGGGTGCCAGGTGATCAGCATTGGCAACGTGACGGTCGGCGGCACGGGAAAGACTCCGGTGGTGGAGGTTTTTGCGCGCAGTCTCCAGAAGAAAGGCCGGAAAGTCGCCATCCTCAGCCGCGGTTACAAGAAGGAGGAGCCGCCGGTCCTTGAACGTTTCCTCAACAAGATCCTGCTCCGTGAATCCCGTGTTCCGCCCCGTGTCGTTTCGGACGGAAGAAACCTGCTTCTGGATTCCGCCATGGGCGGCGACGAACCGTACATGCTGGCCTCCAACCTGACGGATGTGGCTGTTATCGTTGACAAGGATCGTGTGAAAAGCGGTCGCTTTGCGATCAATCATTTCGGGTGCGACACGCTGATTCTGGACGACGGATTTCAGTATCTGGCGCTGAAACACCATGTTGAGATTGTGCTGGTGGATAGCAAGAACCCGTTCGCCAACGGCTATATGCTTCCGCGGGGACTGCTCCGCGAGGATGTCCGGCATTTGGCCAACGCGCATTACATTTTCATCACGAAGTGCGATGGCAGCGACAACAGCGCTCTCAAATCCGAGATTCGGCGGCTGAATGGCAAGGCGGAAATGATCGAGTGCCGGCACAAGCCCCGGTTCCTCAAGAATGTATTTACCACGGTTCGTGAAGAATTGGATTTCCTGAAGGGTCGTGCCGTGGCCGCGGTGTCGGGAATTGCCGCGCCGGCCGGTTTTGAGCGCGAAATCGAGCATCTTGGGGCGCGTTTGGTCCATCGGGTCCAGTTTGCGGATCATCACCGATATTCCCAGCAGGAGATCATCGAGGTCATTAATAACGCCCGGGCGGGGGGCGCCGAGGCGGTCATCACGACCGAAAAAGATGCCGTCCGGTTTCCGAGGCTCGACCGGAGCGACCTGCCGGTTTATTTCCTGAGGGTGGATATCGAGCTGTTGTCGGGAACGGAGGACTTCAATGCCTGTATCGCCCGTATCTGTTTCCAGTAAGCCGGGCCATGACGGATGTTCGGCCCGCATCCTGGTGGTGAGCCTGAGCTGGCTTGGGGATTGCGTGATGGCCATGCCGGCCCTGGCCGCGCTCAGGCTGCACCTTCCGGGTTCCCATATTGAGATGCTTGCCAAACCGTCCGTGGCGCCCCTTTGGGCGCTATTCAAGGGCGTGGACGGGGTTGTGCCGCTCCGGAAGGGAATCGCCGGGATGCGCGACACGGTGCGCGAGGTTCGGAAAGCTCATTACGATTTCGCCTATGTTCTTCCGAAATCATTCCGGTCGGCCTGGATTCCGTTCCTGGCCGGAATTTCCGGAAGACGAGGCATGCCTGGTCACGGGCGGGATTGGATGCTCAGCGAAACAGCCGCGATATCGGAGGCGGCGCGGGAAGGACATCAATCACTGGAAATCGCCGATGTCCTGCATGTTCCCCACGAGGAACTGGCGCCGCCGCCGTATCTCACGATTCCAGACGAAGAGAAGGCGAAGGCCCTGCGGAGGATGACCGCGGTTTTCGGTCGGGAGGGTACGGATGCACTCCCGGAGACAGTCGCTTTTTTCCCCGGCGCCGCCTATGGCCCTTCCAAGCGCTGGCCTGCGGATCGGTTCGCGGCCGTCGGGCGGAAACTGGCACGGGAGAAGGGTTGGCGGATCCTGGTCCTGGGGAGTCCGGGAGACCGGACGGTGTGCGAAGAGGTGTCCCGCGATATCGGGAGCGCGGCGGTCAATTGGGCGGGAGAGACGGGACTTCCCGAACTGGCGGGACTGCTGGGCCTGTGCCGGGCCGTATTGTCAAACGACAGTGGCGGCATGCATCTGGCCGCCGGACTGGGGGTCCGGGTGATCGGGATTTTCGGGCTGACCGACCCCGTGAAAACGGCCCCGGTTGGACTCCGGTCCACGGTCCTTGCAGCGGGTCTTGGGAGGCGGTCCCGCGATATCACGCGAGACTCCGCCGAGGCCCGGGCCGCCATGGAATCCATTCCTGCGGACACGGTTTATCAGGCCATGACGGATGATAAAATCGGCCATTGACTCCGTGTTGTTTTGGAGTAGCGTAAATCCCCTGGAGGACACACTATGAATACAGTCAAGGATCTGCTGGTGACAAAAGGTTCCACGGTTTTCACGATCGCCCCCGAAGCCACGGTGCTTGAGGCCCTTGCGCTGATGGCGGACAAGGATATTGGCGCGCTCGTCGTAATGTCGGGCGGGAAGCTGGCGGGCATCCTCTCTGAACGTGACTACGCACGCAAGATCGCGCTCAAGGGCAAGTTCACCAAGGAGACGCGGGTCAGGGATATCATGAGCCCGGCGGTCAGGACGGTGACATCGGGGCAGAGCGTCGAGGAGTGCATGAAGATCATGACGGAATCGCATTACCGGCACCTGCCCGTTCTGGAAAACGGAACCTTGCTGGGGCTCATCTCGATTGGCGATATCGTCAAGAATATCATTATGGACCAGAAGTTCATGATCCAGAATCTTGAATCGTATATCACCGGAGCGCCTGAAGTGCGGTGAGGGGATTGACTGACACCCAAAAATCCTATTCGCTGGCTGAGGAAATCGCCAATAGCGTGACGCATGGAATCGGGTTCCTCCTGGCGTTGGCCATGCTGACGTTGTTGGTGGTTTATGCCGCTTTACGCGGAACGGTCTGGCATGTGGTGGCGTGTTCGATTTACGGCGCCACCC
>Ga0118677_10014360_pt1 | contig 11197 bp, 8 predicted proteins | sample AliMusrvi5mmetaG_FD_86154 | JGI IMG/M metagenome (GOLD analysis project Ga0118677, IMG submission 86154)
TGCTCCTGCCGCACAGGTCTTCCATGACGTTCTCGGCGAGGGCCGCCCAAACCTTTTATTTCTTTTCCAGAAGGGTGGTTTGAACGACCCCAATCTCCGCTTCGTTTCGTTTGATTGGTATTGGGACCGCGGGAACCGCGTTCGTTAAAATTCCTCATTTTTGAAGTCTCTCCATTTTTTTCACGAGCAAACTCCATTCAGATTCGGCAGCCTCGATCTGAATCTGCAGTTCCTTCAGCCGTATATTACGGTCTTTTGAAAAATGAAGCGGGTTCTTCGCCATCTCTTCCAGGACTTTGTTCCGCTCCTCGGTGAAATGACGGGCCCGGCCTTCGGCCTTTTCGATCGCTTTTTGAAGCTTCTTCAATTCGGCTTTTTCTCCGTTGCTTTTGGCTTCCTGAGGCGCGGTATTTCCGTCCGATCTCTTCCCTCCGGATGAGGCGGCCGGGAGAGCGTCATCGTTCTCTTCTTCTTCGCCGCGGGCTACCTGCTCGAGATGATACACATAATCCTCATAGGTCCCGGGATAATGCATGATGCGGCCCTTCTTCACTTCGATGATACTTGAAGCGAGAAGATTCACGAAGGTACGGTCGTGGCTGATAAAAACCACCGTGCCGGAGAATGTCTTGAGGGCACTGCCCAGAGCTTCCACGGTCTCAAAGTCCAGATGGTTCGTCGGCTCGTCGAGAAGGAGGACATGGCTCTTGGAAAGGAGGATCCCGGCAAGCACCAACCGAGCCTGCTCGCCGCCGCTCAAAACCTTGATCTTCTTTTCGACGTCGTCCCCTTTAAAGAGAAAGCACCCGGCCATGTTCAGCACATCCTGACGGTTCACGCCCTCGGCGCTCTCGCGCAACAGGTACGTGTACACATCATCCTCCGGATCGAGCACCGCGAAGACATGCTGGGCGTAATAAGCAAGCTTGAGACCCGTTCCCCAGCGGAAACTGCCGCCCTTGGGCGCGAGGCTCCCCGCGAGGGTGCGGAGGAACGTCGTTTTCCCTTCGCCGTTGTTGCCGAGCACCGCGACGTGCTTGCCGCGGTCGATCTCGACTTGAATGTCGCGCGCGATGTCCTTTTCGGGATAACCGATCACCAGGTTTTCGCACATCACGGCCACGCCGGCCTTGGGCTCCACAGGCGGGATATGGATCTTGACCGTGCTCATGGGATGCGCGATCTCGATCGTCTTGAGCTTGGAAAGTTGTTTCATCTTGGACTGCGCGCGCGTCGCCGTCGAGGCCTTGGCCTTGAACCGGTCGATAAAGGTCTGGAGCTGTTCGCGTTTTTTATCAAGCCCCCGGTTGTAGGCCTGCTTCTGCGCCAGCTGTTCTTCCTTGAAGGCGAAATATTCCTCGACGTCCCCCGGGAATAGCGCGAGCTGTCCGTTCTCGACCTCGAGCGTGTGATCGCAGGTCCGTTTCAGGAATTCCCGGTCGTGTGAAACCACCAGACATCCGCCGCGGAAATTGATGAGGAAATTCTCGAGGAGGATCAGTGTGCTCAGGTCCAGGTAATTGCTCGGTTCGTCCAGGATCAGGAAGTTGGGATCGCCGAGAAGCATGGCCGCGAGCTTCACGCGGGTTTGATAACCTCCGGGGAGATTGCGCACGGACTGTTCGAGGATCTCATTTTTGAGCTGGAACCGCGCGGCGATCTGCCCGCATTCCCAATGCTCCGCCCGGGTCGTGCGCATCAGGAAATCCAGAACATTTTCACCGGGCTTGAAGGTGTCGTGCTGTTCCAGGTAGGAGAGCCGGAGCGCTGTGTTGCGGGTGATGCTGCCGCTGTCGGCCGACTCATGCCCGGTGATAATGCGGCAAAGCGTGGACTTTCCGGCCCCGTTGCGGCCGATCACGCCGATCTTCTGGTCATCGCCGAAAGAGGCGGTCGCTTCGTCCAGGATCGTGACAGCGCCGTAGGCTTTGTGAAGCTCATTGACTTGCAATAATACCGTCATGATCTCTGCTTTCTTTTCTTGAAGGTGATCATGACCGCCCAATTCTCCATCTTCTTTTCCTTTATGGTGAATTGGACGGTCCTAGCCACCTTTATATTTTGAACAAGGCCAGGACCGCCCCAATCTCAGCTTCGCTTCGATTGATTGGTGTTGAGGCCGTCATTGTTTTTTAGATAGCCCTATTTAAAAGTTCAGACTGTTAAGCCACCTTGAAGCGTTTTATGCCGAAGAAGCTCTTGTTATTTCCTTCGCTTTGCTCAGGAGGGACGGCCTGAATCATGAAAGTTCGATGGGCGGAAAAATTTTAGCCGCGGGAAGCGACGATCTTCGACGCTGCATCCGGTGTGATATCACCATGCTCGCCGAAAACGGAATCCCGCTCCGAAAGGCGTTCCCGGACTTTCCGGGCGGCTTCCTTGGCGGAGATCTGATAATCGCCCAACCGCGTGGGCATTTTCAAGGAATGAAAGAAAGCCTCGGTTTTCATCATAGCCTCTTTCGCAGTCTTGACGTGCCAAACGCGCTGGCCGTACTGTTCCAGCTTCTTCTTTTTCGCGGTCAGTTTGTATTGCCACACCCCGGGCAGAACGATCGCCAGGGTCTCGGCGTGATCCAGCCCGTAAAAAGCGGTCAGTTCATGCGCGATCATGTGCGTCGACCAATCCTGCGGGACCCCGCAACCGATCAAGGTGTTCAAAGCCAGCGTCGCGCTCCACATGAAAGTGGCACGGGACTCGTAATCGTTGTGTTTCTTGAGGACCGCCGGCGCCACCTCGATCAAGGTCTGGAGAAGCGACTCCGCCATCCGGTCCTGGAGCGGCGCGTGGGCGGGAAAAGTCGCGTACTGTTCCATCACATGGATGAAAGCGTCCACGATGCCGTTGCGCAACTGCTTCGCGGGAAGCGAGAACGTCGTTTCGGGATCCAGCACGGAAAACCGCGGGTACACATGCGGCGAATAAAAATGAAGCTTCTCCTGCGTGGTCTTCCGGGAGATCACGGAGTTTCCGTTAGACTCGGAACCTGTCGCGGGAAGTGTCAGCACCGTCCCGATCGGAAGCGCCGCTTTGACGTTCGCGCCGCGCTCCTTGAGAATAGCCCACGGATCGCTTCCGGTAAAACAGGCCGCCACCGCGATAAATTTAGCCGCGTCCAGGACCGAACCGCCGCCCACCGCGAGGATAAAACCGATCTTTTCTTTTTTGACGGTCTCGACGGCCTTAAGGCAGGTTTCAAAAAGCGGGTTGGCCTCGATCCCGCAGAACTCCGTCACACGCGATCCCGCCAGTGCGGCCGTGACCTGTTCATAAACGCCGTTTTTTTTGATCGACCCGCCGCCGTAGAGAAAAAGCACACCCGTATCTTTGGGGACACGGCCCGCGATCTCGCGGATCATACCCTTACCAAAGAGAATTTCTGTGGGGTTTTTATAGGTGAAGTTCTGCATATTTTTTCGGCACAACGGTCAACGATCGACGGTCAACGGAAAAATCCCCGCCGTACGTCGCACGTCGCACGTTGAACGTTGACCGATCAGTACTTGTAATGCTCAGCCTTGTAGGGCCCGTCGAAAGGAACGTCCAGATACTCGGACTGCTTCTTCGTCAGCCGGGTGAGTTTCGCGCCGAGTTTATCCAAATGGAGCCTCGCGACCTCTTCATCCAGTTTTTTGTCCAGGCGGTAAACCCCGGGCTTCTTGGGATTTATCACAAGATCGATCTGCGCGAGCGTCTGGTTCGTGAAGGAATTCGACATCACGAAACTCGGATGACCCGTGGCGCAGCCCAGATTCACGAGACGGCCTTCGGCAAGCAGGATGATCGAGTGTCCGTCCTGGAAAATATATTTATCGACCTGGGGCTTGATGTTGATCTTCTTGATCCCGGACCACTTTTCAAGTTTGGCGACCTGGATCTCGTTGTCGAAATGTCCGATGTTGCAGACAATGGACTCGTCCTTCATCTTGGACATGTGTTCGGCGGTGATCACGTCGATGTTGCCGGTCGTGGTCACGTAAATATCCCCGATATCAAGCACATCCTCGAGTCGCGCGACCTGGTAACCGGCCATCGTCGCCTGAAGCGCGCAGATCGGATCGATCTCGGTCACGATGACCCGCGCCTTGAGCGCGGCGAGGGACTGGGCGCTGCCTTTTCCGACATCGCCGAACCCGAGAACCACGGCGACCTTGCCCGCGATCATCACATCCGTCGCGCGCTTGATCCCGTCGACGAGCGACTCGCGACAGCCGTAAAGGTTGTCGAACTTGGATTTTGTCACCGAATCGTTCACATTGATGGCGGGCACCAGAAGCTTTCCCTGTTCCTGCATCTTATAGAGCCGGTGAACGCCGGTCGTCGTTTCTTCGGAAACGCCTTCCCATTCCTTGACGACGCCGTGCCATTTCTTGGGCTCGCTTTTCATGATCGTCTTGAGAAGTTTGAAAAGTTCGATCTCATCCTGGGTCTCAACCTTTTGATCGAGGATCTTGGGATTCTTCTCCGCGTCCAATCCAAGATGGATCATAAGCGTCGCGTCCCCGCCATCGTCAACAATGAGGTTCGGCCCTTTGCCGCCCGGGAAATTGAGCGCCTGAAGCGTGCACCACCAGTACTCCTCGAGGGTCTCCCCCTTCCAAGCAAAGACCGGTATCCCGCGCGCCGCAATGGCGGCGGCCGCGTGATCCTGCGTGGAGAAAATGTTGCAGGAACACCAGCGCACATCCGCGCCAAGTTCCACGAGCGTCTCGATCAGGACCGCCGTCTGGATCGTCATATGAAGGCTGCCCATGATCCGCTTGCCTTTGAGAGGTTTCTGCGGCCCGTACTTTTCGCGGGTCGCCATCAGTCCCGGCATTTCTTTCTCGGCCATGTCGAGCTCCTTACGGCCCCAAGCGGCGAGCGAAAGGTCGGCGACCTTGAAATCCTGGATCTTCTTTTTAGCGGATTTTTCTTTCAGCACCTTAGGCATTTTTTCCCTCTTGTGAAAAAGGGGGACAGGCACCTTTCAAAAAAAGACGCCTGTCCCCGTTGAAGTTAAGCTGCGCAGGTGACTTTGCTGCAACCGCAATTGTCTTTGAGCTTGAGCGCCTTGCGGAGCGCGGCGACCTTATCGGTCTTTTCCCAAGTGAAACCGGCTTCCGAACGGCCAAAATGCCCGTACGCGGCGGTCTTGTTGTAAATGGGCCGGCGCAGGTCCAGCGTTGAAATAATGCCGCGCGGCGTGAAATCAAAGATCTTCGTCACGGCTTCGGAAATCGCCTCTTCGCTGACCTTGTTCGTCCCGAACGTGTCCACGCGGATCGAAACAGGCTTCGCCACGCCGATCGCGTAAGACACCTGGATCTCGCAGCTTCCCGCGAGGCCCGCGGCCACAATGTTCTTCGCCACATAGCGGGCGAAGTAAGCGGCCGAACGGTCCACCTTGGAGGGATCCTTGCCGCTGAACGCGCCGCCGCCGTGACGGCCCATGCCGCCGTAGGTGTCGACGATGATCTTGCGGCCCGTGAGACCGGTATCGCCGTGCGGCCCGCCGACCTCAAAACGCCCGGTCGGATTGATGAAGATCTTGGTGTCCTTGTCCAGCAGATTCGCGGGAATGACCTTTTTGATCACCTTCTCGGTCAGATCTTTGGTGATGGTCGCGAGCGTCACGTCCCCGTCGTGCTGGGAGCTCAGGACCACGGCTTCCACGCGCACGGGTTTTTCATTATCGTACTCGACCGTGACCTGGCTTTTCGAATCTGGCCGGAGGTACTTGATCTTGCCGGATTTCCGGACTGCGGCCAGATAGCGGACCAATTTTTGCGCCAGCATGATCGGGAGCGGCATGAGCTCTTTCGTCTCATCGGTCGCGTAGCCGAACATCATGCCCTGGTCTCCGGCGCCGCCGGTATCCACGCCCATCGCGATATCAGGCGACTGGGTGTGGAGCGCGACATCCACGCGGCAGGTCTTGTAATCAAAACCGATCGAAGGGTCCACGTAGCCGATCTTGCGGATCACTTCGCGCGCGACCTTCTCGGCATCCACTTTGGTCTTGCTGGTGATCTCTCCGGCGATGGTCAGACGGTCCGTCGTCGCGAGGCATTCGCAAGCCACGCGCGAGGCGGGATCGCCCGCGAGATAGGCGTCCAGGATCGCGTCCGAGACCTGGTCGCAGACCTTGTCCGGATGCCCCTCAGAAACGGATTCGGAGGTAAAGAAATAATGACCTTTTTTCATGGCAGTGTTACTCCTTTGGATTTGTTGGGGTATTGACGATGGCGTTGGCTTTCTGATAAGAGGCGAGGTCGCCGATATCGAACCATTTTCCCTTAAGAGAAAAAGCAAAGAGGCCGGATGTTTCAGCCAGCCAACGCATATAATGGCCGGGTTGGTCGGTATTATGGCCGCTTGTGATATACCTGTCAAGCAAGCTCCATGTCTCGCGGGGAAGCCAGTAGATCCCGCTGGAGGCAAGCGTGGTCATGGGTTCGGGCGGTTTCTCCTGGAATTCCAGTATCTTTCCCTCAGAATCGGTCCGGACAAGCCCATAGCGCTTGGCAAGCTCTTTATCCCCGACATCATAGGCCGCGATTACGCCGTGGGGTCTTTTCTTTTTCCCAAAATCGACAAAAAGCGACAGATCAAAATCGAAGAAATTGTCCCCCGCGATGACCAATAGATCGGACGGCGGCACTTGTTTTGTCTTGAGCGCGTAGGCCAGGTCCCCGATCGCGCCGAGCCGGGTCTCGTTGCTTAAGGTACGATCGTTCACCACCTCGACGGGCCAGGGGTATTTCGTCTTCATGGCCCAGGATTCGAAATGCCCGGCGAATTTTTGATTGCTGACCAGATAAACCGCATCCACTTCCCCGAGTTTTTCGACCCGCTCCAGGATCCACTCCAGGATCGGCCGGTTCCCCACCGGGAGAAGCGGTTTCGGCGTATTCTCCGTCAAGGGATAAAGACGCGTCGCGTATCCCGCGCATAGAACAATGACTTTCAAGCCCATGATTTCACCTCGTTTGCGGTAGCCGCCTGATGGCAGGCGGGAGAAGCGTTTCGCGAGACGCCTCCGTCAGGTTGATGGAGATTTTTTCCGCGGACCTTCCTGTTTCAATCCGGGGCGGCAGGGTACAACATTCCCCGCCTATTTTCTGTCGGGGCAAACCGCCTTTTTGATGCGGTCGATCACACAGATCGACATCGGATCGACCTTGTGAAGCTTCGCAAGTTCACAGCTGGCCCAGTCCCCGAGCAGGATCATGGAAAAAAGGCGCGCCAGCACTCCCGCGCCGCGTGACTTGAACTCCGCGACCGCCGCGCCCTGCTCCCGGATGGCCTTCATCGCAACCGTTTTCTTTTTTAAAAGCCAGTCCGGCTCGTTGCGGTCGGTCAGAAAGACCGCAACGGAGCGCCTGATCTTGAACTCCGGAAAGATCCAGCCTTCGACTTCATGATGGAACATTTCGGGCAAAGCTTCACAGGAGGCAAGCGTCTTCGCGTTCTCCGCCAACTGCGTCCTCCAACGGAGCGCCACGGTCTGCATCAGTCCGCCGCCGTAAATCACGATGTTTTTGTCGAAAAGCCGTTTCGCGAGCGCGCGTGCCTGCGCCGCGGGAAAATGGCGGACCTCCCGGAGCACTTCCCGTATCTCCTTCGGAGAAACCGAGAACCAGCGGTACCGCATAAAAAGAAAAAGCAGCGAGAAGGTCGTGTAACCGATCGCGAAGCGCGGCGGATAACCTTGAGGGAGGCGGAAAAGTGGAATCTTCCGCTTCAGCGCCTCTTCGGCAAGCCATCCCCCGGACGCCACCACCAGGAAATGCGCTTTGCGGGCGACGGCTTGTTCAAAGATCGCCTCCACCTCATGGGTATTTCCGGAATAACTGGAAAGAATAACGACGGTCTTCGAATCGACCCACGCCGGAAGCCGCGAGGTCCGGTTGACGGTCCAGTGGATACGCGAACGGCTCTGCGCGATGGTCCCCAGGATGTCCCCGCTGATCGCCGAGCCGCCCATCCCGCAGTAGAGGACTTTTTCGGGTCTTTTGATGAATGAGGACGGAAGGCTGATCCCGCCGGCGATCGCGCGGGCTTTTACGATCTGGTTGGCCAGATCCTTCAGGTAAGCTTCCATTATTCGTCAGCGAGCTCCGCGCAAACATCTTTGAGCTTGGCTTTCAGGAAATCGTAGATCTCTTTGCCGGTGTGGAGCGCCAGCGCCCTCTGCGCGATGGCCTGGGCATCACAGTAGCGGATGGAACGAATGGCCTTCTTGATCTTCGGAATAGCCACAGGACTCGCGCTGATCTCATCGATCCCGAGCCCCACAAGGAGAATCGCGATCGCGGGATCGGAGGACATTTCGCCGCAGCTGCCCACCCAGATCCGGTGCCCGTGACCGTTCCTTATCGTCATATCGATCAGGCGGACAATGGCCGGGTGCGTGGGTTCGTAGATGTACGCGATCTTTTCGTTCATGCGGTCGATCGCGAGCACGTACTGGATCAGATCATTCGTCCCCAGGGAAAAGAAGTCCACTTCCTTGGCCAGGACATCGCTGGCAAGCGCCGCCGAAGGGATCTCGATCATGACCCCGACGTGAATGTGTTTATTGAAGGGCACGCCTTCCTTTTCAAGCTCCGCCTTCGCCTCGTCGAGGATCACCCTCGCGGCACGCACCTCGTAGACGCTCGCGACCATCGGATACATGATCTTCAAGTCCCCGTGAGCGCTGGCCCTAAGGATCGCCCGGAGTTGGGTCTTAAAAATGTCGGTGCGCGTCAAACAAAAGCGGATGGCCCGCCAGCCGAGATACGGGTTCATCTCATGCGGGATATCAAGCGTGGAAGCGAATTTGTCGCCGCCCAGATCCAGGGTCCGGATCACCACCGTCTTGGGATTCATGGCCTCCACGACCTTGCGGTAGGATTCATACTGCTCCTGCTCGGTCGGAAGCGTGGTCCGGTTCATATAAAAATATTCCGTGCGGTAAAGCCCGACCCCGTCCCCGCCGTGCGAGAGGACGGACGCAACTTCGTGGTGGAATTCGATATTGGCGGCCAGCGTGATCCGTTTTCCGTCAAGGGTCTCGGCAGGAAGATCGCGCAGTTTTTCAAGCTCGCCCGTCAGCTGGTTGGAACGGCTCCCCTGGGAATTGAACTTATCGATGGTCGCCTGATCGGGATTGATCACCACGATCCCGTGCGTCCCGTCCACGATGATCGTGTCATTGTCCTGGAGTTCGCAAACAATCTTGTCGAGGCCCACAATGGCCGGGATTTCCAGCGACCGGCCGAGGATCGCGGTATGCGAAGTGGGCCCCCCGATCTCGGTCACAAAGGCCAGTACTTTGTGGCGGTCGAGCGACGCCGTGTCCGAAGGTGAAAGATCGTGGGAGGCGATGATCACCTTGCCCTGGAATTCCTCGAGGCGTTTTTTCTCCTCCCCGCAAAGGTTGCCGAGAAGGCGTTTGCCGACATCGCGGATATCGGCAATCCGTTCCTTGAGATATTCATCGTTGATCTGGGAAAAAGCCTGGAAGTAGCGCTGGATCACGGCTGCGAAAGCGTATTCCGCGCCCACCTTTTCGTTCTTGATCACTTCGATCACATCCTCGATTAGGGTGCGGTCCTCGAGGATCAGGAGATGCGCCGTAAAAATGTCCGAGCTCTCCCGGCCGATCTGGTTGGAGAGTTTCCGCCGGATCTGCAGGATCTCGTTGCGGGTGCGCGTCAGGGCATCCTCAAAGTGGGCGATCTCGTTGGAGATCTGCTCCGGACCGACCGAGCGCTTCGGGAGATTGAAGGACTCGCCGCTGTGGAGGACGAACACCTTCCCGATGGCAATCCCCGCCGAAACGCCGATCCCCTGATATTGTTTCATGGTCCCAATACCTTTCAATTTTTACGAAGTAGAAATTGGGGCCATCCTTGTCACCCTCCAGAAATAAATCAAAGACAAGGGTGGTCCCAATACCTTTCAATTTTTACGAAGTAGAAATTGGAGACATCCCAACTACCTTTTATATAAATAAGTCAAAGTTGGGATGGCCCTATTCTCCGAAATTCGATTCGATAAGCCGGCTGAGCGCTTCCATGGAAGCGGCGGCATCCTTGCCGGTCACGCGCACGGTAATGGAAGAACCCATCTCCGCAGCAAGCGTCATAATGCCCATGATCGATTTCCCATCGACCTTCTGATCATCCTTCTCGACTTCCACGAGGGCCTCGAAGCGATTCGCCGTCTGGACAAAGATCGCGGCCGGGCGCGCGTGCAGTCCCAGCTTGCCGCCGATCACAAAGATCTTCTCCAGCGTTTCCTGTCCGGCTCTTTTACGTCGTGGCGTCATAATAGCTCGATCATTCCTTCGTATGGTTCATTTGCTCTTTGTAATAATCCAGGATGAGTTTCATCAGAAGCTCGGAATCATGGCGGACCTGATCCCCCTTCTGAAGCACATCCCCCTGAATGACCCGGTAGCCTTTTTCCCGGATCTTCTCGATATCCAGCTTCACCGGCAAGGCGCCTTGCTTCGCATAACGCTCGAGCATCGCCGGCGGAATAACCGCCGTATTCACGAAACAGGCGTCCACGAGCCTCGGATCCGTGTGGTCCAGGATCACGTTCAAGTGGTCCCACGCGCTCATCCCCGTGGTTTCCCCGGGTTGGGTCATGGCATTCATGATAAAGATCTTGTACGCATCCGACTGAAGGATCGCTTCCCGGATATCCTTGATCAAAAGATTCGGCAAAATGCTGGTGTAAAGACTGCCCGGGCCCATGATGATAAGATCCGCAATCTCGATCGCGTCGAGCGCCTCCTGGCACGCCTTGCAATCGTCCGGTTGAAGGCGGATACTGCGAAGCGGTTTCCCGAGGTCGGTGATATGGGTCTCCCCCTCCGCCGACGTCCCGTCCATGAACTCTCCCACGAGCGTCACCTTTTCAAGCGTCGAAGGAAGCACCCGTCCGCGAATGGCGAGAACCTTGCTGGATTCCGCGATCGCCTTTTCAAAATCGCCCGTGACCTTGGAAAGCGCCGTAATAAAAAGATTCCCGAAGCTGTGGCCTTTCAGGCCCTCCCCGAGCTCGAACCGGTACTGGAAAAGGTCCCGGATCAGCGGCCCCGCGTCCGCGAGCGCCACAAGACAGTTGCGAATATCCCCGGGCGGCAGCACATCCATTTCATCGCGCAGGCGGCCCGAACTCCCGCCGGTGTCCGTCACCGTCACGATCGCGGTGATAT
>Ga0118677_10014361_pt1 | contig 11195 bp, 13 predicted proteins | sample AliMusrvi5mmetaG_FD_86154 | JGI IMG/M metagenome (GOLD analysis project Ga0118677, IMG submission 86154)
GTTCCAGGCCTCTATCGTCCTCTTCGCGCTCTTCAACGTGGCCATGCAGATCCACATGCTCACCGGCACCGGCACCTCCATCCTGCGCGGCATCGGCCGCATCTACGAGGAGGTCCGCGCGCGGCCGAAGTTCATCGTGGACCGCGCCGAGGGCTTCAAGGACTGACGGCATGCCTCCCCCCGGCGGCAAATGGCCCAAGCTCCTGCCGGCCCTCACGGCGGACCAGCAGCGCATCAGCGATGACTTCATGCAGCGCTGGCACGAGGAGCTGGCCGGGCGGGGCCGCTACGGCTTGATCGAGAAGTTCAACCACGAGTTTCCGGTCCGGCACTCGGACCCGGGCTTCAAGACCACGCTCGAGATCGGCGCCGGACTGGGCGAGCACCTCCGCTTCGAGGTCCTGACGCCGGAGCAGGAGGCGAACTATTACGCGAACGACTTCCGGGAGAACATGGCGGCCGAGATCCGCCGGGCCCACCCGCGCGTCCAGACCGTGATCGGCGACTGCCAGCAGCCCTTCGCCTTTCCCGACGGCTACTTCGACCGCATCATCGCAGTGCACGTGCTCGAGCACCTGCCCAACCTCCCCGCCGCGCTGCACGAAGCCTATCGCCTGCTCAACCGCCGCACCGGCCAGCTGCTCGTCGTCATCCCCTGCGAGGGGAGCCCGGCCTACACGCTGGCCCGCAAGCTCTCCGCCGAGCGGGTCTACCGCCGGCTGTACGGCGGCGATTACTCGTGGTTCTATCGGCGCGAGCACATCAATCTCGCCGACGAGGTCATCGCCGAGCTCACCCCCTACTTCACGATCGAGTCCCGCAGCTTCTTCCCGCTCCCTTTCCTTCCCTTCGTGTTCAACAATCTCGTCATCGGGCTCGCCCTCCGGCCCCGCCCGCAACCCCTCGCCCCCTGAGCGACGCTGGCCATGAAATCCGTCTTCGTGACCGGCGCGGCCGGCTTCATCGGCTCCAACCTCGTTGACCGCCTCCTCGCGGACGGCGTGACCGTCACGGGCTGGGACAATCTCTCCACCGGTCAGGAGCGCTTCCTGCAGGGCGCGCTGCAGCATCCGGCGTTCCGGCTGGTGCGCGGGGACAACCTCGACCTGCCCGCGCTCACCGCCGCGATGCGCGGGACGGAGTTCGTTTTCCACCTTGCCGCCAACGCGGACATCAAGGACGGCTGGGCGCATCCGAAAAAGGACCTGGAGCAGAACACCCTCGCCACCGCCAATGTCCTGGAGGCCATGCGGGCCAACGGTGTGCGCCGCATCGCGTTCTCCTCGACCGGTTCCGTCTACGGCGAGGCGGCGCTGATCCCGACGCCGGAAACCGCGCCGTTCCCCGTGCAGACCTCGCTTTACGCCGCGAGCAAGGTCGCCGGCGAGGCCCTCCTCTCCGCCTACGCCGAGGGCGGCCAGCTCGACGAGGCCTACGTCTTCCGCTTCGTCTCCATCCTGGGCGAGCGCTACACGCATGGGCACGTCTACGACTTTTACCGGCAGCTGCTCGCGCACCCCGACCGGCTCCGCATCCTGGGCGACGGCCAGCAGCGCAAGAGCTACCTGTACGTGCAGGACTGCGTTGACGCGATGTTGCGGGTCACCCGCGCACAGACGGCCTACGGCGCCCCGCACCGCACGCAGGTCTACAACCTCGGCACGGCGGAGTACGTGCGCGTGGCCGACAGCGTGACGCTCATCTGCGACGCGCTCGGACTAAAGCCCACGCTCGAGTTCACCGGCGGCGACCGCGGCTGGATCGGCGACAACCCCTTCATCTTTCTCGACACGGCCAAGATCCAGGCCGCCGGCTGGAAGCCCCGACTCACCATCGCCCAGGGCATCGGGCGGACGCTCCAGTGGCTCGAGGCGAACCGCTGGGTATACTCGGCCCGCGACGCCGGCCCCGCCGCTTCCGCATGAAGCTTGGTTTCAAAATTCCGCGGAGCGGCTGGCTCTGGCTGGCGGCGGTGCTGCTCATGCTCGGCGAGTTCGTGCTGTTCGACCGGATGACCTCGGTCCACCACGCCTCGATTTATCCGCGGTGGAACGACCAGATCCAGTACCTCCGGGAATCCTACACCGCCTATGAGGAGGCCAAGGCGCACGGCCTGGCCGCCGGGTTCAAGTTCGCCCTGGAGAAGCCCGCCCTGCAGGGGACGCTGCACGACACGGCGGCGCTGTGCATCTTCTGGCTGGTGGGCTCGGCCTCGCGCAGCGCCGCGCTCAGCCTGAACATGCTCGTCTTCCTCGCCTGGCAGGCCGCCTTGCTGGCCGCACTGCCGCGGATCAGCGGATCGCGCACGCTGGGCTGGCTGGGCTTCGCCCTCCTGCCGTGCCTGGCCGGACCCTGGACCGGCGCGGCCGGCTCGGCCGTGGACTTCCGGCTGGATCATGCGGCCATGTGCCTGCTGGGCCTCACGGCGGTTGCCGCCCTGCTGACCCGTGGATTCCGCTCGTGGCGCTGGTCGCTGCTATTCGGGGTGGCCGTCGCCGTCACCCTCCTCGGTCGATTCCTCACCGGCGTGTATTTCGCCGGGATTTTCCTGGCCTACGCGGTTTGGATTCTCTGCGGCAAGGGGCGCTGGCCACGCCTGCGCAACCTCGGCCTGGCCGGACTGACCGCCGCCGCGCTGGCCGGACCCATGTTCTGGGTCAACCGGGTCAACATCTACAATTACTACTGGGTCGGGCACATCACGGGCGCCGAGGGCGCCGCCCGCCTGCACAGCATGGACCTGGCCCAGGCACTCCAGTTCGTCTTCGGCAACCTGGGGGATCTCCATTTGGGGGCATGCTTCGGCTGGACGGTCGCCGCCGTGACCATCGTGTTGGTCGGGCTGTGGGCCCTGCGCCGGAAAGTCGGATCCGGCCTTGACCGGGACTGGCTGTTCACCGGCCTGGCATTCCTGCTCATTCCCGCGCTGGTGTTGACCGTTCATCCACAAAAATCCCAGCTGGTCCTCGGCGTGCTCGTCCCCGGCGTCATCCTGCTGGTGCTGTGGGTCTGGACCCAGTTGTGGCAGCGACTGGATCTCGCCGGAATGGATCCCGAGTGGCGGGTCGTGCCCGTCGTACTCGTGCTGTGCGTGATTGCTGCAGGTGAATGCTATTTCGTCCAACGCCAGCTCATCCAGACCCACACCGAGGAGTTCCTGGAGGGCGACCGTCAGGCAAGGGTCATCGCGGACTATATCTTCCGCGACTCGCGCGCCCGAGGCATCGGCAACCCAGTCATCGGGGTGGACCAAATCGTGGATTTCCTCGACTCCCAGATTCTGCAGGTGGTCTGCTATGAGCGTCACAAGGTCTGGATCTCCTTTCAGCTGCAGCTACCCCAAAGCATCCTCACAGAAAAAGACGACGTGATCTTTTACCGCCTGCGGCTGTGCGACTATATGCTGGTGACGGATTCCATGCCGGGGAACGGCTTCTGGCCCTACGACCTGCAGATGCGCCGCCTTTATCCGCAGGTGAAAGCGTGGTGCGACGAGCACCTCCTCCGCGCCGGCACCTACACCCTGTTCCAGCGGCAAATGACCCTGTACGTGCGGCCTAGCCATCACTGACGCTGCCCGCTCCAACCTTTTCCCCATGAACCTCGTCCTCACTGGCTCCAGCACCGGAATCGGCCGGGCCCTGGCCGAACGACTGATTGCCCAGGGTCACCGCGTCTGGGGCCTCGCGCGCAGCCTGCAGGCCGACTTTGTGGTGCGTCATCCCGGATCGTTTCAGGCCTCGCGCTGCGACGTCGGCAACTGGCTGCAGATCGCAAACGCCGCCGACGAGGTCGCGGCCGCCTGGGGCCAGATTGACGGCCTGATCACCTGCGCCGGCGTGCAGGGGGAGATCGGCCGCACGCTCGCCGCGGACCCGGCCAACTGGGACGCCACGATCCGGGCCAACCTCGACGGCACGTTTCACAGCCTCCGCGCCTTCGCACCGCATTTGGCCAAGGCGCCGCGGCGCGCGAAGGTGGTCTGCTTCTCCGGCGGCGGTGCCGCGAAGGGCCGCGCGCAATTCTCCGCCTATGCCGCCGCCAAGGCGGGCATCGTCCGGCTGGTCGAGACCATCGCCGAGGAGGAACGCGGCCGGCCGCTGGACATCAATGCCGTCGCCCCCGGCGCGATCAACACGCGGCTCACCGAGGAGATCCTCAAGCTGGGCCCCGACGTCGTCGGCGCGGCCGAGTTCGCCGCAGCCCAGAAGCAAAAAGCCTCCGGCGGCGCGCCCCTGGATCGCGTGTTCGGCCTGGTCGAATGGCTTCTCTCGCCCGCGAGCGACGGCATCAGCGGCCGGCTGCTCAGCGCCCAGTGGGACGACTGGGCCGGGCTGGCCGCGCAGCGGGATGCCCTGGCCAAGTCGGATCTCTACACGCTCCGCCGCGTCACGCCGCCGGGCTCCGCCCCGCGCTGACCCGCCTAGCGGTCCGCCGTCCGGAAGACGTGGAAGTTCAGGAGCAGGAAAACGACTGCCGTGGACGGCGGCACGGCCACGGCCGTGGCCCAGATCCGGCCCAGGCCGAAAACATGAAGGCAGAGGTGGAACAGCGAGAAATTGATCAGGAAGCTGACCGCGGCGACCCCGAGGTACTCCTGCAGCTGGCGGAGGGAGTCAGTCCGCGCACTGGGCAGAGCCCAAAATCGGTTCAGGGAGTAATGGGCCGCCGTGCCGGCCACGAAGGCCAGCGTGAACGCCGCATTCGTGCCCAGCCACAGGAGAAACAGTTTGATCGCGCCCACCTGCACCGCGTAGGCCGTCCCGCCGACCACGAGGAAGCGTGCAAACCTCACTTGCGTCCCCCGGCCGGTTAGATTCGCCTTGAGCATCCCCGCTACGGAATGAACCGCGCCAAGCCCGAGCAATTCAATTTCGCCGTCATCGGCTGCGGCCTGATCGGAAAGAAGCGCGCCCTCGCGCTCGCCGGCCGCCATGCGCTGCTCCACGCCTGCGACCTCGATGCCGCGCGCGCGGCCGAGGTCGCCGCGCTGGCCGAGGGCTGCCAGCCGGGCACCGACGCGGCCGCCGTGTTCGCCGACCCGCGGGTCCAGGCCGTGGTCGTCGCCACGCTCAACGCCTCGCTCGCGCCGCTGGCGCTCGCCGCCGTGCGGGCGGGAAAGCATGTCCTGGTCGAGAAGCCCGGCGCGCTGAATGCCGCCCAGCTCCGCGGCGTCCAGGACGCCGCGCGCGCCGCCGGCGTGCGGGTGCGGCTCGGCTACAACCACCGTTTCCATCCCGGACTGCGCCAGGCCCGCGAGCTGGTCGATGCCGGCGCCGTCGGCCCCCTCATGTTCCTGCGGGGCCGCTACGGTCACGGTGGGCGCAAGGGCTACGACCGCGAATGGCGCGCCGATCCCAAGCTCTCCGGCGGCGGCGAGCTCATCGACCAGGGCGTGCACCTGATCGATCTCGCGGGGTGGTTCCTCGGCGACTTCCCGCGCGTCGAGGGCCACGCCACGACGTCGTTTTGGGACATGAAGGTCGACGACAACGCGTTTCTTTCCCTCCGCACCGCCGCCGGCCAGACGGCCTGGCTCCATGTGAGCTGCACCGAGTGGAAAAACCTGTTCTCCCTCGAGATCTACGGCCGCGACGGCAAGCTGGCGATCGACGGCCTGGGCGGCAGCTACGGCCCCGAGCGACTCACGTACTACAAGATGCTCCCGCAGATGGGCCCGCCCGAGACGACGGTCTTCGAGTTTCCCGCCGGTGACGACTCCTGGCGGCTCGAGACCGAGGCGTTTGTCGAGGACCTCCGCCTCGGCCGCGAGCCCGCGCCCGGGCTGGCGGAGGGCATCCGCACCCTCGAGATCGTCGAGCTGATTTATCGCGCCAGTGGTTGCCCTGGATCCAGGGCCGGCCTTTAGGCTATCCCCCGACTCTCCCTGCCCCGACCATGATCATCACACGCTCCCCTCTGCGCATCTCCCTCGGCGGCGGCGGCACCGACCTGCCGTCCTACTACCAGGAACACGGCGGCTTCCTCCTGGCCGCGGCCATCGACAAGTACGTCTACATCACGCACCACCGCACCTTCCAGGAAGAGATCATCGTCAAGTACTCGAAGCTCGAGCGCGTGCACACCGTGGACCAGATTGAGCACCCGATCGTGCGCGAGGCCCTCAAGCTCACCGGCGTCACGGACCCGCACCTGGAACTCACGGCGATGGCGGACATCCCCGGCGGCACCGGGCTGGGCTCCTCCGGCAGCTTCACGACCGCGCTGCTGAAGTGCCTGCACACGCACAACAAGAACAGCATTTCTCCGAGCGAGCTGGCCGAGCAGGCCTGCGACATCGAGCTGAACAAGCTCCGCGAGCCGATCGGGAAGCAGGACCAGTACATCGCCGCGGTCGGGGGCATCACGGCGTTCACCTTCCACCGCGACGGCCGCGTCGAGTACCGTCCCTGCCGCATCTCCGAGGAGACGCTGTTCAACCTCGAGGACAACCTCCTGCTGTTCTTCACCGGCTACTCGCGCAGCGCGTCCTCGATCCTCCGGGACCAGGATGACCGCTCGAAGCAGAACGACCCGGCCATGCTGGAGAGCCTGCACGTCACCAAGGAGCTCGGCTACCAGTCGCTCGCCGAGATCGAGGCGGGCAACCTCGAGGAATTCGCCCACCTGATGGACATTCACTGGCAGCGCAAGAAGGCGCGCAGCGCCGGCATGAGCAACGCGCGCATCAATGAATGGTACGACTATGCCATCCAGAACGGGGCGCTGGGCGGCAAGCTCATCGGCGCGGGCGGCGGCGGCTTCCTGCTGTTCTACGCGTCCGACAAGAAGCGGCTGCGACACGCCATGCGCGAGAAGGGCCTGCAGGAGGTCCGGTTCCGGTTCGATTTTGAAGGGACGAAGATCGTGACCCAGAACTAGGTCCGCAGTCCGGGTCGGTCGCATGATCTTCAATACCTATTGGTTCATCTGCTTCAGCGCGGTCTTCTTTCCGGTCTATTGGCTTCTGTTCCTCCCGGGCCTGCGCCGGGCCTGGCTGATCGCCGGCTGCGCGGTCTTTCACTACCACTTCGCCGGGCCCGCGGGTGTCATCCCGATCGTGGTCATCGGCCTGGCCACCTACCTGCTCGCGCTGACTCGCCGGCGCCTGCTGTGCGCGGTCGGCATCGCGCTGAGCGTGGCGGCCCTGTGCTTCTACAAGTACGCCCTGTTTCTCAGCACGGATGTGCTTGGCGCCGTGTATCCCGCCGGCGCGGTTGCGCTGGCGAACTCGGCCCGCGCCGCCCTGCCCGGCGCGGCGCCGCTGGCCATCAGCTTCTTCGCCTTCGAGTTCGTCCACTACCTGGTCGAGGTCGGGCGCGGCCGCGAGCCGATCCGCCGGCCCGATGACTTCGTCCTGTTCGCGATCCATTTCCCCTCGCTGGTGGCCGGCCCCATCAAGCGCTACTACGACTACCTGCCGAGCCTGCGGTCCGGGCTCGCGCGCGTCACCGTGGAGGATGTCGCGGCCGGCCTGCAGCGCATCGCGCTCGGCCTGGTGAAGAAGATCATCCTGGCCGACAACCTCACGCTCGCGCTCAACTTCTACGGCGACCGCTACGACTCGCTCACCCTCGGCCAGGCCTGGCTCTTCCTCGCCGCGCTCTCCGCGCGCATCCTGCTCGATTTCAGCGGCTACACCGACATGGCCATCGGCCTGTCGCGGCTGCTGGGCGTGCGGCTGCCGGAGAACTTCAACTACCCGTACCTGGCCACGAGCCTCCAGGACTTCTGGCAGCGCTGGCACATCTCCCTGACCTCGTGGATCCGGGACTATGTCTACATCCCGCTGGGCGGCAGCCGGTACGGACTCGCCCGCCAGCTGTTGAACGCCATGATTGTCTTCGCGCTCTGCGGACTCTGGCACGGGCCCGCATGGCATTTCGTACTGTGGGGCCTGTGGCACGGCGCCGGGCTGGTCGTCAACCACGCCTATCCGCGGATGCTCGGCCCGCTGGGCCGCAGCCTGGCGGGTCACTTCGCGCGCCAACCGGCGCTGGGCTGGGCGCTCACGCTGCTCTACGCCGCCTTCGGCTGGCTGCTGTTTTTCTATGAACCGTTGCGGGCCTGGTCCATGGCCGCCAAGCTGCTCGCGCTCCACTGACCATGACGCTGCCCCGTCAATCCAGTTGGCTGTTGCTCGCCGGGATCCTGGCCGGATTCCTCGGCGCCTCGTGGCAGGGGCGCCTCGCCAGCGGATACAGCAAGCCGGACGGTTTCCGGCGCTTCCATCAGCGGATCAGCCCGGACGCCCTCTATTATCCGCCGTATGCCATGCTGGAGGCCCTGGCACTCGCCCGCTGGCACCCGGGGCAGACCCTCGTCATCATCGGCGGCAACTCGATCTTCAACGGCGTGGGCCAGCCCGTGGATGACCTGTGGAGCGTGCAGTTGCAGGAGCTGCTCGGCGCCCGCTACGTCGTGGTCAACCTGGCCTTTCGCGGCGCCTACCCGGCGCAGGGCGCCGCGCTCGTGGCGGAATCGCTGCTGCTCCGCGGCTACCCGGTGATCTATGTCGCCAACACCAACCCGCCGGCCGCCACCGGGCGCGCCGTCGGCGGGGCTTCTGGCTATCTCTACTGGCAGGCCCTCTACCAGCACCGGCTCTCGGGCTATGCCCCGCGGGAAACGGAGATCCGCAACTGGCTGCAGACGCTCCCGCCCAAGGAGCGGGAGCAGCAGGCGGAGGAGCGGCTCGGCTCGTGGCTCGAGGCCTGGACCCGGCACCAGTCGCTCTGGCATCACATCGGCTACCGGCATGTCTTCACCGTCTGGAACTTCGTCGTGGCCCAGGACCCCTGGGGCGCACGGGATCACCTGCCCGACAACGAGCCCCAGGCCCGGCCGCTCGGCGAACGGTTCAAGAACCTGCTGCCGGAGGAGATGGCGATCGTCCGCGGCTATTCGGCGAACATGGCCGTGCAGGACGCGCATCAGCAGTGGCACCTCGAGGGGGGCAACCGACAGCGGCTGGTTGATGACATCGAGAAGACGATCATCCCCTCCCTGCGCCCACATACCCTCATCATCCTGAACAAGAATTGTCCGTATTATCTGAACCTGCTGACCGCTTCCGAGCGGGCCCGCGACACCGCCGTCTACGCCGACAGCGCCCAGATCTGGCGCGACCACGGCATCGCTTGCGCGGTGTCCGGCGAGGACTACGAATCCATCGACTACATTGACCGCGCGCATCTCTCCAGCGACGGCGGCCGCAAGGTGGCCCGGCTCGTGGCGCAGCAGATCCGCCAGCTTCACCAACCCTAGACGACCATGCTCACACGTTATCTGCCCAAGGTTGAAATCCCCGTCCCGCTGCGGCTGCTCGGCCGCTTCCTGCTCGGGCTGGCCATCGGCGTGCTGTTCCATTACATGCTCTACCGGTTCTCGCTACCCGTGCAGCCCTTCATCTACGTCGCCTTCTGAAAACGCCCGCCCCAGCTCTGCCCGTGGCAATCCTCGCCGGCGGCCTGGCCACCCGCCTCCAGCCGATCACGGAGAAAATTCCCAAGCTGCTTGTCGAGGTGGCGGGTGAGCCGTTCTTCTCCCACCAGCTCCGCCTGCTGCAGCAGGCCGGCCTGACCCGGATCGTGCTGTGCGTCGGCCACCTCGGCGAGCAGATCGCCGCCCGGTACGGCGACGGTTCGCAGTGGGGCGTGCGCCTCGACTACGCCTTCGACGGCGAGAAGCTGCTCGGCACCGGCGGCGCGCTCATCCGCGCCCTGCCTCGACTCGGCGATGCGTTCTACGTCCTCTACGGCGACAGCTACCTGCCCATCGACTACCGCGCGGTCGGTGCGTCCTTTCTTCAATCCGCCCAGCCCGGCCTGATGACGGTTTACGAGAACCACGGCCGCTACGACCGCAGCAACGTCTGGTTCGAGGCCGGGGCGATCAAGGCCTATAGCAAGCAGGCCCCGCTGCCGCAGATGCGCCATATCGACTACGGGCTCGGCGTGTTCCGGCCCGCGGCGTTCGACGGCTTCCCGCGCGACTCGGTGGTGGACCTCGCGGAAGTGCAACAGGCCCTGGTCGCCCGCCGTCAGCTCGCCGGCTACGAGGTCCGCGAGCGGTTCTACGAGATCGGCTCCCCTGAGGGACTCGCCGAGCTCGACCAACTGCTCAAGGCGCGGACCGCCGGCCGGTAGCGCCTGGATATTCGTTTCATTTTCCTTTCCCTGCCCCCTGCTCCCTGCTCCTTTCTTCCGCGTGAGCTACTCCGCCCAGCACCTGAAGGAAACGGCCGAGATCGTCGCGAAGCTCAAGCCCGACGACTGCGAGAAGTGCGTCCGCGAGCTGGTCGGCGTCCGCACGCGCGGCGGCCGGCTGTTCATCCTGGGCGTCGGCGGCAGCGCCGGCTGGCTGGCACGCGGCGGCCTGCCCACCGACCGCAACGGGCGTGCGATGGCCCGGCTGACCGACCAGGCGCTTGCCAGCCACGAGGTGTATGCGGTGGATCGCCGCCATCCCATCGAGGTGGTGGCCGCGGAGCGCGACCATCTGGCCACCTGGCTGTCCAATCGGCTCAACCGCAAGCTGCAGCCGCCGGACCTCGAGCAGGCCGGCTATGAACTGCTCGGCGGTCGCCTGCTGGCCACCGAGCGCGGCGGGGCGGCGGCCCTGTTCATGTACGCCGACAAGCAGGGCCAACGGGTCTCGGTGCTGCTGCGGCCGATGGCGGCCGAACTCAGCGCGGCGCGCACCGATGGCCACAACGGGTCGCTGAACGTCTGCGCCTGGATCGAGAGCGGGCTCGGCTACGCCGTAGCTGGCCCGGTGCCGGACAAGCAGCTCGACCGGCTCGCCGACATCATCAGGGCATCGGCCCGTTCGCCATCCTGACTTTGTGCGGCGCCGGCATGTTGGCCTGATCCAGGGCCGCGTGGTTCAATCGCGCCATGTCCGAAGCCATCGATCTGCTCGCCGCCCTTGGCGTCGATCCCACCCTGCTGTCTGGCGGCCCGCTGGCGGCACGCTCGCGCATCGACGGCGCCGAACTGGGCCGGTTGCGCCCGAGCGACGCCACCGCCGCCTTCCCGGCCTGGCGCGACACTCCCGCCCGCGGCGCGGCGAGCTGGTCCGCCTGCTCGGCGAGGAACTGCGCGCGGCCGCCCCACCAGCCCCGCGCGCGCGGTAACCCAGATTCCTTCGGCACCTGGGTTTATCACCATCGCCACCGAGCGGCCCCGCCACCC
>Ga0118677_10014363_pt1 | contig 11193 bp, 8 predicted proteins | sample AliMusrvi5mmetaG_FD_86154 | JGI IMG/M metagenome (GOLD analysis project Ga0118677, IMG submission 86154)
CTTGAGGATCCGGAAATCCGGGCAAAAATAGTGATGGCCATGGAAGGAGTTCTGAGGTACGAAGCCAAGAGGTATTTGCCCGTCAGGACGAGGCAACTGGCGGATCAGCTGGGATACTCTATCAATATGGTAACGGTTAAAAACAACCGGACCAACTGGGGCAGCTGCTCCAACCTGAAGAACATCAACCTGAACCTGCACCTGATGCGGTTACCCGACAGGCTGATCGATTACATCCTTGTCCACGAGTTGGTACACACCAAAATCCCCAATCACGGACCCTCCTTCAAGGAGCAACTGCGAAGTCATTTCCCTGATTCTGCCGAGTTGGACAAGACCATCAAGAAGTTTCGTCCAGAACTTTTCTGATCAGATGGAGAGCAAACCGAACTGGTCGGCCAGGGAGGTAAGGAAGTAAGAAAACAGGAAGGCAATCAGCGGGGCAATCAGCCAGATCAGCCAGAACTGCTTGACGACCTTCTTGGAAAAGGTCTCCTTCCAGCCAACTTTGGTGACGCTTAGTGCAAGAATGGCAAATGTATTCAACTGTACCAGGGAGGTTGGAATTCCTCGTGTCAGCGATGCCGTCAGCAAGAGGGAAGCGGTAATAAACGAGATGATCGACGCCTCCACCTTCCCGATAGGAATGATCGCTTGTCCGGTTTTGACCATTAGTTTATGCCCGAAAATGGAACTTCCTATCGCGAATATTGGTGCAATGATCAAAGTGCAAAGAATCATGATCAGGACAAAATTCTGGCTCGATGGAATGATGTGCAATTCGTTGGTAATCATTGAGGTTATCGGCCCGGCAGCATTGGCAACATTGTTGGATCCAATGGAGAAAGCCACATAACAGCTCGTAATGATCACCACCCAGTTGAAGAAATTCTGCCGTTTTTCAGTGGCGAAAAATCCGGGATATTTCGCGTCAAACCGTCTGGAAATGACCATCCTGATAAAATAGACCAGGCCAAAAGAGATCAGTGGCATGACCACCCAGGTAGGCAGGATTTCAAAGAATATCTTGTGTGTATTCAGCTGGCCAACGTAGTGGGCAGGTGCGATCAAAGCCACCACTGTCGATTGCGCGGTAGATTGCGGTATGCCCAGCAGGTTGGCAAAAAGCAACGAACATGCCACAGAAAAGAGGATGATGGTGGTCAGGGTATAATCAAGGCTTACCGCCGGCAAGATCTCTTTACCCAGGGTAATGGCGGTGTTTTTGCCTGCAAGCAAAGCCCCCAGTAAAACAAATATCCCAAAGAGTCCGGGTATCAATGATCTGCGTATAATGCCCGATCCGAAAGCTGTTGCAAAGGAAGGAGCCGTTCCGCTGCCACCCATATTCAGGCCCATAAACATGGCAACAAGCAGTGGTAGCAATAAACCGTTGAGCATAGAAAAAATTAAGAATATCTTTAGTGCGCTAAGATATTTATTAATTTTCAACAAACAGTTTGAAATGTTCGAAAATTGATCCAATTTTGGACTGTTACCATTACTACCGATATGACAAAATGGAGTCAGCTGATCTCGCCCGTACGTCTTGGGTACGAATTCCGTCCTTACGACGAATCCGAAGAGATCCGAACCGCCTTTCAGAGGGATTATGACAGGATTATTTTCTCCTCACCCTTCAGAAGGCTGCAAAACAAAACCCAGGTCTTTCCCTTACCAGGAAGCATCTTCGTACACAACCGCCTGACCCATTCGCTGGAGGTAGCCAGTGTGGGCCGTTCGCTTGGGAACCTGGTTGCCACCGGACTTTCAAAAACGGAAGACCCTACCGGGGAAACTGCCCTGTCTGAAATTGGCACCATCATCTCGACTGCCTGTCTGGCGCACGATATGGGTAACCCTCCCTTTGGCCATTCGGGAGAAACGGCCATTTCCAATTTCTTCAAAAAGGGTCATGGGAAAGTCCTTCTGGATCAGTTGGCACCGGAGCAGCAAACCGATTTTACCTGCTTCGACGGGAATGCCAATGCTTTCAGACTCCTGACACACACCTTCAACGGTAGGCGCGAAGGAGGCTTCGGCCTGACCTATTCGACCCTGGCCTCCATGGTAAAATATCCTTACGAATCATGTCTGGCAGGCAAGAAACAGAAATTTGGATTTTTTCAGACCGAGAAATCACTTTACGGGAAGATTGCCACAAATCTTGGATTAAAGCAGTATTCTGAGATTCCACTGCGATACGCGAGGCATCCTTTTGTCTTTCTTGTGGAAGCTGCCGACGACATCTGCTACCAGATCATGGATGTGGAGGATGCCCACAAATTAAAGATCATCTCTTCTGCCGACGCCGAAAGCTTGTTAATGGCCTTCTTTGATCCTGCGGCCGACACCGAAATCCTTTCATCAATAAGCTATAACCTGAATATTGTCAAGGACAGAAATGAACGCGTCAGCTACCTGCGTGCCATGGTGATCGGCAAACTGATCAGGGAGTGCGCAGCCATTTTCCTGAGTCTGAAAAGTGAGATACTGTCAGGAACTGAGACTCCATCCCTTTTGAAATTGCTGGATGGCAGATCAGGAATGGCGATGGAAGAGATTAAACGACTCTCTGTTTCCAGAATCTACAAGGACCCGGCAGTCATTCAGATTGAAATTGCAGGCTACAAAATCCTGGGAACTTTGCTTGAAGAGTTTACGCCTGCAATCCTGGATCCAAAGGATTCCCTTTCGGAGAAACTACTCTCGATTATTCCTGACCAGTACCATCTGCAAAGCGAAAACCTGTATGATCAGCTTCAAACCATTGTCGATTTCGTATCCGGGATGACAGACCTTTATGCCTTGGATTTGTACCGGAAGATTACGGGGATCAATTTGCCGGGAATGTAAGGAAGGAGGGGTAGAAAGGACGAAGGGGGAGAGGGGGCGAGTGCAACTCCCGAAAGAAGCTCCCTGAGCCTGGACTCCCCTAAGCTTGTCGAAGGGTCGAAGGGTGACAATTCGGCTATGAGAAAATGAGAAAATGAAACCTTTAAGCCGATATTTTACTTTGAGTCCTTCGTGCTATACTTCGAGTCCTTTGTGGTAAATTCATTGTCGAATTGTCGAATTATCTAATCGTCGAATTATCAGTTTTTCCACGAAAAAACGGAACTACCGTATACCAGGCCAGTGCGGGGAAGAAGACCATAGGCACCGCCAATCCAGGGAACAGTTCCGGATTTTTGATATCGATCGGCAGGGAGATTGAAATGGGAATCATGACCAGTGCGAAGGATCCCATGGAAAAAAGGAGATTGAAAATCAATTCTCCCCTGTTTTTGAACCTTTCTGTCAAAAACCAGTTCAGAAATGCTGCCAGCAGACAGATCAGGATACTGAGACTGACCATCCTGCCAACCCCAAGTACCCTTGAAAAATCTGTTTCTGTCGCGAAAAAATAAATCTGATTGTAGATATTGGCCGCAACAGCAGCCAATATCCCTGCAATCAATCCATGTAAGAAATGTCCTTTGAACATGGGTTCAACTATTTTGTAACCGGAACCGTGATGGCAATTTTAAAGGCTGCCCCCCCATGATTGGGTTCTGCCGTATTTACATTGTAATCCATCCTGTTGACTTCCAGGTTTCCCTTGAAAACATTGTCTGCGAATGTAAAAGGAAGTATCACCTCTTTCTGAACTCCGTGCATGTCAAGTGTACCCTTTGCTTCAAATCCGCCGGCTGTTTTTGCGACTGATTTGGAGGTAAACCTGATCACAGGGTATTTGGCAGCATCCAGCCATTTTTCACTTTTGGCGTGGGTGTTTTTCATGCCGTTTCCGGTGTTGATGGTGGCCACATCGATGGTTACATCAAATTTTGCGGCTCCCGGGTTGGCCGGATCAAAATTGATGGTTCCCTGCAATCCCTTGAATTCGCCGGAAGGGTCGCCTCCGTCAAACTTTACGGAATAGTTGTCAGCGATTTTCAGATCTGCCGACTGGAATGCGCTAAATGAACAGACTGCCATGATGGCAATGGCGACAACTGGATAAAGAAACTTCCTCATATAACCTGATTTTAATGATTGATTTTAATATTGGTTCGATCTCAAATTTGTAATTTACTATTGATACGGCTCATTCATCATTTTGTTTTGCTGAACAGTTTGAAACTGTTAAATTCTTGTGTTAATTGATGTTAAAACCGCAGCATAGTAAATTATTGGGATTTCAGCGTATTGAGAATATTCAAAGATTTGAATGAAAAGTCAACTGTTTGAATAAACCAAAACGTCTGAGAACTAACGTAAATTGCAATTTCGAATGTGATTTGTTATTTCAAAATACTTATCGCCGGAATAGTTGTGGATGAAAAGGTCGCAGCCATTCCAGATGTTGGGATTACCGTCGCAGGCATAAATCAGGCTTTGATTGCCCAGCGAAACTTCGCGGATCGGGCACGGGGATTGGCGTGGCACTCTTCTGCGGTTGCCCGGATGGGGTCAGGGGCGACTTCCCGGTAGGTGCCTTCACGGAAATAGTATTGGAATGATTTTTTTACGCGTCGGTCTTCTCCCGAATGAAAGGAGAGTATCGCCACACGTCCACCGGGAGCGAGTACTTCCGGAAGTTTGTGGAGAAACTGATCCAATACGCCAAATTCGTCGTTCACTTCAATCCGCAGGGCCTGAAAGCACCGTTGGCATGTCTTTCTGATCTCCTCCTTACGGGTATCCGCAGGCAGAAATGCCAGGGTTTGACTGATAAGATCTCGCAAGGCCGTTGTGGTAGCTATTTCATTTCCTTCAGAAATATATGTGACAATTGCTGATGCCAGAAGTTCTGCGTAAGGCTCATCGGAATTAATTCGGAAGATATCCTCCAGCTCATCCTTTGAAATGGATTTCAGGAGGTTGGCGGCAGATTTTCCGGTTTTGGGGTTGAGCCTCAGATCCAGCGGCTTCTCTATCTTGAAGGAAAATCCTCTTTCCGGATTATCAATCTGCATGGAAGAGACTCCCAGATCTGCAAGTATAAAATTCAAGGGACCAGTTTCTTCGGCTAGCAGATCGATTTCTGAAAAGTTCATTTTTCGGATAACCAATACATCAGGTCCATAACCCATCGATGCCATCCGCTCTCTGGTTCTGGGCAGTTCAAAAGGATCCACATCAATGGCATACAATTTTCCACCCGGAAGCACACACTTGATCATTTCCAAACTGTGTCCGCCGTACCCGAGGGTGGCATCCAGTCCGGTTTGTCCCGGAACAATCCGGAGAAATTCCATAATTTCCTTCACACAAATGGAACGGTGCATTCCGGCCGGGGTACGTCCTTGTTCCATTACCTTTTCAATGTCTTCCTTGTATTGTTCAGGCTTCAGCTCTTTGTATTTCTCAGCGAAAGCTTTGGGGTGTGTACCTTTGTACCGAATGCGGCGAATTCGTTTGGGATCTGATTCTTCCATGATGCAAAGCTAATTATTTGAAGCTTGTCGGAAAATGTAAATTTACAAGCTTTCTATGAACTTTTTTTTAAACTGATCTACCAGAATTTTAACCGGTCCAATCTAAAAATACAGCGGTAGGCATTGGCTCCGGCAAATGCAAATGAACTGAGCAACCACCCTTTGGAGGCTTCGACCAGTACTTTGGCAATGCAATAAGGGGCCACGCGTGGATTGCACGATCTTAAACAATGATGGGGACATTTGAACGGGATTGTTTCACCCCTATTGACCCTTTCGGTAAACTCGTTGTGGATCACCCTGCCAGGTAATCCTACCGGGCTGTGTATGATGGAAATATCATCCTTTTTGGCATGAATATAGGCCTGCTTAAAATCAGCATGAACATCGCATTCGGTGGTGCAGACGAACCTGGTTGCCATCTGAACTCCTGATGCCCCTATTTTCAGAAATTTGGCAATATCTGCTCCGTCCCAGATGCCTCCGGCAGCAATCACCGGAATATCCTCTTCAAGGTTGTTGACAAAATCGACCAACTCCTTCACCAGATCTTCCAGTACCGGGGCTGTCCCATTCACAATATCATCGTGGTTGAAGCCAAGATGGCCACCGGCCATTGGACCTTCGAGAATTACTGCATCCGGAACTTTATTGTAATTCTGCTTCCACTTCCGGTAGATGATATTTAAAGCCCTGGCCGACGAAACGATAGGAATTAGTTTGATGTTTGATCCTGCAGTTAGTCGGGGCAGATCCAGTGGAAGGCCCGATCCGCAAATAATCATATCCACTTTCTCCTCGACACAAACCTTGATAAGTTCTTCGTAATTAGATAAAACCACCATCACATTCACCCCAATTACACCATTCGAAAGCGAACGGGCTCTTGTGATTTCTGACCTTAGGGCGTTGTTGTTTACCTCCACAAATTTTGAGGCAGAGAGATCTTCAAATGCTCCTAACCCTACACTGGCAATGATACCGGCACACCCCTCGTTTGCAACTGCGGATGCCAATCCGGATCCGGATACTCTTACTCCCATCCCCCCCTGAATAATGGGAGGGTTTATTTCAAGATCTCCAATTCTTAGGGTTGGTAATGTTTTTGTTGTCATAGTTATTCGTTTATTGGTCGTTTTAATTGTAGATAAAGATAGGATTTTGAATATCAAAAACTAATCTCAATGCAATCTAAAGGGAGTCGTCCACCCGAAGATTCAATATACACTGCATGTGGTCCCCTCTGTAAAGATTCTGATTTGAATACAACCTTGGAGTTAATGAGCGTATCACTTTTTAGGTTTACATTTCCGACAGCCTGACCATCAACATAAATAGCTACTGTACCGAAGGTCGGACCTTTGGGCAGATAGATTGTGAATCTGGTCCCTTCAAAGTTCCATTTTGCGAAGGCGTTATCCACCTTTGAAATTGCACCCCGGCCATTTCTGAAAAGGATATCTTTTTTAAATTCCCAATCGGTATCCTGATTTCCGGCGTTCAGCAAAGCCTCATAATAACCCAGTGAGAGTTTGCCTTTAGTTGGTCTCCCTTTCACCTCAAAACGGCTTGCAAAAAGGTTGCTATGCGGATCAAGCATGATCCCAATTACACCGGGATTGTCAGTCAAATGCCCTTCCCACAATTTCCGGTCATCGATACTCAATGAATATAAACCATTCACCCTTCCGAGGTGCAGATGGTTTCCTGTACCTTTTAAATTCAGAACTTCGCCTGAATCAAGCCTCTGAATATTGCTCTTACTGATCAGGTTAACGCTCCATCTATTTCCAGATAATTCGATCTCCTTATATTCACCTTCATCCTGGTTAAACGAAAACTTACCCCAGGTAATCTGAATATCAAGTGATTTATGGAAGTCCCATACAATTCGCATTGTCCCGGAAAGGTCGAAATCCATATTCAGATCATCAAGATCGATTCCCCGTTTTATATAAGTGAATGAACACGATTCGCAGGCTGAGAGGGCGAACCCCCTCTTTCTGTCGGGTTGGTTCCACGATGCCTTTGCCAGATTAATGGTTCCATAATTCATCTTATTTTTTGAAGGATACATCACAACAATCGAATCTGAATCATCCACAAATCCGGTGAGCGTCTGCCCCCAGATACCGGCATATTCGTTTTCTGTATTTTCAGAATGCCAAAAAGTACCGGCACTGAATATTTCCCACTTATCCCGATTGGTAACATCTTCGGTCTTTACTCTTGAGATTAGCTGATAATTGCGATTTGTTGCAACAGATGTAGCCGGAAAATAAATATATCCCTTGTGTTCGAAAGCCGGGAAGTATTCCATAAGTGGTGGATAGCTGGTTTTCCCTTCGACATTTCTGATCAGTACGGGGTCGCTGTAAGGACCTTCAGGGTGTGGTGCTGTCGATACCGCTAATGCCCAGCTTCGTGCCGGAGCCGTATCCACCATATATAGCAATACCCAGTCATCCTTACGTTTTACCAGCATCTGTGCATACATTCGCCAGTAGCGGTTCAAAAGTGGATTTTTCCGGTACCGGGAATTAATTTTCAGAGGTTTTTCTGAAACTTTATATGGTCCTTCCGGCCGGTCAGAAACCGCATACCCGATACCTGTTTGTCCCATCTCCTGCCACGATGCCTTGCCTGAGACCCAATCGAAAACCAGGTGATATTTTCCATGATCATAAACGACCATTACATCTGGTGCCTGGATATGAAGTGAATCGTAACATGTCATATTTAAGGGAAACAGATCACCCTTCTTCTCCCACGATTTTCCCCTGTCTGTTGACTTGTAGATTGCACAATTGAAATTCTTTGCGGTCGAATCTTTGGCAATTGCATAATTTCGCCTGTATTCCCCGATATACAGATACCAGTTTTTGCTCACCGGATCGCTGAACAGGAATCCGTTCACAGGCCATTCCATCCCATCGCGCCCCTGAATAACAGGGTTGTTTGGAAACCGTTCAAAAGTGTCCCACGATGGGCTGCCAAAGGCAAAGTGGTGCGACCATTCATCTTTTGCATCCAGCAAGGCATAGTCTTTTTGGAATTTGCAGGAGCTTAAAATGATGAAAATTAACAATATTGATAAAAAACAGTACATTCTCATGATGGTACATTTGATCAGTAAATTGAAATAATCGTTCCATCTAATTTGACGAAATAAACCGGTATTCTCCTGGCATAGCCTCCAATGTCAATCTGCCATTTATCATCCCTTTGATTTTAATGTCAGGATTGCTTCCTGCAGGCTGATCGTTGACCTTAATCTTATCCCGATTTGTTCCGGGAAGGGCTATTTCTGCTATGGTATTTTGAGGAACAACTAAGTATAGATTGAAAATTTTATTTTTGTCAATGTGCCATTCAACGCAGACCGGTCCAAAAGGGGAGGTTACCACACCTTTTGCCCACTTCAGATCGCAAGGATTGGGACGTACCGAGAATGTTTTCCAACCGGCAGAGATGGGTTCCACTCCCAGCACTTTTTGCGGCAGGAGAGCTGTGGGTCCGGAGCACCAGGCGTGTGAAGTGGTCATCAGATCAGTAGTGAAGTTTGCAATATCCCAGCATTCGTGCCATGCTCCGTTAAAAAAGGGTGATTTCATTTGATCTCCCCAGTTTTTTCTGATAAAATCGAGGGCCCATTGTGGCTTGCTGTCGAATACTGAGTTGACCACATAGAAGGAAAAGGATTGTTCACTGCTTCTGTTTCCAGCTGTAGTTGTATTGATAAGATGCTCTTTATTTTTGTCTTCCACTAATCCGTAAAGCAGGGCATAAACCTGGGTTTGCTGACTGCATTGCGTGCCACCGAAACTGTCCATAAAGAGGCGCTTCTTCGGCAGCCACAGCCATTTCCGGATATTCACTTTAATCAAATCAGCTTTGTTCCTCCATTGTGCCGCTTGTTCAGGATCATTAGTAATGTTTTGAGCAATTGCAGACGCTTGTTTCAGCGCTTCATAATAGAGACAATTCAATCCTGTGATCTCTTCGCGCTGATCCATCGGATAGGTATCGGGATGGTCAAGAACGATCCATCCGGGGACTTTGGATAAAAGTCCATGCTCCTTACCCAGATAGCCATCAAAAAGGGTCATCAGTTTTTTCAGGTTGGGATAGACCTGTCTGATCAGATCTTTCTTCCCAAAGTACTGGTAATATTCCCCCAACATGATGACCCATTCCAGTTCGTAATCGGCAAGGTAGGCCGAAGTCCCTTTCCCCAGTAACCAGTCGGTGGGATAACGCGAGCGGATTGAGCCGTCATCTTTCCAGCGCTGCGACCAGGCGCCGGATAATATATTGTAATGGATCAGGAATTCGGAACTCATCCCGAATGGGTAAAAGGCATATTTCTGCAAAAAACGGCTGTCACCGGCAATATAGTGCGTTTGTTCGCGCCATGGGGTATCCATGTAAGTGTCCTGAGCACAAAGAAGCAGTGTTTGGTTTCCAACTTCCCAGATCCGGTCCAGCAGCGGATCGGAACATTCGAAAGAACCCTCCCTTTTTAAATCAAAATGGCGGTTTATTGCCGAGATTCCTTTGATGATCAAGCTCTCTTTTTGCGAAATGCTTAGGTAACGAAAACCGCGCCAGGTTAACGGGCTCCATGATTGAAACCCCTTTTTGCTGATGTAATAGTCTGTATAATTAACTCGTTTTGTGTAAAGGACCGCACTGTCCGGTAATAAACGCTCGCCGGTTCCCATCTCCAATGTAACTCCGTCCTGACTTGAAAACAGTTCAAGGATTGGAGTTCCGGCAATCTCTTTTCCGAAATCGTAGATCACCTTATCTCCAGCGAACCAATGTTTAACGGGAAAGACCTTTTCGCGGAACAGCGGAGGTCGGTTGATTTCGACAATATGGTTCCATGGCGCCAGCGGAGGAATACCCAATATCCGGGCCGGCTTCCATCGGGTGTCGTCAAAATTGCACTCTTTCCAGTTTTCGGGCATGCGACGGGCATCGAATCTCTCGACAAACCCGATCAGATTGGAGGTGAGCGTCCTTGTCTCCGTCAGATTATCCCACGCTTCGGCTTTACAAACACGCCATGAATCGTCGGTATTAATTTTCAGCACACTTTTATCTGAAGTTAATTCAGCCTGAAAGAAAAAACCTCCCCGACCATTGATGCGGTGGTGCATACCTGTGCCAAAATTATAGACTATAGCAGCAATGGTATTTTTGCCTTTCCGAAAGTAGCTGGTCAGATCGAATTTCTCGTAGACCTGATATTCGGGATCGCAGTTCATTGGGCAACGGTCGACTAATTTTCCGTTGATATACACATCTGCGTAAGCAAAGGCAGATATAAAGGCAGTAGCAACGTTGGGGATCTGATCCAGATCGACTGTTTTTCGGACTAAAAGGTAATAATTCCTCGGGTTATCTTCTCCTGAATCCCAGATCCAGTTTGCCAGAGGCTTTTGATTGTCAAGTAATAAGGAAGGTGTGGCAATTGATGGTTCATTGCTGGCGGTTATTGGGGGTTGTGCAGAAATATGAAGGGAAAACAGGAAGATCAGTGAGCCCGATAAAACCAGATAGTTAACGAAATGAAAGCCGCTGTTTGACAGATATTTTTTCATTATGGTCTTGAATTAGTTGCGATTACCTTTAAAACGAGGGAGACATCTTAATGTGATCAATATCTATGTATTAGAAATTAAATACGATATTATATTTTAACTATTTCTTTAATAAGCTCACGTAAATTTAAAGAAATATTTGGCTAACTGGAAAAAATCAC
>Ga0118677_10014365_pt1 | contig 11192 bp, 10 predicted proteins | sample AliMusrvi5mmetaG_FD_86154 | JGI IMG/M metagenome (GOLD analysis project Ga0118677, IMG submission 86154)
GACGAACCCTATCTTTCCGGCGCGCACGCGATTTAATTCGCTGGAAGAGACGCCGGCGACATTCTGCCCATCGAGCGAAATCTCGCCGGAGGTTGGGCGGTCAAGGCACCCGATCAGGTTGACGAGGGTCGATTTGCCGGCGTTCGGACGGCCGACAATGGCGACATGGATACGGCCCGAGCCTTCCGCGTCGTCGTCTTCGTCGTCGAGGCGCGGCTTGTCGATATAGGGCGCGAGCGCATCGAACAGCTCGCCCATGCCCTCGCCGTGCTCGGCTGAGAGAGCGACCGGGTCGCCGAAACCCAGGCCATAAGCCTCCCCGATCCCGGGGATGCCCGAAACCAAGGTTCCTTTGAGTGGTATGCGCCGTGTCATCGCGGAACGACTGCTTTCGAGCAAAACCCACATCCCCCACTTTTATCTTTCAATTGAGATAGACGCCTCACCGATGATGACCTTTCGAAAGGAATTCAATTCGGCCGAGGGATCCAAAGCGACCTTCAATGACATCATTCTTGCCGCTGTGGCACGTGCCGCCATGCAAAAGCCCAAGGTGAACGCCGCGTTTGCCGGCGACAGCATCGTACAGTATGGGAGCGTCAACCTCTCGGTCGCCATTGCCGTGGAGGAGGGTCTCGTCACCCCTGTAATCCGCGATGCCCAGAACCTTTCCATTCAGCAAATCAGCTCAGCTGTGAAAGACCTTGCACTACGGGCGCGTGACAAGAAGCTCAAGCCTGAGGAATACGCTGGAGGAACAATCACGGTCTCCAATCTCGGCTCCTACGGAATTGAGCAGTTCTGTGCGATCGTAAACCCTCCTCAGGCCGCGATTCTCGCCATCGGAGCCATTGTAAAAAAACCCGTGGTGAACGACCGCACGGAGATTGAGATCGGTCACCGCATGAACATCACCATCAGTGGTGACCACAGGGTCGTGGATGGGGCCGTGGCTGCGGAGTTCATGAGTTCATTGCGAAAACTTTTGGAATCTCCGGCATTACTCCTGCTGTAAAACCCGGATCAGGTCTGGAGGCACGCATCCAATTCGGTCCGTGATTTCAACGGACTTTCTTGGTGGTTAACTCATCTGTCTGCACTGCAGGCTTGCTCCGCCCTCTCCCGCCTATCACGGGGAAACCTCCAGTAAGTTTAACCTGCCGAAAATCAACTGCTTTCCGACCGGCTCCCCCTTCAGCAGAATGACAATTCTAGCTGGTTCCCAATCCGCTTCGGAAGTTGGCAATCCAATCGGCTATCCAACCCGCCAAGGCGCGGACGAATTCGCTGAAGTCGATTGTGTTCGTGACAAAATCACCCCAGAAAGAGCGCGGTGTGATTTCCCTGCCGGTGGCCAGCAGCAGTCCAGTGATGATTAGCAGGTTAATAAGATAGATCACCACGAGTGAAAAAAAGGTCCCCCCATAATGAAGGTCTGGCTGCCCTTTGACGATGAGAAGGCAGGTGAACACGAGATGAAAGGCCAGCGTGAAACCCAGAAGCAAAAAGAGAATCCATCGGTAGGCGCCAAGGTCGGCGACAAGCGAGCCCGCCCCATAAAGCGTGACGACCAGCAGGCTGTAGATCGGAAAGAAATAGGGAGCCAGAGCTATCCAAGTGTTCACTCTGTCGCTGAGCACATGACCGCCCTCAAGGCTCACATGGAAGCTGTCTGCTACTTTACCACCGAAAATCTTCACCCATAGGGCGTGGGTCAACTCATGTCCAAAGACATAAGGCAGCATCAGTGCATCCCGTGGAACGACCAAGAAGAGGATCGTAAAAAGGATCATCCCCGCCGCAAAGCACCCAAATGATTGTGTGGCTAGCAAGCCGTGGTGGAGGGAAGTTGCAAAGGATTGGAAAAAAGTTCGCGTCAGAATCCAAACTAAGGGCGCAAGAAAGAGCGCGACCATGAATTTGACGAGGCTCTTGGGGACCTTGGCATGGGGTTGGGAGGGGAAGGTATCCCCGACATCTAAAGCGGTTCGGTCAGAAATGGGGGAGCTACGGAAGTGCCTTCGTATGTTTGGCTCTGGGTTCCCCCCGTGCAAGTCAGCTTCCTCAAAGAGTTCGGGCTCTAGGGATTCTGAAGTGGAGGCCCGTATGCGTTTAGCAGCGCGGGTTTTTACGGACTCGTTTTTTCCTGATTTGCCCTTTGTGGAGGAGGGGCGCGCCACGGGTTTGTCAGGAGTGATGGCCTGCTTCAGGCCGCTCTTTAGGCCCGTCCCATGTAGGCGCCGGTACGGGTATCAACCTTCACAATCTCACCCTCCTTGATGAAGAGGGGCACCTGAATAACCTTTCCAGTCTCGAGTGTAGCGGTCTTCATGACATTGCTTGAGGAGTCACCTTTAACACCCTCGGGGGATTCTGCGACCCTAATGTTAGCGGAAGAAGGAAGTTCCACTGAGACCGCACGACCTTCGACATAAAGGATTTCGACCTGCATGTTCTCAGTCAGAAAATCCCGGGCATCTCCAATCAACTCGGCTTGCAGGGTGATGGTTTCGTACGTCGATGGATCCATGAAATGATATCCCTCCTGATCGGAATAGCTGAAATCAAGCTTTGTGCGCTGCACGTCCACCAGATCCACCTTCTCTGTTGAGGAAAAGCGGATGTCGGCCGATTTACCGGTTCCGATGTAGCGGATAATCAGTTGGACAAAGGCCCGTAGATTTCCTGGCGTCCGGTGTGCGACTTCAAGCACGATAGCAGCATTGCCGTTGTATTTAATTGCCATTCCTTTGCGGAGATCGTTTGCGAGAGCCATACGCGTCGTGGGTTGGGGATTATATGAGTTTGAGTCGGGAGAGATCCTGCGAATCGACCACACCGAGGGGTTTGCCCCCGGCTTCCGTCACCACGAGATCATCGATACGATGCTGTTCTAGCACCATAAGAACCTCTGCCGCAAGTTTATCGGCATCAATGGTGATGGGATTGGCTGTCATGACCTCGCTTACCTGCCTCATGCCGATTGCAGGATCCGTGGGAAACCGGTGGGCAAAATCACCATGGGTAAAGACCCCCTCGAGAACACCATCTTTGTCAACCACAAGGGCTGCCCCAGAACGCTTTGCGGTAAGTTCCCTGAGAACATCGACGACAAGGGTCGAACCTCGGACGATGGCGGCCTCATCCCCCCCGCGCATGATGTCACGGACCCTCAGTAGCAAGGCCCTGCCAAGTTGCCCGGCGGGATGAAATCGAGCGAAGTCCTCGCGCGAGAAACCGCGCTCCTCAAGCAGCACCATGGCAAGTGCATCGCCCAGAGCCAACATGACCGTCGTGCTTGATGTCGGTGCCAGATTGTGCGGACAGGCCTCCTGTGTCACCGAAACGTCCAGCACGACATCGCTTGCAAGGGCGAGAGTGGAAGACATGTTGCCGGTCAGGGCGATCCGACGAACATCGAAGCGAGAAAGTGCGGGCAGTATCCTGAGTAGCTCCTCTGTCTCCCCGCTATAACTGAGGGTCAGGATGACATCCCCGTCGGAGACGACACCAAGGTCCCCGTGAAGTGCATTGAGCGAATCAAGGACCACACAGGGTGCTCCTGTGCTTGTCAGGGTTGCGGCTATCTTTTTACCAATGTTTCCTGACTTGCCAACGCCGAGCACGACGATTTTTCCGCGTTGCTCGACGGCGTCTCGGAGGAGCTTCACAGCACGGCTGAAGCTTTCATCCAAGCGCTCTGAAAGCCGCTGAAGCTCGCTGATTTCGATAGAAAGAACGCGCCGGGCACGCTCGAGGGGATCCATGGGCTAATTCTGTACGGGGGGGCGGGCATTATTCAACGCAGAAGCGTTCAAAAAAGGCCGAAACATTCCTAATGCTCGGCGGGCTTGCTCCCCGTGGGGTAAGCTCGTTAAGGTGAATTCATGAACGGAATGTATCCCCGTCTCCCCATTTCGATCGCCGCACTGGTTCTCTCGGCGGCCGCTTTCTGCCTCCCCTCCGCAATGGCCCAGCAGGACAACCCGGATGCAGGCTTTGTCGCCACGCAGCCAAAAAAACCGAAAGTGGAGTCGGTTCAGAGCGAGAAACCCGCCCCCTATGACATAGGTGGAGTGGTGGCACAGGCTTTCAAGATAAAAAAGCCGCTGGAATTGATTAACCCTCTCGCCCCCGCAAAGGATGGACAGGGCAGTGATGATATTTCCTGGGATCCCGATAATCCGGAGAAACCGAAAGGGATTATCCTCTTTGGGATCCAGTGGTGACGCTTTGCACCAACCCGGAAGGACAGAACTTCGGCGGGGGTTTTCCGGGCCCCTCATCCAGTGAGTGCATGTTACGATGAAGGCGTACGTGATCAATCTCGACAGCGCCGAATCCAGATGGGAGCACATCAGGAACGCCTTTGCGACAACCCCCTTCGAGATCATACGGGTGAAGGCGGTTGACGGCCGGAAAATCGTTTTACCTGTGCCTGAATTTGACGAGAGGAAGTTTCGTCGTTTCCATGGTCGGGGAACGAACATATTTGAGGTCGCTTGCTACCTTAGTCATATCACGGCGATGCGGACTTTCCTCGAGACCTCCGACAACCATGCCATGATCTGTGAGGACGACCTTTATCCCAAAGCGAACCTTGAAGAATTCCTCGAAAACCTGATGAAAACTTCAGCCCATTGGAACGTAGCGCGGCTTTCTGGCCTAACCGCTGGCACTCCGTTCAAGGTTGCGGCGCTTGGAGGCGATTATTCCCTGAATGTCCAGCTTGGCCGCCTCAAGGGATGCGGGGCATATATTGTCGATAGAAAGGCGGCACGGGCTTTTGTCACCGGGTTGCTGCCGATGTGGTTGCCTTGGGATCACGCTGCCGACCGGGAGTGGATTCTGGGACTAAAGGCCGTCTCAATATCTCCTTTTCCAATTTCCCAGAATGAGGAGACCTTCGCGAGTGCAATCCAAGGCAACGCCCAGCGGAGGCTTTCTTCATTTCGTCGATGGTGCACGACCTATCCCTACCAGATTAAAAACGAAATCTCTCGATGGTGTCACCGAGGGCTTTCCGCTATCATCATGTGGTATCGTCTTAGAGATGCTACCCTCAGAGAGCGCGTGTGAGTCGGGCCGATGGAAAAGTTTTTTTCACAATTCGGTCCTCACGGTGAGGTGGAAATGTTTTTGCGGCGCCATGGGCTCTGGCTTCTTCTAGCCTTTGCGCTGATCTACTACGGCCAGTACTACCGTGCGGGGCTTTATCCGGCTGCTGAGGGTGGAGTGGAGGGCATGGTGGCCTTGCGTCTATTGGCAGGACAGAGGCCGATCGTGGATACTTTTCTCGGTTACAACCTCCTTTGGTTTTACCCCGTGGTTTTGCTCTTCAAGTTGGTGGGGCCGAATTACACTGCCTTAAGGCTCTTTTTTTTGACGCTTTGCACCCTCACCGGGCTGATGTCATTCCGGTTGGTTCTCAAAAGCACCGGGCGCGCATGGCCGGCATTTCTGGCCGGGGTTCTCGTACTGCTCGTTCCAGGCCAGATGTTCCGCAACTACATGTCTTTTCTGGCTGTTTTGAACATGATGGTTTTCCTCTCAGCCTATGTGCTTGCTTCCCCTGGTATCGGGCGACGATTGCTATGGATGGTTTCCTGCGGATTCACGCTGGGCCTTGCATTCCTCATCCGCGTGGATGTCGGATTTCTCCTCTCTTTCGTACTGCTTGGATTGATTGTGACCTTTCCCATTGGTTGCCGGAAAGGTTGCTCCCCCAGAAAGAGGGTTGTCTTGGCGGTCATCGGGTTGGTTCTTGCGGCAACGGGGCTCTTCCTAACGCATCTGCCCGTCTATATGGATGCCGAGAGGCGCGGTTTTGCCCCCCAGTTTGTAGGTCAGTATAAAGGCTGGCCTGAGATGATCCAAGCCGGGGGTGGGCGCCTGATCGATGCTGCATCGGCGGTTTTCTCAAAGATGTTCGACTCCGGGCACAATCATCAGCTTGCACCATCTTTGGCTCCCGGAGCGGTTAAATCACCCGTCCCCTCAGCTTCTGGAGTAGCATCAACGCTGGCTTCCCCCCAAAAAATCTCCAAACCCGCCGTCTCCAACGAGGCACGATCCACACTCGGGCGCCGTTCTTTGACCGGGAGTAGCAACGCAAGGGACTTGATGCTCGCACTCAATCTCTATCTTCCCATTCCAATCGCAATCATGATTGGTCTCTGGGCAGTGGCAGCATGGATCCGCGCGATTTTCTTGAAGAACGAGGAGGAGCGCCAAGGTGCCCTCGTCCTGCTAACCTGCCTGGGATGTTCGCTCGTTCTTTTTTCACAGTATTTCTTCTGGCGTCCCGACATGGTCCACCTGAGCGAGTTCATGGTCCCCATGACGCTGACGATCATTATTTCCTGCGTGAAGGGATTCTCTTTCATGAGGCGTGCCGGAGTTTTTTCCCGTGTCGCCCTATGCTTTTATCTGGTCTTTGCGATCCTCACGCTCGTTCTCTACGAAATCAATGCATGCCAGTCGCAGTCAAGCGGCGGAATTGCGGCAAGTCTCAACAAGCGTCTAGATTTCCGTGCGGCCAATGGAGTGAATGTCAAACTGACTCCGAGCGAGTATCGGGACGCTTACGCCGTGTACAGGATTGTGAGCGCCGTCTCCGGGCCAGAAGATTACCTGATCTGCTATCCATACAACCCAGAAGTCAACTTCATGACAGGCCGGCCTTCATACGAGTACAATCTCTATGTTGACAATGCGACCTCACCGGAAACCTTTCAACGAGAGACGCTCGCAAAGATCGCAAAGTACCGCCCGGTCGCCTTCTACATCGTAAACTGGCAGGTCAATAACACGGAGTATTCCGAATTCAAAAATTGGGCGGCCGGCACCTACGACTACATCGCCGCCAATTACAGGCTAGCTTACCGGCGCGGCAACGTGGAGCTCTTCGTCCGCCCGGATAGGGCAGCCCTTATTCCTCCCGGCCTGTATTAGAATCCAACGTCTGTGGACGCCGTGACTGTTGCTGTCTTTTAGCTGCCTGGGGGATATCGGTGAACTCCTAGGTCGGGTGACGTGCTTGATCACAAAATCAAAAAAGCGGCTACCCCTTCAGTCTATTAGCCTGACGACAAGCTTCCGCGACCTCCCCCACGCTGATCTTCAGCATTCGGTGATTAGGGGGCAGACCCGGCTCGGTTGCAGGCTCCCCCGTCTTTCTTCCTGCCGGAGCCACCATGATGTGAGGACACTTCCATGGCCCGAACTGACCGGGGATGCTCTGTCCAAACAAACTCACCACGGGGCACTGCACGGCAGCAGCCAAATGCATCGCCGCCGTGTCGACGCCCACATAGTAGCGGGCTTTTCCCAGAATCCATGCAAGTTGGCTCCATGATGCTGCGCCCGCAGTGGTCACGACGCGTCCGCCGTGACCGTGGCATAGGAGGTTGGCTTCGAGTTTTTCATTTGGAGCCGGACCGCAGCTCACAATCACCCGTGGGATGGTTTCCAGCATGACGCCAAGAAGCTGCTTCCAGCGCTCCAAGGGCCATGATTTACTCTCCCAGCGCGTGGCGGCGTGGAGAACGGCAAAATCATCCCGCAATAATTCCCCCCCGCCACTCCAGTATCGTGAGGCTGACGGATCGAACCTCAAGGGCGGGGGTTCCGATGGAAGTCCAAGAACCCGCATGGGTGTCATGTAATCCATTTCGACCTGATGGAGGTGAGAGCGCTCCGCCGTCTCAATGTATGTGAAGGTGCGTTTCCAGAAAGGCCCAAGCCCCAGATCGCTTTGATGGGTTGCCCGCACGGGGGCCCCGGATGCTGCGATGATGGTTCTTCCACGGTCGTTGTCTCCTAGTTCAAAGGCGTAGTCAAAACGAGTTCGCGCTATCTGTGCCAGTGTTGATAAATCGGAACCGAAGTCCATCCAGCTTCGACGCCCCTCTTCGGGTCGCGCAGTTGTCAGAAGCCTGTCGATCTCGGGACAGCCGGCAAGAATGCCCTCCGTTCCGCGGCGTACCGCAAGCCAGATCTCTGCTTCCGGAAACTTTCGCCTTGTCTCGGTGAGAATGGGCGTAATGAGAAGGTTATCCCCAATATGTCGAAGCTTAGTGAAAAGGATGCGCATCATTGTCCCCCACCGGGGGCGAAGGGCGGACCTACCTTCCGTGAACCGGAATCACGGTCACCGGAATGCTTGATTTGTGGAGCACAGAGGTTACGACACTTCCGCTAAAAAGTTGAAAAAGTGCTCCGTGACCATGGGATCCAAGGATAATCATTGAAGCTTCCAGGGATTTGGCCTGCTCTAGGATCTCATCTACTGGCATGGCTGCAGTTGCAAGGGTCTCAGTCAGGAGGCCTTTTTTTCTCAAGGGATCGGCAAGTCGTTCAAGACGCTCTTTGACGACCGTGAGATCGGGTGGCTCAATCAGGACGGGGGCCGTTATGACGTCCATGGCAGAGCCCACTGGAACATACGCGGCTACAGGCTCCCAGACATTAAGCAGAACCAGTCTGGCTCCCATTGCCAGCGCTAACTCTCCAGCACCTTCAATGACTTTCTCTGAAATCGGGCTTAAATCGACGGCAGCCAGAAGGGTTTTCATAATGTAATCATGAAATGGGAGTCCATGCCTTGCCAGCGAAATGTGACCCCTCCATACTACGCCGATGGAGGATCTTTTTGGTGAAGGTAGTAGCGCCGAATCCGGCGGCGAGGCGTCTTTGCCCACGGATGCTCCGCTAGCGGCCAGGATGAGGCCTAGATCACTAGAAGAGTATGTTGGCCAGGAACATATCCTGGGTCATGGAAAACTCCTGAGGCGCGCCATCGAGGCCGATCGCCTGTCCTCGGTAATTTTCTACGGCCCCCCGGGTACTGGAAAGACGAGCCTAGCCCGGCTCATTGCCAGCCGAACGAAAAGCCGCTTTTTGGAACTGAGCGGCGTGGAGGGTTCCGTGGCAGATATCAGGAAAGCAGTTGGCATCGCCGCAACTGAGGCCCGTCGTGGTGGTCGCACCCTTCTGTTCATCGACGAAATCCACCGCTTCAACAAGGCCCAGCAGGACTCTCTGCTGCCCGATGTCGAGCGAGGAACCGTCCGCCTGATCGGGGCCACAACGCAAAACCCTTTTTTTTCCATTAATGGCCCTCTCGTTTCGCGCTCACAAATCTTTCAACTTATCCCTCTTAGTATCGACGAACTCATCACGTTGCAGAAGCACGCGCTCGCAGATGTCGAGCGAGGTTTGGGAAGTCTGCCGATTGACCTCGATCAGGCCGCCGCAACACACCTTGCCACGGTTAGCGACGGTGATGCACGCAAGTGTCTGAATGCACTTGAGATCGCCGCGCGAACGACTCTATATAACGAAAGGGGGCGCATTCCAATAACTCTGGAAGCCGCGGCCGAGAGTATCCAGAAAAAGGCCGTCGTCTATGACGGAACGGGCGATGATCACTATGATACTGCAAGTGCCTTTATAAAAAGCCTGCGTGGAAGCGACCCGGATGCCGCCCTGTACTGGCTGGCCAAGATGCTGCATGCCGGCGAAGAGCCAAGGTTCATCACAAGAAGACTGGTGATCTTCGCAAGCGAGGATGTGGGTCTCGCCGACCCGCTTGCCCTGCCGCTTGCTATTTCCGCCCAGCAGGCGGTGGAATTTGTGGGATTGCCGGAGGCGAGGATCACACTGGCTCATGCAACTGTCTATCTGGCAACTGCTCCCAAAAGTAACAGCGCACTAGCCGCCCTGGGAAACGCGCAGAAAGACATTAGCGTGGGTCGAACCCTGCCCGTGCCCCCGCACCTTAAGGATTCGCATTACAAAGGGGCTGGCAGTTTGGGGCATGGCGAAGGCTATAAATATGCCCATGATTATGAGGGGGGATATGTACCTCAGGCTTATCTCACAGAGGGGCGAACTTATTATAAGCCCACACGAGCCGGGGCCGAGGCCCGTATCGCCGATCGATTGGAAGAATGGAGGGCACAATTTCGAGAAAGTCAGGGCATAGGCGAAGTGGGTCCACAATAGAACCGCATGAAGAATCGTCCCGATTTGAATCATTTTGCGGTCTGGGAGTTTGATCTCCAGGAATTCAAACGCTCCGAAACCACGATAACTTAACTGCGGTTCTAGAGAATTGTATGAGAGAAACCTTTTGACTCGGATTCGGCTCCTCTTTAGCCTTTCCGTCCGCCTTGGAACGCCATGATACCGCGCCCTCTTGGGCGGGAATCTATCATCCTAATTTCATGGCCGCACAGATTACCTACGCTTTTATAACTCCCGCCGCCCTGCGGAAGGGACGCGCTGGAGGAATTCTTTCCCGTCTCATCTCCCGCAGTGGGCTCGAACTTTACACGGGCCGCGTCTTCGCACCCTCGGCCAAGACGCTTTCGAACCTGGCCTCCACCTTGGCAGGGCAGAACCAAACGGCCCGTTATCTGGAATCGCTTCCCGCGGGGTCCCACTCCCTGGTTGTCATTCTGAAGGGTGAGGATGCCGCTTCCAAAGTCGCCGCTATCGTCGGTAACGACGACACCATGCGCGGTCGAGGAGAGACCATTCGCGATACCTATGGCGATCTCGTTGAGGAAGGCGGGAAGCTTATTTACTTTGAACCCGGTATCATAGCACCCTCAAACGAATCGGAAGCTGTTGCGGGACTCAGGATACTGGCCGCTGCCTCTGATGAAGAGGGTGGGTTGCTTGACGCTTCGGCGACTTTTCCAACTGGACATTCCATTGAAAAGACCTTGGTTCTAATCAAGCCTGACAACTTCGGTTTTCCAAACACCCGACCTGGCGGCATCATTGACCTGTTTGCCCGGACAGGTTTGGCGTTGGTCTGTTTTAAGCCGTTTCATCTCTCGGTTGCCCAAGGTGAGGAATTTTACGGTCCGGTTCTTGATTTCCTGGTCGCAAAACTACCCGACGGACGCGCCCAGTGGGAGTCGATCATTGCCTTCATGGCCGGAAAGCGGCCTTCGGAATGTGTTGAAGGTGAAAAGAATGCTCCCGGCAGCCAAGCTTGTGTTGCCCTAATTTATCAGGGGCCCGATGCCGTTGCAAAAGTTCGTTCTGCCCTTGGACCGACAAACCCATCTCAGGCTCCCCACGGGACGATCCGAAAAGAATTCGGAACCACGATCATGATCAACGGGGCTCACGCTTCCGATTCTCTGGAAAATGTAGCCCGCGAAACCGCCATCATC